>ENA-OUNI01000405-OUNI01000405.1-human-gut-metagenome-genome-assembly--contig:-NODE-405-length-20018-cov-7.791614_pt1 | contig 20018 bp, 24 predicted proteins | sample MGYA00242499_ERZ504580 | MGnify/ENA primary metagenome ERZ504580 (study PRJEB26092, sample SAMD00036315) | human gut metagenome | host: Homo sapiens | study: EMG produced TPA metagenomics assembly of... | reverse complement strand
GCAGTTTGACTCGCTCAAGGCCGCCCAGTGGCTTCAGGACACCATCAGGGATCTGTATGGGCATGAGGCGGTCATGACCCAGGTTTCTCGCTCGACGCCAACGGCGCCACGGTGCAGCGATACATGATCCACGTGGAGCGCGGCGGTGCAGCGTTGGCATTGCAGACCGGCTCCTTGATCGGCGCAAGCGTCTGGTGCGTGGACTTCCCGCGGATATCATCAGCGGCAACATCGCTCAGGTGAAGGCCGCATGGCGTGGAGCTTCCTGGCTCATGGCGCTCTTTCCGACCCGGGCAAAGCCGGCTTCCTTGAAATCATCTGCCCGTCGAACGAGGCCGCCCTCGCGCTTTCGGGCGCCGCACGCAGGCTCGGCATCACGGCGAAGCCCGACAGCTGCGCAGTTCGGAGCGTATCACGCTCAAGGACCCCGACGCCATCGAGCGCATGCTCATCCTCATGGGCGCCCCGCACTCAGCAAGGGAGTGGACAGGCAAGCGCACCGACGGCGAGGCACGGGGCAAGGCGAACCGTCTGGCGAACTTCGACGACGCCAACATGCGCCGCAGCGCGAAGGCCGCTGCCGAAGCCAGCGAGAAAGTGCGCCGCGCATTCGAGATTCTCGCGACGACATCCCCGAAAACCTTCGTGCCGCGGGCCAGCTGCGCCTTGAGCACGGGGATGCGAGCCTTGAGGAACTCGGACGTCTCGCCGACCCGCCCATCACCAAAGATGCCATCGCAGGCCGCATCCGCCGTCTGCTACAGCTCGCCGACAAGACCGCGAAGACCCGCGACCGGGAACAGTCCGGCGCGTCCGTCGGACGCTGACGGCGTCCCTCTGCTCCTGAGAAGCGCCGGAATCAAATCCCGTCATGCACCGCGTCCATGTTCGCTATGGGCGCGGTGTTTTGTTCCGTGCCGCTTGTAATATTCGAATTGGCTAAAACCGGCCATTCCTCGCATATGCGGATAGGAAAGGATACACATGAAGACACTCAAGGATCTCGGAGATCTCAAGGGCAAGCGCGTTCTGATGCGCGCCGATTTCAACGTCCCGCTGGACGGCACCACGATTACCGATGATGGCCGTATCAAGGCCGCGCTGCGACTATCACGGCGCTTCGCGAAGAAGGCGCCAAGGTCATCCTGATGGCCCACCTCGGCCGTCCGAAGGCAAGGTCGTCCCTGAGCTGTCTCTGGCCCCGGTCGCCAAGCGTCTGGGCGAGCTGCTCGGCGTCGAGGTCCCGCTGGCCAATGACACCTACGGCGAGGATGCCCAGGCCAAGGTCGCCGCGATGAACGACGGCGACGTGGTGCTGCTGGAGAACGTTCGCTTCAACCCGGAGGAGACCAGCAAGGATCCCGCCGTGCGCGCCCCGTACGCCAAGAAGATCGCCGCCCTCGGCGAGGTCTTCGTCTCCGACGCTTCGGCGTGGTCCATCGCGCCCAGGGCTCCGACTACGATGTGGCCGCCGATCTGCCGGCCGCCGCGGGCAAGCTGGTCGAGAAGGAGGTCAAGGCCCTGTCCAAGGCCACCGAGAACCCGGAGCGCCCGTTCACCGTTGTGCTCGGCGGCTCCAAGGTCTCCGACAAGCTCGGCGTGATCGAGAACCTGCTCGACAAGGCCAACCGCCTGGTCATCGGCGGCGGCATGGTGTTCACCTTCCTCAAGGCCAAGGGCTACGAGTCGGCACCTCCCTGCTCGAAGAGGACCAGCTCGACAAGGTCAAGGGCTACATCGCTACCGCCGAGAAGAACGGCGTCGAGCTCGTGCTGCCGACCGACGTGGTCGTCAACGCCGGCTTCCCGGCCGGTGACACCCCGGTCGCCCCGGAGGTCGTTGCCGCCGATGCCATCCCGGCCGACAAGATGGGCCTGGACATCGGCCCGGATTCCCAGAAGCTCTTCCACGACAAGATCGTCGACTCCAAGACCGTCGTGTGGAACGGCCCGATGGGCGTGTTCGAGGTTCCCGAGTTCGCCGCCGGCACCAAGGCCGTGGCGCAGGGCCTCGTCGACGCGACCGCGGCCGGCGCATTCACCATCGTCGGTGGTGGCGACTCCGCCTCGCCGTGCGCAACCTCGGCTTCCCGGAGGACGGCTTCTCGCACATCTCCACCGGTGGCGGCGCCTCCCTTGAGTTCCTTGAGGGCAAGGAGCTGCCGGGGCTGAAGGTCCTCGACTGATCTTCACCCGCAATTCGGCTCCCCGGGCGCTTGACGCCGGGGAGCCGCTCCATACGGAAAGGACATCAATGGCGTCACGCATCCCGCTGCTCGCGGGCAATTGGAAGATGAACCTCGACCATCTTGAGGCCACGTATTTCGTGCAGAAACTCGTATGGCTGCTTCGTGACGCACGCTTCGACTACTCCCGCTGCGAAATAGCCCTGATGCCGTCGTTCACGTCGCTGCGCAGCGTCCAGGTGCTGGTCGAAGCCGACAAGCTCAAGATCCGCTACGGCGCGCAGGCCGTGTCGGTGACCACACAGGGTGCGTTCACCGGAGATGTCTCCGCTGACATGATCGCGCACCTCGGCTGCTCGTACGTCATCGTCGGGCATTCCGAACGCCGCAAGTACCATCCCGAAGACGACGTCAACATCGTCGATCAGGTGCGTGCCGTATTGGCGGCCGGCATGCAGCCGATACTGTGCGTCGGAGAAAGCTTCGAGGAACGCCGCCAGGGCATCGAGCTCGACTTCGCCGTCGGACAGGTGCATGACGTGACCCGTGACCTTTCCGACAAGGAGGCCGCGAAGCTCATCATCGCGTACGAGCCGGTCTGGGCGATCGGCACCGGCATGGTCGCCACTCCGGACACCGCCCAGCAGGCCGCCAAAGCCATCCGCGATGACCTCGGCGAGATGTTCGGCCCCGCCGTCGCCGATACTGTGCGCATCCTATACGGCGGATCGGTGTCGTCCAAGAACGCGACGCATCTGATCGGCGAGCCGGATGTCGACGGATTCCTGATCGGCGGCGCGTCGCTCGACCCCGACGAATTGGCGAAGATCGCCCGGTTGACACTCAAGGCGACACGTCGATAGGGAAACATGCGCATATCCGCACGTTTTTCAATGCCCTGCGCTATGCTATGACACAGTACGTTTAATGGAGGTTTCCCCGTGCATATTCTGAAGATCGTTCTTGAGATCATCGTCGTCATCGCGTCCATCCTGCTGACGCTGCTCATCCTCATGCACAAGGGCAAGGGCGGCGGTCTGTCCGATATGTTCGGCGGTGGCCTGACCCAGAACGCCGGCACGTCTGGTGTCGCGGAGAAGAACCTGAACCGCTGGACCATCTTCATCGCACTGGTCTGGGTCGCCATCATCATCGCCCTCGGTCTGATGACAAAATTCAACTTGGTGTGAGCGCGATTCGCTGAAGCACTGTATGCAGCACGTTGAGCCATGGTCACTTGATCATGGCTCATTTCATTGGGCAACGTTTATCGGATATCGTTTGAGGAGCATCTGACATGGTCACCATGAACAGGAACAAAGTCGTCATCGTCGGCACCGGGCAGGTTGGATCCACCGCGGCGTTCGCCATCGTCACCCATGGTCTGTGCAACGAGCTCGTACTCATCGATCATTCCGCCGGCAAGGCGCTCGGCGAAAGCCATGATCTCGATGACGGCAGCGAATTCCAGGACCGGCATGTCAAGGTGCGCAACGGTGACTACGGTGACTGCAAGGACGCCGACATCGTCGTCATCACCGTCGGACGCAAGCCACCGGCCAACTCAACCCGACTCGACGAACTCGGCTTCACCATCGGACTCGTCGGCGACGTGGTCGACCGGGTCATGGCATCCGGGTTCAACGGCGTCATCGTCATGGTCTCCAACCCGGTCGACGTCATGGCATGGTACGCGTGGAAACGCTCCGGCCTGCCGCGCACCCAGGTGCTGGGCACGGGAACCGCGCTGGACACCTCGCGTCTCAAGACCATCATCGGTGAGGAGACCGGGCTGGACCCGCGCAACGTCGGCGGTTTCGTGATGGGCGAGCACGGCGATTCGCAGTTCACCGCATGGTCGACCGTCTCGCTCGGCGGCAAGCCGTTCACGCGATTCCTGAGCGACAACGCCGACCGATTCTCATCCGTCTCCACGCATGAGATCGAAGAGAAGACCCGTACGCGAGGCAACGAGATTGTCGCGGCGAAGGGCGGCACGAACTTCGGCATCGCCTCGACGGTGGCCGGCATCGTGCAGACCATCCTTTGGGACGAACGCCGCATCGTGCCGGTATCGACCTGCTCGACGGCGAATACGGCGAACGCGACGTGTTCCTCGGCGTGCCGACCGAGCTGCGTGCCAACGGCGCCAACGAGATTGTCGAGTTGGAACTTGCCGACGACGAGCTCGCCAAGCTGCATCATTCCGCGGAGCTGGTCCGCTCCTACTGCGAAGGGCTGCTGTAGCCGCAGACCGGCACGATTCTTTTTCCCCCTGACAGGCTTTACGGAGAAACGCCATGACCAACCCTGAACAGCGACTCATCGTCACCGACCTCGACGGCACGCTGCTGCATGACGCCCCCACCTTCGAGGAGCGGTTTATCACGCAGCGCAGCATTGACACAGTCAAACGCATGCACGATGCCGGTTACCGGTTCGCGGTGGCGACCGCCCGTCCGGTGAGCACCGGCTTCGAGTACGCGGGTAAGTTGCCGGTCGACGCGTACATTTATCTCAACGGTGCCTGATTGATTTCGCGCCCGAACGTTCCGATTACGATCTGCTCACCTCGGGGCGGCTCCCCTCCGACGGGCATCTGCTGAAGGTCGGCTTCTCCTCCGCACGGGCCTGCGAGGTGTGCCGGTATCTGCTCGACGAGATACCCGGCCTCAGCCTCGGCGTCGTCATGGATGACGTGCGCTACACGAACTTCGACGTGAGCGTGTACTGGAAGACACAGACTTGGCAATTCACCGATTTCACCGACGTCCCCGACGGTATCGCCGACAAGATCATTATCTTCCCCAAGTCGGAGCAATGGGCACATCTGAAGACGCTGGTTCCGCCCGATTTCGACGTGGCGATCTCCGAAGGCTCGATGTGGATGCTGATGAATCCGCTGGCGAACAAGCGGCAGGCGTTGAAGACGCTGTGCGAACGCATGGACGTGCGGCTCGACGGTACCGTCAGTTTCGGCGATGACCTTATCGACATCGGCATGATGACGACATCGGAAACGGGTGTGGCGGTCGCCAACGCGAACCCCGAGGTCATCAAGATCGCCGACGAGATCTGCCCGCCCAACAACGATGACGCGTCGCGCAATGGATCGAACGGCATCTGCTGGCATGACGGCGGACAGCTCCGGGCTCGGCACGAAACCGGTCGCGCGGCTCGCCCTGACGATGTCGGTTCCGACCATCGTCGCGCAGGCGGCGAACGCCTCATACACCATCATCGACCGACTATTCATCGGGCATATCCCCGAGGTCGGCGACGCCGCGATGACCGGCGTCGGCATCTGCTTCCCGATCCTGCTGGCCGTCACCGCGTTCGCGTCGCTGATCGCGCGGGCGGCGCGCCGAGGCGTCCATCGAACTGGGTCGCGGCAATTTCAAGAAGGCCGAACGCATCCTGGGCACCAGCGCGGCGCTCCTCGTGGCCATCGCCCTGACGCTCACCGTCATCCTGCAGGCGACGAAGGAGCCGGTGCTGCGCGCTTTCGGAGCCAGCGACGCCAACATCGGATATGCGGTCGACTTCATCACCATCTACCTGGTCGGCACGGTGTTCGTGCAGCTCACACTCGGACTCAACAACTTCATCTCCGCGCAGGGCAAGACCACCGTCGCGATGACCTCGGTGCTGATCGGTACCGGCACCAGCATCATCCTCGACCGGTGTTCATCTTCGTGCTCGGCTGGGGCGTAAAGGGCGCGGCCGTCGCGAACGTGATCGCCCAGTTGATCTCATCGGTGTGGATCATCCTGTTCCTCGCCTCCGGGCGCAGCGCCATCCGGTTGAGGCCGTCCAACATCCGCTTCAATCGAGTCATCGTGCCGATCCTGACCCTCGGGTTGGCGCCGTTCATCATGCAGATCACCGAATGCCTCATCAACGTGGTGTTCAACGTCGGGCTGCAACGATACGGCGGTGACGACTATGTCACGTCGATGACCATCATCACCTCGCTCATGCAGGTGGTCAGTGTGCTGACCAACGGTTTCCAGCAGGGCATCCAGCCGATCATCGGGTTCAACTTCGGTGCCCGGCGCATGGATCGCGTGCGGCAGGCCATCCGCGTGGCATTCATCGCGCAGATCACTTCGGCCACGGTGCTGGTGTCGATTCTTGCCGCATTCCCAAGCGTGTTCGCCGCATGGTTCACGTCGTCGCCGGAAGTCATCGGCACCGTGACCCGCATGATGCCGGTCTTCGTCGCCGGATGGGGCGTGTTCGGCATCCAGATGGGCGCGCAGTGCGCCCTTGTCGGCATGGGGCAGGCCAAGCAGTCCGTGTTCCTGGCGATCTTCCGCAAGATCATCATGCTGGTGCCGCTCGCCCTGACACTGCCTCACTGGATCGGAGTGACCGGCATCTTCCTCGCCGAGCCGATCTCCGACGCGACTTCCGGCATCGTCGCGGGCATCCTGTTCTACGTCACCTACCGTTCGCTGACACGGGGCAGGATCGCGGATGATGCAAGAACCGGTGAAGGCGGCGCCCGCCGTATTGCCGGCTGCCAATGCTCATTGGGGGGCATGTTCGTGCAATGGTGTCATGGGAAGGAGGCGGGAGCGCCCGGACCGGGCGAGCACCGGCTTGATGTCGAAGGAGACATGATGACGATGCGTTCATATCATCAGACGAGGATGCGGGTTCCGGCAATACTGGCGGTCTTAGCCATGATACTGGTTTTTGCCGGATGCGGCGGTCGGGTCGTTTCCGTGGCCTGTGACGCCGGCGTGCAGTACGGCAATCTCAGCGATGCCGTCGCTGCATCGGATAGTCACCGTTGCCACGATTGACAGGATGAAGCAAGCCGATGGCGACCAACAGGATCTGTATGACATGACGCTGAAATCTGGAAGCGTCTCAAGGGGTCTGTGGAAGGTAGTGATATCACGGTCACCGTCAATCTTGGATGCGAAGGAGCGGGTGCCAAGGACGATTTCATCGCGAAATATGGTGCGGAGACCAAGATCATTGTCCTGCTCGCCAAAACGGACGATGGAGCCTATCAGCTCTCTAATCTGACCCAAGGTATCCGGCGATACGATGACACGGCCTTCAAGGAGTGTCGGACGCCGTAGCGTAGTTTGTGATGACCACCCCAGTCGTCCTACGCGCCTCATTAGCCCGTTCCATCTCCTATCTCGATTTGAGGGTTGATTCCGGCGTCCCGGAACATCTATCTGCGTTTCAAGGGGTTGCCTGAATGCGGTACCCGGAGTATATCGGGGTGTTCAGCATTGGAATCATGCGGTTCCCATGGTGTTTATACTCGGGCACCAACCCCTCGAAACGCAGTTAGATGTCTGAGCGAGCCTCAATCAACCCCTCGAAACGAAGATAGCCCTCGAATCAGTCGGTCATCGTTTGAACGACGAATGTGCAGCACTGTCAAGCACGCCGATGAGCAAGCCTGCCAGCGCCGGAATGATCCATCCCAGCTGGAATTGCTGCAGCGGCAGCATGTTCAATATGGCCTCTACCATGGCAGGGAGCCGCCGAATACCGTGACGATGCTCGCCAGACATGTGGCGAATGACACGATGGCCACCAGCAGTACCATCCAGAAGTACACGCGCGAAAAATGAGCGGCGAGGATTCGATGGGTCAATGCGAGCGTCACCAACACGATGGCAATCGGATACAATGCGGCGAGCACGGGCACGGACACCTTGATGATCATGCTGAGTCCGGCGTTGGACACCACGAAACTGAACACGGTGAACAGTGCCTGCCATGCGCGATAGCTCACGCGGCGACCGGCGACGGTGGCGAATCGCGTGTGGAAGTATGTGGCGCACGTGCAGATCAGACCCGTGCAGACATTCAGACAGGCGATGACGAACACGATGCCCAAAAATACCATGCCGAACGTGCCGAACAACGAGGCCGTGAGATTGGTGAGTACGGTCGCGCCTGTATCGGTCGCTGGATTGACCGAGGCAATGCTCCCGGACACGACACCCACATAGCCGAGCACCGCATAGATCACGATCAGCAGGATCCCGGTGCCGAGACCGGCGTATGCGGTCTCCCGACGAATAAGCGTGTTGTCGGTGACATGCATGGCGCGGACGTTCGCCGAAATCACGATGCCGAAGTACAAAGCAGCTAGCAGATCCATGGTTTGATAGCCGTCCAGGAAGCCCCGGGACGCCTGATGCACCGCATAATCGCCTGTCGGTTGCGTCGGTGTTACCGCACCATGCGCCAGGCAGGCTATGAACAGCACTGCGATGAACGCCAACAGCAGCGGCCCCATGAACCGTCCCAACACGGCCGACAGTTTCTCGGGATGCTGGGCCAGCAGGAAAGCCACGGCGAAGAACACCAGCGAGTACGCCAGCTGCGTCGTCCAGCCGCCCCATCCAGTGCGGGAGGGCAGGAATGGCGCCACCATCATCTCGTATGACGTGGTCGCCGTGCGTGGGATGGCGAAGCACGGGCCGATGGTGAGCATGATCGCCACGCCGAGCAGCGAGGCGAACGCCGGGGACACACGACGGGCGAGCTCGTCGAAGCCACCCGCGAACGTGACGGCGAGCACGCCGAGAATCGGAAGGCCGACCGCCGAGACGATGAACCCGATGATGGCGGGAACGGTGGCAGCGCCCGCCTGCGCCCCAACGAACGGGGGAAAGATGAGGTTGCCCGCACCGAAGAACATCGAGAAGAACGTGAACGCCATGACGAGGCGTCCGGAGAACGGGAGACGGCGCCGACCGCCGGATTCGGCGGTGTTGATGTCTGTTGGTATGGGAGTCGTTGCCATAACGGTACTGCTTTCTGTTGCGGCGGCTCGGCGCCTGTCTTCTCGGCACCTGTCTTCTCGGCACCTGTTTCGGACTCGGTTCCCGGCGGTCGGCATGAATCCACCCGCGTCGGGTGGCCCGACCCGTGATAAGCCCATGGCAGCGCAGTTTAACACATTGCTGTGCGTTGGGGAATAGGTCAGTGGCGGGCGGTCGCCCATGCCGCCGTGGAATGCGCGTGCGCGAGCATCATGCCGATCACGGCCAGCAGACAAGCCAGAGCGACCATGAGGATGATGTCCTCATGTCCTTTCGACTGTAGCGCCGCGCCCGTCAGCGCTCCGAGAAACATGGCCAATACGGCGACGGCGCGCCGGCCGAGTTTTGACATCTCATGGCCGTGGGCGGATGTGTCGGCGACGATGCCGGTCACGGTCATCGTCAGCACGGTCGTCGGCAGGTCGGGCACCGCGAGCCGCCGGGCAGTGGAGTTCTGGATGCCCATCGCGGGGGCGATCAGCACGATCAGCATCAGATGATGGACGTCGATGTGGCGGGCGGTGGGGAAGTTGAGGCTCGGCTGCGATGACGCCTGCATACTGCCTATGCCCAGAGCCGGTTCCGCGGAATAGTGGTTCAGCAGGTACAGCCCGATCAGCGCGGCGAGGATGAAGCGGCCTGCACGATCGACGAGATCAGCAGATGGCGGGCCCGGTGTTCTCCGAACCGGCGTATGATGCGGCCTCCGATGAACGCGCCGAAGGCGAAGCACACCAATGTCAGCGCCGATGTCCACCAGACGAACCCTGTGCGTGGGCGAGCGCGAAGCCAAGGAAGACGATGTTGCCGGTGACGTTCGCCACGAACACATGTCCCAAGGCCAGGTAGCTCAGTGCATCGACCAGACCGGCGATGAACGTCATCAGCACCATGCGGGGGAGAGCAGTCCGTATTCGTCATCCTTGCGGGGAATCAGCGTGCGTCCTGCCTCTGCCAGATGCAAGTTCATGTGGTTGACGGTCCTTCTGTTTGTAGTTTCTGCTTGAGTGATGCGCTGGCGCATGTTCGCGGCGAGAGAAATCCCCTTCGGCATGATACACGAAGGGGCGTCATTCACGGCCTTTCCCGGTTTCGACATGGCGTTCGTGTGCGGTCTAGCAGTGTATCACGTGAAAAGCCTCGGCCGTTATCGGGTCGGGGGCTTCTCACGATTATGTGGTCAGGCGTATGTCACGCTTGACCGGTCGGTCTCAGGCGTTCACGCGGTCGATGCCGGACTGCACGTCGGCCAGCACGGAATCCCAGGACTTGATGAAGGCGGCGACACCGTCGGCCTCCAGCTTGTCGGTGACGTCCTTGAGGTTGATGCCCAGCTCGGCCAGCTTGTCGATGACGGCGTGGGACTCCTCGTAGGTGCCCTCGATGGACGGAGCGCCGTTGCCGTGATCGGCCAGAGCGTTCAGGGTCTTCTCGGGCATCGTGTTGACGATGTGCTTGGCAACGAGCTCGTCGACGTACTTGCAGTCGGAGTAGGCGGCGTTCTTGGTGCCGGTGGAGGCCCACAGCGGACGCTGGACCTTGGCGCCTTGGCGGCCAGGTCAGCCCAGCGAGGATCGGCGGCGAACTTCTTCTCAAAGAGCTCGTAGGCGAGGCGGGCGTTGGCGACAGCGGCCTTGCCCTCAAGGGCCTTGGCCTCATCGGAGCCGTTGGCTTCAAGCAGCTTGTCGACCGCGGTGTCCACGCGGGAGACGAAGAAGGAGGCGACGGAGCCGATGTGCTTCAGGTCGTGGCCGTTGGCGGCAGCCTGGGCGATGCCCTCGATGTAGGCGTCGATGACCTGCTCGTAGCGCTCCAGCGAGAAGATCAGGGTGACGTTGACGGAGATGCCCTTGGCGAGGGTGGCGGTGATGGCCGGCAGGCCTTCCAGGGTCGCCGGGATCTTGATCATCGCGTTCGGGCGGTTGACCTTCTCCCACAGCTCGACAGCCTGCTTCTCGGTGTTCTCGGTGTCGTGGGCCAGACGCGGGTCGACCTCGATGGAGACACGGCCGTCGACGAAGTCGGTGGCCTCGGCGATCTCGCGGAAGATGTCGGTGGCGTTGCGCACATCGGTGGTGGTGAGCTCGCGCACGGCGGTCTCGACGTCGACCTTGCCGAGTTCCTTGAGCTGGGCGTCGTACGGGCCGACCTGGCTCAGAGCCTTCTGGAAGATGGACGGGTTGGTGGTCACACCGACGACGTTCTTGTCCTTGATGAGCTCCTGCAGGGAGCCGGACTCGATACGGGTGCGGGACAGGTCGTCCAGCCAGATCGAGACGCCGTTGTCGGACGTGCGCTGAGTTGCTTCAGTCATATTGTTTTCTCCTTTGATTCCGTAATGGAACAAATCTTCAATGGCGCCCCTCCCGCGAGGGCTTGTCGGCCGTGCCGACCGGGAGGGAGCGCCCGACGCGTATTCGCCTCGGCGGGCGGCTCCCGATGGATCACTTGGCGGCTTCGGCTTCCGCGATGGACGCTTGGCGGCCTCGACCACGTGCTCGGCGGTGATGCCGAGGTCGATCATGTTCTGCGCGCCATCGCCCTGCAGACCGAACTGTTCGATGGAGACGGGCTTGCCGTAGGAGCCGAGGTACTTGTACCACGGCATCGCCACGCCGGCCTCGACGGACACGCGGGCCTTGACGGAAGCGGGAAGCACAGCTTCCTTGTACTCGGCGTCCTGCTCCTCGAACCATTCCATGGACGGCATGGACACGACGCGAGCCTTGACGCCCTCACCGGCCAGGGTCTTCGCGGCGTCGACGGCCCACTGGACCTCGGAGCCGGAAGCATGAGGATGCGTCCGGGGTGCCCTCGGTGTCGACCAGGACGTAAGCGCCCTTGCGCACGCCGTCCTTGGCCTTGGCGGCGGTCTCGGCGAGCACCGGGACGCCCTGACGGGTCAGCACCATGGCGCCGGGCAGCGTGTTCTTCTTCTCGAAGAAGTAGCGGTAGGCCTCGGCGGTCTCGAAGGCGTCAGCCGGGCGGATGACCTCAAGCTGCGGGATGGCGCGGAAGGAGGCAAGGTGCTCGACCGGCTGGTGGGTCGGGCCGTCCTCACCGACGGCGACGGAGTCGTGCGTCCACACGTACAGGTTCGGGATCTCCATGAGGCGGCCAGACGGACGGCGGAGCGCTCGTAGTCGGAGAACATGAAGAAGGTGCCGCCGAACGGACGGGTGTGGGAGCCCAGCAGGATGCCGTTGGTGATGCAGCCCATCGTGAACTCGCGCACGCCGAAGTGCAGCTGACGTCCGAACTCGTTGCAGACCGGCCACTGCTTGGTGGCGCACTCCGCAGGAGCGAAGGTGGCAGCGCCCTTGAGATCGGTCTTGTTGGAGCCGCCGAGGTCGGCGGAGCCACCCCACAGTTCCGGCATGACGGCCGCGATGGCGTTGAGGACGGAGCCGGAGGCGCCACGGGTGGCGACCTTCTTGCCGACCTCGAAGGTGGCCTCAAGATCGTCGAGGGCCTTGTCGAAGCCTTCCGGCAGCTCGCCGGCCTTCAGACGGTCGTACAGGGCGGCCTTGTCCGGGTTGGCCTTGCGCCAGGCGTCGAACTTCTCGTCCCATTCCTTGTGGGCTTCCAGACCGCGCTCTGCGACCTTGCGGGCGTGGGCGAGGGCTTCCTCGTCAACGTGGAAGGACTCTTCGGGGTCGTAACCGAGCAGCTTCTTGAGGCCGGCGACGGCTTCGGCGCCCAGCTTGGAGCCATGGGAGGACGGGTCGTTGGTCTTGCCCGGGGTCGGCCATGCGATCAGGGAGTGGACCTTGATGAGCTTCGGCTGGTCAGGCGCGGCCTTCTCGGCCTTGGCGATGACCTCGGCCAGACCCTCGATGTCCTCCTTGTAGGAGCCGTCGGGCTGGATGAAGCTGAATTCGTCGGTGTACCAGCCGTAGGCTGGAAGCGCTTGAGCACGTCCTCGGCCAGCACCAGGTTGGTGTCGCCTTCGATCTGGATGCGGTTGGCATCGAAGATTACGGTGATGTTGCCGAGCTTCTGGTTGGCGGCAAGAGCGGCGGCTTCGCCGGAGATGCCTTCCTCGATGTCGCCTTCACCGCAGATGGCCCAGATCTTGTGGTAGAACGGGGACTCTTCCTTCGGGGTCTCCGGGTCGAGCAGGCCGCGCTGGAAGCGTTCGCCGTAGGCGAAGCCGATGGCGGAGGCAAAGCCCTGACCAGCGGGCCGGTGGTCATTTCGATGCCTGGGGTCAGACCGTACTCGGGGTGGCCCGGGGTGCGGGTGTCCGCGCCGCCGCGGAAGTGCTTGAGGTCGTCCAGAGTGACGCCGTAGCCGGAGAAGTACAGCTGGACGTACTGGGTGAGCGAAGCGTGGCCACCAGAAAGGATGAAGCGATCGCGGCCTTCCCAGTTGGGGTCGTTCGGATCATGCTTGATGAAATGCTGGTAGAGGGTGTAGGCGACGGGCGCCAGGGAGACGGGGGAACCGGGGTGGCCGCTTCCAGCCTTCTCAACCGCGTCGGCCGACAGGACCTTGGCCATGTTGATGGCGCGCTCGTCCAGCTCGGTCTCCTTGAATTCGGTCATGGATGTACTTTCCTTCCAATACTTCGGGCACCACGCATTTCGGCTTATGCCGCGCCATGCATGCCCTCACATTGCAATCCCATACTAACGTTGTGAACAGACTTAGTGGTTCGCTTTTGGCGTGTTTTGGTAGATTATGTTATGTTAGCGCTCACAACTTGTGACTGACTCATGCCGGCGGCTGCGTCATGAAATCATCTGATAACGAACGCGTTAGCACTCAAGGGCAAAGAGTGCTAATACTGGGTACGTCATCGTTCGACCGACCCACTCCGGGAGTGTCGGGCGTGTCGTGAATACGGGAAAGCCGTGAAGCGTGAATGCCGGGGAAGAACAGGAGGAGACATGGCGCAACCACGACGCATGGTGGTGCTTCGCGCCATCGTGGAGGATTACATTCGATCCCAGGAGCCGATAGGATCGGCCGCTCTGACGAAGAAGCACGACCTCGGCGTCAGCTCGGCGACCATCCGCAACGACATGGCGTCCCTCGAGGAAGAGGGGTATCTCATCCAGCCCCACACGTCCTCGGGCCGCATCCCGACGGAGAAGGGCTACCGGTACTTCGTGGACCGCCTGTCCACCGTCGTCCCCCTCTCCGACGCGCAGCGCAAGGGAATCGCGGCGTTCCTGTCCGGATCCGTCAGCCTGCAGGACACGTTGCAGCGCGCGGCCAGACTGCTTTCCCACATAACCGGTCAGGTGGCCGTGGTCGCCTCCCCGTCCCCGGCCAAGGCGAAGGTGCTGCGCGTGCAGATCGTCCCCGTCTCATCCACGTTGCTGCTGATCGTGGTCATCACCGACGCCGGCAACGTCGCACAGCATACGCTCGCCCTGTCGCCCCAGCCGACGGATATCACGCTCGCCGACGTGGGATCCGTCGTGAACGGAGCCTGCCTCGGGCTCACCTTCGCGCAGGCTGCCGAACGGGTCCGTTCCCTCAAGTCGTCGCGGCGGGAATCCGTTGCGCTGCTTGAAGGGCTGGCGCAGGTGTTCGAGGCGATGGGAGACAACGAAAGGTCCAGTGAACTGTATATGGCCGGCGCGTCGCACCTGGCCCATCGGCGTGACATCGCCGACATGGCGCCGCTGTTCGACGCGCTGGAGGAGCAGATCGTGCTGATGAAACTCATGAGCGCGCTTTCGGAGGACACCGACGCCTATGGGGTCGGTGTAGCCATTGGTTCGGAGACGCACACGCCGGAATTGCTGCATGCTTCGGTGGTCACCAGCGGCTACGGAAACTCGCCGGCATCCCGGACGGAACCGGCGGAATCGGACGCGGGACATGAAGACGGCGGTGGATCCGCGCTTGGCGGCGCGGCGCATGCCAATACGGCTCAGACCGGCATGGCGAGGGAGCTCCGCATAACGGATGACGCCGACGCGGAGCCCGGCAAATGGACGATGGCGATAGCGTCGCGATGCCATCTCTCGACGGCGGGTCGGGCGGGTCGGGCGAATCCAGCGGGCCGGTGGCCTTCGTCGGCTCCATCGGACCGACGCACATGGACTATGCCGCGACCATAGCCGCCGTACGTGCCGTGGCCCGGTACCTGACCCGTGCGATATCGTCGTACGATGACGGCGACGGCAACTGACTGAGCCTTATGGCACAATAGCTCCCCGAACACCAACAAGAAAGAACGAGCAGTGGCAGATTACTACGAGGTGCTGGGCGTCGACAAGTCGGCCAGCGACGATGAGATCAAAAAAGCGTATCGCAAGATGAGCCGCAAGTATCATCCCGATATCGCCGGCCCCGAATACGAAGACAAGTTCAAGGAAGTGAACAACGCCTACGCGGTGCTCTCCGACCCCGACAAGCGCCGCATGTACGATTCCGGCGTGGACCCCAACGACCCCAATGCGGGCGGATTCGGCGGCGCATCGGGATTCGGCATGGGTGACATGTCCGACATCTTCGGCCAGTTCTTCGGAGGAGCGTTCAGCGGCGGCTCGCAGGGCCCCGTTCCCCGCACCCAGCCGGGTCGCGACGCGCTGGCGAGCGCCACCATCGATCTTAAGACGGCGGTCTTCGGCGGCACCACGCACATCAAGATCAATACTTTCGGTCTGTGCCAGCAGTGCGGGGGCTCGGGCACCGCCAACGGTTCTCAGCCCACCACCTGCCCGGACTGCCACGGCCAGGGGTTCCGGCAGAAGGTCGTGCGCACGATGCTCGGCCAGATGATGACCTCCGCGCCTGCGAGCGGTGCGAGGGGCACGGAACGGTGATCTCCGACCCCTGCCCGTCCTGCATGGGGCACGGCCGCGTCCGGACATCGCGCGAGGTGGGGATCTCGGTTCCCGCTGGCATCGCGGACGAATCGCGCATACGCCTCGCCCATCAGGGCGAGGTCGGTGAAGGCGGCGGCGCGGCCGGCGACTTGTACGTCGACGTGCGCATCAAGGCCGACAAGCGCTTCACCCGCAGCGGCGACGACCTGCATTGCTGGATTCAGGTGCCGATGAGCTGGGCCGCATTGGGTCACGACATGGAGATCGACACCTTCGACGGCAAGCAGAAGGTGACCGTGCCGGCCGGATGCCAGCCCGAGGAGACGATTGTCCTGAAGAACCTGGGCGTCACCAAGCTGCGCCAATCCGGCGAGCGCGGCGATCTCGTCGCCCATGTCAACGTGCACATCCCGACCAAGCTGACCGACTCGGAGCGTTCGCTCATCGAGCAGTTCGCGGCCAGCCACGACGCCTCGGCGTCGCACGTCGCGCAGAGCTCGCGCCCCGCCACCGGCAGCAGCGCAAGGGGTTTTTCAGTAAGTTGAAGGACGCGCTGAGCTGAATTCGGCTATGCTCGTCCATGCTCGGCAGCGCTCGTCATTCGCGCCGATCAGCGGCTTCGGCATTGAAAAGGGCTTTCAGACACTCTGGTCTGAAAGCCCTTTCCCGTACATATGCCTCTTGTTGCGGGCTCCTGCTACTTGAGCAGCGAGCGGCACATGGAACGGTATTCGCTGATGTACCCGCCGCCGAAGAACACGCAGTGCCCGGCGATCGGATACAGTTGCCACAGCGTCGTGCGCTCCTGCCATCCGGCCTTCAGCGGATGCACGCTCTGGTAACCGTCCATGATCTCGGTCAGATAGCTCATGCCGAACAGGTGCAGCATCGCGAGATCCTCCTCGCGATGACCGCCGTGTGCGGCCGGGTCGATCAGCACGGCCTCGCACGAGCCTCGGTCGTCGGCCCACATCACGTTGCCGCTCCACAGGTCACCGTGCACTCGTGCCGGCTTGTCCTGCGCCGCACGCCCCAGAAGGTCGGGCATCGCGTCGATGACGCGGTTCGTCAGGTCCATGTCGGCCTGGGTCAGCTCTCCGCGACGCATGCCCAGTTCGACCATCGGGACCAGCCGCCCCTGCGCGAAATAGGTGATCGGGTCATCCCACGCGCGGTCGCCATCGGCACCGGATCCTGCAGCGGCCCGAAATAGCAGGTGCCGTCATATCCGGCCGGAGCCGAGCCGAAGTGGTCCGTCCCCGCGTCATGCATCCGCGCCAGGGCCGCGCCGAAATCGTGGGCCGCCTTGGCCGTGGGGGAGCAGGGGGATACGCGTTCGATGTCGAGAAAATCCTTGCCCCATTCGTAGACGTCCACCACGCGGGGTCCGCCCTGCGCCTGCGCCTCGCCGAGCCATTGCAGGCCGCGGCCCTCGCACTCGAAAAAGCCCTGCGGCGCCCACATCCTTGACTTGCGGTATCGTGCCATAATTCCTCCCCGTGACGTCCCGACTATCCACCCCTCATTGTGGGTTTTCTGTACGACAATACGATGTTTGACACATTCTTAGGGGACGCTGAGTACCCTTGTCCACGGTAAAGGACGGACAATCATTCAAGAGGGATCATGAATTTCTTCCAAGCGATTATTCTGGGAATCGTGCAGGCGCTCACCGAGTATCTTCCGGTGTCGTCCAGCGCGCATATCCGCATCATCGGAGATCTGATGCTGGGCGCGGATCCCGGCGCGGCATTCACCGCCATCATCCAGATCGGCACCGAGCTCGCGGTGATCCTGTATTTCCGTCGTGACATCATCAACATCCTGTCGCACTGGTTCGGATGCCTGTTCGGCAAGAACGGCCCGGACTGGCGTGCGCGCATGGGTCGCGGCGACAAGTACGCGACGCTCGGATGGAACGTCATCGTCGGCTCGATTCCGATCATCATCCTCGGCTTCACGCTGCAGAACATCATCGAGACGTCGCTGCGCAACCTGTGGATCACCGTTACCGTGCTGTTCCTGTTCGGTCTGCTGCTGTGGATCGTGGACGCCCGCTCCCGGCAGATCAAGACCATGGACGACATGAACTATCGCGACGCCTTCCTGTTCGGCCTCGGCCAGTCGATGGCGCTCATCCCCGGCGTGTCCCGCTCCGGCGGCACCATCACCGTCGGCCGTGCGCTGGGATACACGCGCGAATCGGCCGTGCGCCTGAGCTTCCTCATGGCCATCCCCGCGGTGTTCGGCTCCGGCCTGCTCGAAGCGGTCAAGGCCGTGAAGAACGCCGGGACCGATCGCATGTTCCCCGGCTGGATTCCGACCATCATCGCGATGATCATCAGCTTCCTGCTCGGCTACATCGTCATCATCGGGTTCCTGAAGTTCGTCTCCACGTTCTCGTACAAGGCGTTCTCCATCTATCGCATCGGCCTGTCGGTGATCGTCGCGCTGCTGCTGCTGTTCGGCGCCCTGAAGCCGTATGAGCCGGTGAAGGCCGCCAGCGCGGCCAGCGTCGTCAATCCGGTCAGCATCGTCACCGTGGAGCAATCCGCAGCCGCGGTCAGATGACGGCGGCAGGGTGACGTTGCAGTCATCGCTGTAACGTCACGAAACACGCTTGGATGGCGTCCGGTTCGCGGCTTCGCGGAACGGACGCATTTGCGTTGCCGTGAGATTATGCGGCCCGCGTCACTTGCCGCGACTGCGCAGGAAGGCCTCCGCCTCGCGCACCAGCTGTTCCGCGGCCGGAGCGCCGAAGCGCGCCACCTGATCGGCTTTCTCCTGCATGTCGTAATCATGCTCAAGGTGTTTCACGTATTGGGCGAGGTCGTCGTTGCAGCGCGTCAGCACCGAAGCCTGCGCCTTCACTGTTCGGCCTTGCCGGCGAGGTCGCCCGGATCCAGCTCGACGCCGATGCGGTCGGACAATGCCGCGAGCATCTGCATGGTGGCCTGCGCGCATTCGTCGCTGCCGAGGTATTGCGGGACGGACACCCACATCGACGTGGTCGAGAATCCCTCCTCGCATGCCATGCAATCCAGCACGGTCGGGATGCCGACAGGGCCGCTGTATTCCCGGTCCATGTCGCACTGACACTGCTGGTCGCTGATGTCGAGCGGCAGCGCGCGCGTGTGCGGGCAGTCGGCGAACATGGCGCCCATGGTCACGATATGGCGGACGTCAAGCTCCTCGGCGATGCGCATGCTTTGACGGCAGTAGTCGTTCCAACGGTAGTTGGGCTCGGGCGCGATCTGCGCATACAGGGTCGTCGAGGGCGCCACGTCGATGGCGTAGAACGTCGTCTGCGGCCATAGGATCCGGCGTCGGCCCGTCACCTTGCACAGCATCGGGCGCGCGACCTGGTAGTCGTAGTACCCATCGCAGCGGATGTGGCGGATCTCGCGTGAATCGTAGCGCGACACGAGATGCCGGATGACGTTGGTGGCTGCCTGGCATGCGTCGTTCCAGCCTTCGAATGCGGCGATCATCACCGGTTCATGCGCTTTCGCTTCTTCACTCATATCAACCAATGTAACGGTTCCTCGCAGTTGGTGCAGGCGGCTTATGCATCAGAGAATCGCGGTATAGCAAGGCCTGTGGGTGATCGGTCGCAGGCCGTGACATCGCGCGACACGCCGGATTTGGCAAATCCCATGGTTGTCACTATAGTTGCTATCTGTTGCTTGACGGCATGACGCTGGTCAAGGAAACGCGGACATAGCTTAGTTGGTAAAGCGCAACCTTGCCAAGGTTGAGACCGCGGGTTCGAGTCCCGTTGTCCGCTCTAAGGTCCGAAGAGTTGACGACCTTTGCGGTGGGTTAGCCAAGCGGTTAGGCAGCGGCCTGCAAAGCCGTATAGACGAGTTCGACTCTCGTACCCACCTCTCGTTTGCATGGAATCCGTAACATGATGGTTTCCGTCAAATGGTACAGACCCGGGCGGTTGGCGCAGAGGTAGCGCACTTCCCTGACACGGAAGGGGTCACAAGTTCGAATCTTGTATCGCCCACCATATTCCTCTTATATGTAGCGCCTTCGGGTGTTTCTGCCTATAACCCGTTTTTACCGTGCCTCATTGCCTCCGCTGGCAGGCTGATACCCGGTATCTTCGCTTCGAGGGGTTGATTTCGCGCTCTCGGAACATCTATCTGCGTTTCAAGGGGTTGCCCAAACGCGATATCCGGAGTATGCGGGGACATCCCGCATTGGAATCATGCGGTTTCCGGCCCGGCTCTA
>ENA-OUNI01000404-OUNI01000404.1-human-gut-metagenome-genome-assembly--contig:-NODE-404-length-20020-cov-5.543709_pt1 | contig 20020 bp, 17 predicted proteins | sample MGYA00242499_ERZ504580 | MGnify/ENA primary metagenome ERZ504580 (study PRJEB26092, sample SAMD00036315) | human gut metagenome | host: Homo sapiens | study: EMG produced TPA metagenomics assembly of... | reverse complement strand
AAATCAAAGGAATGACACAAGAAGATGTCACCCTGACCGTGAATGCCCCCAAATTGAATGTGAAAATCAACCTGAGCAACTGGAACGCGTCTTGCTGCATTTGTTGGAAAACGCCGCCGATTACACCCCTGCTGGAGGAAAAATATGGCTGGACTTCAAGAAACGTGGTGCGCACACCCACCAGTTCATCATCAGCGACACCGGTTGCGGTATCCCCGAGGAGCAACGCGAAAACATCTTCAAGCCTTTCACCGAAGTGAAAGACCTGACGCAAGGCGACGGCCTGGGACTCCCCATCTGCTCACTGATTGCCACCAAGATGAACGGCAGCTTGACACTAGACAGCAGCTACAACAAGGGAGCACGGTTCGTACTGGAACTGCACGCATAAACCATACATAATACAATCTGTATGACCCCTAAATTTGAGAGCCGCTTGCCACCGGCATTATCGGGACAAACGGCTCTCTGTGTATATTAAGGATGTGGTTGTCAACGCAACGCTTCCACCTCTTCCGGTGTCAGTGGAATTTTCTTGCCCAAGCGACGTGCTCCCGTTTCGGTAATCAGATAATCCTCCTCATTACGGATGCCGCCGAAATTGCGGTATTCTTCCACCTTATCGTAGTTGATGAAGTCCATGAACTTCTTCTCTCCTTTCCATAAGTCAATCAGCTCGGGGATGAAGTAGATGCCCGGCTCAACCGTATGCACAAAGCCCGGTTCCAGAGATGGCAAGACGCTGGCTCTTGCGGCCGAACTGCGTACTCTTGGGCTGACCGTCATAGCCTACCCAGAGCTCACCCAGGTTCTCCATATCGTGCACATCCAACCCCATCATATGGCCCAGTCCATGGGGATAAAACAAGGCATGCGCCCCTTCGCGCACGGCATCTTCGGCATTGCCTTCATCAATCCCAGCTCTTTCAGCCCCTCCACCATCACTTGGGCGGAAAGCTCGTACACCTTCATATAGGGAATGCCCGGGCGAAGCGCTTTAACAGACTCCAGATGCATGGCGTTCTGGATTTCGTAAACGGCACGCTGGCGTGGAGTAAAAGTCTTGTCCGCCGGCACGGTAGACGACATGTCACCACAGTAACCCGAAGGCAGCTCGGCGCCGGCATCAATCAAGAAGAGGTCTCCCGGTTGCACCCGGTTGCCGTGATAGTGGTTATGCAGGGTCTGGCCGTTGACAGTAGCAATCGTGGCAAAAGACAGCTCGCAGTTGTTCATCTCGCGATACGGTTCATTTCGGCCACAACCTCGTATTCGTACATGCCCGGACGAAGCACCTTCATTGCGGTGATGTGCATGTCAGCAGTCACGTCGCATGCCTTTTCTATTTCCGCTATTTCTTCTGCCGACTTGTAGTTGCGCTGTGCCACCACCGCACGGATAAACGGCACAGACCCTTCCTGACGTGCCGGAGGAACACCCAGCCAGTCCATCAGTTTCAACTTATGCTCGGCACGATAAGGGGGCAAATAATGGATGGTCTGTCCCTTCTGTACAGCCTTGTGCAGATAACCGACGATGTCGGCAAAAGGACGGGTTTCGGAAATTCCCACAGCAGAAGCCTTTTCGTGAAGGGTGGGCTGGGTACCCATCCAGACAATATGGTCGATGGTCAGCTCATCGCCAAAAATGATTTCTTTATCTTCATCTATGTCGATGAGAGCTGACAGCCCGGCAAACGACAAGCCAAAATAGTAGAGAAAAGTGGAATCCTGGCGGTAACGGAAAGTATTGTCCTCATAGTTCAAACCTTGTTCATCGTTACCCAAAAACAGTAACACTCCGGAGCCTATCGTTTTTTTCAGCTGGGCCCTGCGCTGCACATACGTTTCTTTAGCAAACATAACATTCCTTGTTTTAGTAGTTATAGGACAAAGATATAGATAATCTTTGAAAGAAGATAATACAAAAAGGAGATTAATCTATATAGTTCATAATCAGAAGACTATTTTGCCAACGTTTTTCAAGCCTATGGCAAAAGTTTGCCAAGCTATTGGCAAAAGTTTGTTTTCTCTTTTCTTGTTAAATATCATCAGAGAGGTTTCGTGTTATCGAACTATTCACTATTTTTGCGGTAAATATCTGAAAGAAGATGCACAATGAGTGCATTGAATAATTTATAAAAATATGGCACAAGGCTCCCGACAAGTACAGACCCAAGCGCAACAGCAGATACAAACGCTGTCGCCGCAACAAATTCTGGTGGTAAAGCTGCTGGAACTTCCCGCCGTGGAACTAGAGGACCGCGTACGTGCCGAACTTCTGGAAAATCCGGCACTGGAAGAGGGTAAGGAGGATACTCCCGGTGATGAATACCCCGACACTCCTGATACGGAAACCGGAACGGAAGACGGTGGAGACACCAGCTATGATTCTTTAAGCGATTATCTGAACGAAGACGATATCCCCGACTACAAGCTGCAGGAGAACAACCGCAGCAAAGGGGAGCAGGCAGAAGAAATTCCTTTCTCCGACGCCACCTCTTTCTATGAAACCTTGCGCCAGCAGCTCGGCGAGCAGGACTTGACTCCGCACCAGCGCGAACTGGCCGAATATCTCATCGGCTCGCTGGACGACGATGGCCTGCTGCGCAAATCGCTGGACAGTATCAGCGACGAACTCGCCATCTACGCCGGTATCGACGCTTCTCCCGAAGAGCTGGAAGAAGTATTGAAGATTATACAAGACTTTGACCCCGCCGGTCTGGGCGCCCGCACCCTGCAAGAGTGCCTGCTCATCCAGATTCGACGTAAGGAAGCGCAACGGCCCATGCCCTCGCCTCCACAATACTATATAGAAGAAGATATTCTTACCCAGTGCTACGAAGAGTTCACCCGCAAGCATTGGGACAAGATTATGCAGAAATTAGGTATCAGCGAAGATACCCTGCAACAAGCCGTTAAGGAAATCTGCAAGCTGAATCCCCGTCCCGGTGCCTCGCTCGGCGAAGCATCGGCAAGAACATGCAGCAGATTGTGCCCGACTTCCTGGTAGACACTTATGACGACGGTACCATCAACGTGACACTGAACAACCGCAACGTACCGGAATTGCGCATGAGCCGCGACTTCACCGAGATGGTGGAAGAACACACCAAGAACCGGGCCAATCAGTCTAAGGAGTCCCGCGAAGCCATGATGTTCCTCAAACAAAAAATGGATGCCGCACAAGGTTTCATCGATGCCGTGAAGCAACGCCAGAATACGCTGATGACTACCATGCAGGCCATCATAGACCTGCAACGTCCTTTCTTCCTCGAAGGAGACGAGTCATTACTCCGCCCCATGATTCTGAAAGATGTTGCCGAACGCACCGGGTTGGACATCTCGACCATCTCCCGTGTGAGCAACAGCAAGTATGTACAGACCAACTACGGCATCTACCCGCTGAAATTCTTCTTCAACGACGGCTACACAACCGAAGACGGCGAAGAGATGTCTGTACGCGAAATACGCAAGATACTCAAAGAGTGCATTGACAACGAGGACAAGAAAAAGCCTCTGACCGATGACGAACTGACCGAGCTGCTGAAGGAGAAAGGCTATCCCATAGCCCGCCGCACGGTGGCAAAGTATCGCCAACAGATGAATATCCCCGTGGCAAGACTGAGAAGATGAGAGAAAAGGATGAGCGATTAGGGATTAAGGTTTAAAGATTAGTGCATTCAAATAGTAAATTGTAAATAGTCAAATCGTAAATAAAATTAGGTTGTGGAAGAGCATATTATAGCAGATAAAACTTTAATCAGAACAGCGAAAGTGATTTCGGCGGTATTCACACCGTTCTCCATCCCTTTCCTGGCATTTCTGGTTCTGTTTATATTCTCGTACCTGCGCATCATGCCGTTGCAGTACAAGTTGATAGTATTGGGCGTGGTGTATTGCTTCACCATCCTGATGCCTACACTGACTATCTTCATCTTCCGCAAAATCAACGGTTTCAGTCCGGAAGAACTGGTGGAACGAAAAAGGAGATACATTCCCTTTATTCTGACCATCACTTCTTATGTATTCTGCCTGCTCATGATGCACCGGCTCAATATCCCGTGGTACATGACCGGTATCATACTCTCCGCCCTGGTAGTGATGATAATCTGCGTCATTGTCAACTTAAAATGGAAACTGAGCGAACACATGGCAGGCGCCGGAGCCGTAATTGGTGGACTGGTAGCTTTCAGCGCCTTGTTCAGCTACAATCCCGTATGGTGCTATGCCTCTTTATACTGGTGGCTGGCGTGCTGGGCACCGCCCGCATCATCCTGCGACACCACACCCTGGGCGAAGTTATGGGAGCTTGCCGTAGGCTTATCTGCTCGTTGCTGGTACTCCACCCGCTGAGCAACATACTGTTCCGAATCTTCCTCTTTTAAGAGCCTTGTTTAAATTTTTTAATTTTCAACTTTTAATTTACATAGTATCAACCCTTAAAAACTAATGATCATGAATTTCCCGACTAATGTAAAGTACACCAAAGAACACGAATGGATCCGCCTGGAAGGTGATGTAGCCTATGTAGGTATTACCGATTATGCACAAGAGCAACTGGGTGACATTGTGTTTGTCGACATCCCGACCGAAGGTGAAACATTGGCTGCCGACGAAGTGTTCGGTACCATCGAAGTAGTAAAAACCATATCAGACCTCTTCCTGCCCGTAACCGGTGAGATTCTGGAGCAAAACGAAGCCCTTGCCGACCAGCCGGAACTGGTAAACCAGGACCCATACGGCGAAGGCTGGCTCATCAAAATCAAACCCGCCGCTGATGCCGACTTCGACAGCCTGCTGGATGCCGAAGCCTACAAAGCGCTGATAAACGAATGAAATGAAAGGATTAGGGTTAGCGATTAGCACCGGACGGAATGATAGCGCAGTCCCTAACCCCTAATCGTTAATCCCTAACCCTTATAAAATTAACCCTTTAATAATTTAAAGATTCATGTCTCCAATCGTTAGCATCATCATGGGCAGCACTTCCGACCTCCCCGTTATGGAGAAGGCCGCACAATTGCTCAATGACCTGCATGTACCGTTCGAAATGAACGCTCTCTCTGCTCACCGCACACCGGAAGCAGTGGAGGAATTTGCCAAGAATGCCCGCCAACGCGGCATTAAAGTGATTATTGCCGCTGCCGGTATGGCTGCCGCCCTGCCCGGCGTCATTGCTGCCAATACCACACTGCCGGTAATCGGGGTTCCCGTAAAAGGGTCTGTACTCGATGGCGTAGATGCCCTCTACTCCATCATCCAGATGCCTCCGGCATACCGGTAGCCACCGTTGCCATTAATGGTGCCATGAACGCTGCCATCCTTGCCGTACAAATGCTGGCATTGGGCGATTCCTCATTGGCCGAAACATTTGCCACCTACAAAGAAGGGCTGAAAAAGAAAATAGTCAAGGCAAATGAGGACTTGAAGGATGTGAAGTACGAATACAAAACCAATTGATTTACGATTGATGATTTACGATGTACGATTGAAGATACCAAGAAGTAATTTCAATCGTACATCGTAAATCATCCAATCGTAAATCTTTTAATCCTTTAACTGTAAATATCATCGTGGATCTATTTAACTATTCCCGACGGGAAACGTCAGAAGTAAACATCGGAGCCACCCCTATGGGCGGCTCCAATCCTATCCGCATACAAAGTATGACGAACACCGCTACGCAGGACACAGAAGCCAGTGTAGCGCAAGCCAAACGTATTGTCGATGCCGGAGGAGAGTATGTACGCCTCACGGCCCAAGGCATCAAAGAGGCTGAAAACCTGATGAATATCAACATAGGCCTACGCCAGGACGGATATATGGTGCCGCTTGTCGCCGACATTCACTTCAATCCGAAGGTAGCGGACGTGGCGGCACAGTATGTAGAAAAAGTACGCATCAATCCGGGAAACTATGTGGATGCAGCACGTACTTTCAAACATTTGGAGTATACCGATGAAGAGTATGCCCAGGAGTTGCAGAAGATACACGACCGCTTTGTACCCTTCCTTAATATCTGCAAGGAGAACCATACTGCCATCCGCATCGGCGTAAACCACGGTTCATTATCCGACCGCATCATGTCGCGCTATGGCGATACACCGGAAGGCATGGTGGAATCTTGTATGGAGTTTCTGCGCATCTGCGTGCAAGAGAATTTCACGGATGTGGTCATTTCCATCAAGGCATCCAATACAGTGGTCATGGTAAAGACAGTACGCTTGCTGGCAGCCGTCATGGAGCAGGAAGGTATGCGATTCCCGCTGCATCTCGGTGTAACGGAAGCCGGAGACGGAGAAGACGGACGCATCAAATCGGCCTTGGGCATCGGCGCCCTGCTGGCAGACGGCTTGGGTGACACCATCCGGGTTTCCCTGAGCGAAGCTCCGGAGGCGGAAATCCCCGTAGCCCGCAAATTGGTGGACTATATCGTGCAGCGCCACGACCATCCTTATATCCCCGGAGCAGATGTGCCGGAATTCAATTATCTCTCTCCCACCCGCCGCGAGACTGCGCCGTACACAATATCGGCGGAGACAATCTGCCCGTGGTCATTGCCGCACGCTTAGACGGGGACATGGACTTCAATCCGCAATTCATGCCGGACTATATCTATACGGGACGTTCCATCCCGGAACAACTTCCGGAAGGCATGCAATGCATCATCGATGCCGATGTCTGGATGGAGCACAGTAACGGCAGAACGGAACCGGACAATGCCTGGCCTGCCTTTAAAGGAGACCAGCTTCCTTTCCTAAGCAGCTGCGGCGCTTCCTTGAAATTCCTCTTCATCACGTATATGGGATTGAATGACGAAGCCATCGCCTGCCTGAAGTATCATCCGGAAGTCGTATTGGTTTCGCAAAGCAATCATCCCAACCGATTGGGAGAACAACGCGCCCTGGTACACCAGATGATGAAGGAAGGCCTGAAGAATCCGGTAGTCTTCTTTGAACACTACGCAGAGAGCGAATTGGAAAATCTGCAAATCAAAGCGGCGGCAGACATGGGAGCACTCATCTTCGACGGTCTGTGTGACGGTATCCTTCTCTTCAACCAAGGAGAAACCATAAGCGGCAAAGTAGTGGATGCCACTGCTTTCGGTATCCTGCAAGCCGGACGTGTACGTACCAGCAAGACCGAATACATCTCTTGTCCCGGCTGCGGACGCACCCTCTACGACCTGGAAAGTACCATTGCCCGTATCAAGCAGCCACCGGCCATCTGAAAGGACTCAAGATAGGAATCATGGGATGCATTGTCAACGGCCCCGGAGAAATGGCAGACGCCGACTACGGCTATGTGGGCGCCGGACGAGGCAAAATCAGCCTCTACAAGAAGAAGGAGTGTATCGAAAAGAACATTCCCGAAGAAGAGGCGGTAGAAAAGCTGATAGAACTGATAAAAAGTAACGGAGATTACGCTGAAAGGACTTAAGTCTCAGCGCAGATATTCGTCAAAGTCCACCTCTCTGAACTTAAAGTTATGATGTTCGGAGGGGTGGTAGGCTTTATTCCAAGTCGAATAGGTCTTCACATCTATCTCCCTTGTCTTCCGGTTAAAAGTTACAATGCGTAAGTAGCCCTCACCTCCCAATCTACTGCCTTCCACACCACGCTGATAGTTTGCCAGCATCTGATACACTTTATTTCCCTCTTTCCCTATAGAGACCAGCGTGCCGACTCCGCTTTTCAAGACATGCCCACAAAAGACAGCTATCACATTGCGATGTTTGAGAAGCAATTTCTCCCAGATTCCAGCACCATCGTTCACTGTGCGCCCAGACTCTTTGCCGATGCCATATCCTTGAGGGCGCCACCAGTCTTTCCCGTCATGCAACGTACTGTCACAATACAAATAGGCGTGTGTATTCAATATGACAAGCTTATCCGGATGAATACCCACTATGGAATCGGCCCATTGCAGAGCCTCATCAGAAGGCCCGAATTCCAGATTCAAGACCAGCCAATCGGTATCGCCCGACCTAAGGTTTATGTAATAGTTATCCAATGTCTTTCCATCCGCACTGCCTCCCCAATAACTCTTCTGCTTATAGTCAGAAAGAGGGAAATACTTGTTGGCCATTGCAGTGTTATGCACGTCCGAAAACTTGCCGGGCTTACTGCCAATATCATGATTTCCCCACACGACAGAATAAGGTATTCCCGCTTGGCTGATACGATGAAAAGCTTTCTGCATATACGCCCATTCCACCGGAGAATTATCTTGTGTCAAATCTCCCACTTGGAACACGGCATCTATTTTCTTACGGTTGGCAACCAACCAGTCCACTTGCGAATCAAAGACCTCCGGACATTGTTCCAGATAAGTCTGCGTATCCGGTAAGACCACAAAAGTACTTACCCTACCAGAAGTGGTGCAAGAAGTAAAAAAAGCGCCCCCTAAAAAGAGCGCTCCGATAACAGACAATATCCTCATCATTTTTTCTTCTGATTAAACAGCCAACCCATAAACTCAGAATCATTGAACGCCGGTGTCCAGCTGCCATGATTGACTCCGGGGAATTCGATATACTCAACATCGGCACCAGCAGCCTTCAAGGCCTTGTAAGCCTGACGCGAACCTTCTACCGGAACAATGTTATCGGCATCTCCGTGATAAATACGGAACTTCACGTCTTTGGCGGCAGAAAGCCTTGCCGGATTCACAATACCGCAGATGGGAACGGCTGCGGCAAAAACTTCGGGATAACGTATCGCCAAATCAAACGTCCCCATACCGCCCATGGAAAGTCCCATCACATAAATCCGGTCTTTATCCACCTGGGGCATAGCCAAATAGGTATCCAGCAACTCCTTCAATGTGCGGAATATACGCGTAGGCTCCTGTACCTCGGGCATTTCTCCAGGTACAAACGACTTGGGACGACCCACATAAGCCCAATAATCTTCCTTAGGACACTGGGGAGCCAATACAAAAGCCGGATATTCCTCTCTGTTCACCGGATTGAGCCACATCTGCCCACCATGCACCAATTGCTTCTGATTATCATCTCCTCGTTCGCCCGCACCATGCAGAAAAAGCACCAACGGATATTTCTTCCCTGCCTTTTCTGCTTCGGGACGCAGCAAACGGTACTTCAACGAATCTCCCTGCGAAGAGACATACACTTTCTTTTCATACTCTCCATACAACTCCTGCGCATACATACACACAGACATCAACAGCATCAAGGCTGTACAAACTATATTCTTCATATTTTATAAAATTAATGTTCAATCAAGAAGTTTACTATCTCACTTTTCTTATATCCTACCCGGAAAGCCTGCACTGCCACCCGGTCTCCTTTACGGACAGCAAACGGCTCAACATATAGACTCCAATGTTTCTCTCCATTCCGTCCCCGACCATTCAACTGATAGGCATAAGAGACTCCAGGAGTGGAACACTCCAGCTTGACCTGCCCCCCTCTGTACAATCTGCGGAGCTGACACGAGCGGCTGTACACCGTCCGGCCACATAGTTTATACTATTTCCGGTTCTGTCAGCGGACGACATTGCCAATATTTCCTTTCCCACTGCCGATACACCTTCCGCAAACGGTCAATGTCTTTCCGGTAAGCCGAATCATTAATCAGATTGCACATCTCATGAGGGTCTTTCTCCAAATCATAGAACTCTTCACGCTGACGGGGCCAGACAAACCAGCTTTCTTGATTCTCATCGAGTGCGCCTTCTTCATGGAGTTGAAGCATACGGCGCATCATCGGCATGTTCAGACGAAATCCTACCGGCTGATAGCCGGGCTGATTGGGAGTATAATTACAGATATAACGATAACGGCAATCGCGCACGCCCCCCTGCTGGTCATAGCACTTATCCATACGGTCACGTGCGGCAAAAACATAGCGCCGCGATGGCGAAGCATATTTCCCAGCAAATGCCTTGCCATCCATATAGGCAGGAGGCTTGATACCCGCCAATGAAAGAATCGTGGTGGAATGTCAATGACACTGCGAAGTCCATCATCAATACTGCCGGCCAATCGTCCGTCCGGATAACGGATAATGAGAGGAATATGGGTACCAACCTCTGTTATTTCACGTTTCTGCCGAGGAAGCGGTCCGCCATTATCCGAATAAAAGATAAGAATAGTATTATCCCACTCGCCTGCAGCCTTCAGTTCATCAATCATCTGGCGGACAAAACAGTCCATGCGGTAAATATTGCTGTACATGACAGCTATGTCGCGGCGCACAATGCTGTCCTCAGGATAATAGGGAGCAGTACCACATCGTCGGGAGAGACGTATAGCGTATCCTTTGCACTTTCCCATACCTTCTGCTCATGCGAAGCAAGGGTATTGAATATAGCGAAAAAAGGCATTCCCTTAGGACGATTGCGCCAATGCGCCTGCCTACCGCATTCGTCCCAAGCTGTCAAAGGCGATAGAAACTGATAGTCGGTCTTCGGATTGTTCGTACAATAATAACCAGCGGCACGCAACAGCTCAGTATAGCATTTAATTCCTTCAGACAACACAATATCGTAACCGGTTACTGCTGGCGGACGTGCAATCTGCCCCCCTTGCGTACGCATATAATTAGCTTTAATATGTGTGGGATACATTCCCGTGATGAGTGCCGCACGCGAAGGAGCACTGACACCCACTGTCCCGTAAAGGCTGGTATAGCGTACGCCCTCTGCCGCAAGGGCGTCAATAGTGGGAGTCACTGCCACACTGTCACCAAAACAGCGTAGCCAAGGACTGATGTCTTCGCATACCACACAAACAATGTTGGGACGAACAACCTCGCCATCCTCTGCAGCAGAAACAGAAGTTCCACCGGCCTTTACTCCCTGCGATACAGCACAAGCTGCCCAAACGGTACCACCACACAAAAAAGAGTGTATTATCTGTTTCATTATTACTCAATTTACATAATCAGTGAGCCTCTCGAAGAAAGACACGTTGCGAAATACCATTTTCATTAAACGATTCGATGGCAAAATAATATTTTTGTCCCACCGTGAGGCACGTAAGTCTAATGAATTATCGCCATATACCATCCACGAACTATACAATTTATCAAGAGCAACACCCCACAATACATTATAGCCTTGCGCACCCTTCACCGCTTTCCAAGAAATGCGGGCATTACGTTCGTCCGCTTCACGCACTACCGTAAAACCTTTTACCGTAGCCGTTTTTTTCCCACGTCCCAAACCGAACACGCGAATATCCCCCATTGCCAGATTCTTGCCCGGCACGTAATGGTGGCGATAACGAATATAGCGTGCTTCTATCGGTTGATCCAGTTCTATGTAATTATGAGGGGCATCACGGAAACTGTTGCGATAGTCCACCAATACCCGCCAACGGGCACCATCCACCGAAGCTTCTACAAGATAGCGTTGCCGGAGGTTTGGCATACGTCCCCAAAATCCGGTTTCCTCATAGTCAAAGAAATTCAGTTGCAAGGCATACACGTCACTCACTTCTTCAAGGTCTATCTCCACCCATTGCTTATCGTCATTTTTTTCGGCCACCCAGAAGGTTTTCAAGTTCTCGTCCGTCACATTTTCCACCGGATAACTTTCTAATTGCGAAGAAGCCTTCACGGGTTTGCCATAAGAAAGCAACATCCAGCCCCGGAAACCACCGCTTGTCGTCTGTCGCGAAACCTGGTCGGGAGAATAATGAGGATAATCGCCAAAGTAAGTGTCGGAGTACATCGCACCGTCTTCGTCAAAAAATGTAGGAAACATACAAAGCCTACGCTCAAACTTATAATTAATGGACAGATGAATCGTACCGAAATGCCAGTAAATTCCTCCGGGACCACAAACCGTACTTCCATGCCCGGCACCGGTAGCAAATCCTCCCGGCTTGTAACAAAACGGATTATGAGCCGCATACTCGAAAGGCCCCAAAGGAGATTTTCCTACATAAACACCGTCACCATACACATTGAACTGAGTGCCCGGAGCGGCATATTGCAAATAATATTTCCCATTGTGTTTCGTCATCCACGCACCCTCGATGAATGGTTTGATGTCACTGGTATGATTTTCGCCAAAACGTTCCCACCCATGAATGTCAGGACGGAGAAAGAGCAGTGAATCCGGCTTTTTCGCTATCGGCAGGAATTTATTCTTCATATCAAGTTCCTTACCACGGATAGGCCAACGGTTGGAAGACCCCCAATACATATAAGCACGTTCATCATCATCAATGAAAAGGGCAGGATCCTGAAGGTCGTGGAGCACCGATGGCACTGCCTTCCAGTCCCCCCGTTTGGGATTATCGGTATACAGTATGCTCATGGCTCCGGATGGATTCCCACAAACATAGAGTACGGAATCTTTATAATTATGGGCAGCAGGAGCATTGCAACCTTCGAAATACCATTTTTCGGGAGTAATAAAGTCCCAATTCAGCAAGTCCTTGGAATGCCAATAACCCCAGGAACGGGTAACGAACATATAATACTCCCCCCGAAACTCCACTACGGCAGGGTCGGCACCCGAACGATAGGACTTGCCCAAATGGGAATTGTGAAAAGGATAAGTATAGTCCAGATTAAGAGGGTTACAGTAGGTAGTAGTACGATATTGTGCATGTAATGAACCGACGAACAACAACATCAACCAAGCGATGCAATACGACTTTTTATCCATAGTTTTATTAAGCTGACAATAAACAAAATACACATAAAACGACAAATAAGGGTGTGTCAAAACGGTTGATGGCACACCCTCATTTTACAACACATTATTTCACTTCTTTAACGACAGAAATTTGAGATACACCGTTTTCATTGAAAGATTCGATAGCAAAATAATATTTCTGGTCGGTAGAAAGACATTTCATCAGATGCCTACACTCGTCACCATACACCATCCAAGAACTGTAAAGCTTGTCCGGCGCAATACCCCAAAGGATGTTGTATCCTTGTGCACCTTTCACCGGTTTCCAAGTCAGCGTGATGTCACGGCGATCTTCGTGACGGCGAGGGTCAAATGTCTTCACTTGAGCAGGCGCCTTACCTTCGCCCAGACCGAAAATACGGATGGCAGAAATGGAAAGGTGCGGTGTGGGAACATGGATGTTTTTGTAACGTACATAACGTACCCGGGCAGGGATTTCCAGTTCCACATAATCGTGCGGAGTGTCTTTGAAACTGTTGCTACGGTTGACAAGACGTATCCAGTTGACGCCATCTACGGAACCTTCGATAGTGTAACGGTGGCGCAAATCGGGATAACGACCATACATATCACTCTTATAATCGTTGTAATTCACCTGAATAGCGTTTACAGTGGCAGGTGCCTGAAGGTCTATCTCCACCCACTGCGTTTCATCGTTGGAAGAAGCCAGCCAATAGGTCTTGCAATTCTCGTCCGTCAATCCGGCAGCTGTATGACCCTCTACAGCCGAAGAACCTCTGGCAGGCTTGTTGTAAGAAAGAAGCATCCAGCCGCGGAACTCCCCTTTCTTTCCCGGCACAGTAGGTGCATAACGGGGATAATCTCCAAAACGGGTGTCACAATACATGATGCCGTCTTCGTCAAAATAAGTAGGAACATGCAGAGACGGCGTTCCCAGTGCATATTAATGGGCAGAGCCATAGAACCGAAATGCCAATATTGCCTACCTGGTCCGAGCACCGTACTTCCATGACCGGCACCGTTGATATAACCGCCAGGCTTATAGGAAATGGGGTTATGTTTCTGATAGGTATAAGGTCCCATCGGATGGTCGGCCACATATACACCATCGGCATATACATTGAACTGAGTGCCCGGAGCGGCATATTGCATGTAATACCTCCCGTTGTGCTTTGTCAACCACGGTCCTTCGATATAGCCGCCCAGCACGGTATCGGCATGATTTTCTCCAAAACGTTCCCAACCATGTTTCTCTGGGTCGAGATTGAAAAGTTCCAGCTTCTCGCCTTCTTGTATGAAACGATGGTTCTTGTTGAGCTTCATGCCGCGAATGGGCCACTTGTTGGAAGAGCCCCAGAACATGTAAGCACTGCCGTCATCATCAAGAAAAAGGTCAGGGTCTTGCAAGTTGGTGATGATTGCAGGAGTGGCTTTCCAGTTACCCGACTTGGGGTTGTCGGTATAAAGCACACTCATCACACCCGAAGGATCGCCACAGACATAAAGTACTGAATCCTTGTAGTTATGTGCCGCCGGAGCGTTACAACCTTGTGGATACCAGTTTTCCCCCGGATTGATAAAATTCCAGTTTTGCAAATCCGTAGAATGCCAGTAGCCGTGCGTACGGGTAACGAACATATAATATTCTCCACGAAACTCTACTACGGCAGGGTCGGCACCCGAGCGGTAGGAGATATCTTTCGAAGAATTGTATATCATATAGGTATAGTCTACATTCAGCGGATTACAATAAGTATCCATGCGCATGTCCTGCGCCAAAAGGGGAGACGCCAAGCATAATAATGCCAGCAGCAGATTAGTAATCAGTCTTCTCATTATCTTTTATCTTTATTATCAGGTTATTAATGTTCAATATGTCTTCCGGTAGCTTTTCAGCGGCATAACTCCTGCGGCACATCGTATTCTTTTTGCAAGCGTGCCAGTTCAGCCTTCAGTTCGGTGGTAATCTTCTCCATTCCCTTCTTCCCATAAAGATTGTGCATTTCTTCAGGGTCTGTCTTGAGATCATAAAGTTCCCAATTGTCATCCACGTAGAAGTGCATCAGCTTGTAGCGTTCCATCTTCACACCGTAATGGGCACGCACGCTGTGGAAGCCGGGAAACTCATAATAGTGATAGTACAAGGACTTACGCCAGTCGCGCGGTGTCTTACCTTTTTCCACCAGTTCCTTGAACGAAACGCCCTGCATGTCCTGCGGAATGGAGATGCCGCACATATCAAGGAAAGTAGGAGCAAAGTCGATGTTCTGGGTCAGACCTGTAACTTGCGTACCCGGTTTGATATGTCCCGGCCAGCGCATCACCATCGGCATACCAAAAGACTCTTCGTACATGAAACGCTTGTCAAACCAGCCATGTTCGCCCAAGTAGAAGCCTTGATCGGTGGTATAGACTACAATCGTATTCTTGTCCAACCCCGTACGTTTGAGATAGTCCAGTATCTCGCCCACACTCTCGTCCACACTTGCTACACAAGCCATGTAGTCTTGCAGGTAACGTTGGTATTTCCATTCAGCCACTTCCTTAAATGAACGTGGCTTGGAATAGAACTTATTATTTCGATCGCGGTAAGCATCAAGGAAACGGCGGCGTTCTTCCGGTGTCATTGTTCCCATGAAAGCGTGCGGCCAAGGGTCAAAGAGCAGGCTGTCGCTATCGATACCCGCAACCATCTTCAAATCGTGACCTTCGTACATGTCACGGTATATATTCATCTTCTGCATCTGTGCTGCGTAACGTCCCTCATAGGCATCGTAATAATTATCGGGAAGCGGGAACTTGGCGTGTTCATACAAACGATAATGCCGTTCGGCAGGTACCCAATTGCGGTGAATGGCTTTGTGGTGCATCATCAGGAAGAACGGCTTGTTCTTGTCACGACCGTTGTCCATCCATTCCTCACAATATTGAGTGATGAGGTCGGTCACATATCCTTTATGAATAGTAGTGTCCCCCTCGGTAATGAACTGTGGGTTACAGTATTCGCCTTGGTCATTGAGAATCATCCAATGGTCAAATCCCGTCGGCTTGGAAATAAGATGCCATTTACCGATGACGGCAGTCTCATAGCCGCCTTGTTGCAACAGTTTAGGCAACGTCTGCTGAGAGCCGTCGAAACCTAGTGCCCAATTCTTCATGAAGCCGTTCTTATGGCTATGCTTGCCAGTAAGTATCGCGGCGCGACTGGGGCCTGAAATAGAATTGCAGCAATAATTATTCCAGAACACAGCTCCTTCCTGCCCGATACGGTCAATATTAGGAGTAGGTGCCACTTTACCTATAGGATGACCATAGATACTCATAGCCTGCTGTGCATGGTCATCACTCATGATAAAAATAATGTTAGGACGTTCACCGTCTTGTCTGCTTTGTTCCTGAGCCTGAACAGCAGGAACCAATGGAAGCATGGCAAGTCCTAAAGATAGTTTATGATTCATCATCTTCAATGATTTATAAGATTTTTCAATTTATCATATCAACGTAAAAACAGATTCATTCCGCTCATCTGCCGACGATGTTCCTACCCAGAGCCGGAATTCCCCCGGTTCCACCTGCATCTTCATATCAGCACCACAAAAGGCAAGGTCTTCTTCAGTCAGCACAAATGTCAGAGACTTCTTCTCGCCAGCCTTGAGATACAGCTTTTGAAAACCCTTCAATTCTTTCACCGGACGAGTCACACTTCCCACAAGGTCGCGAATATAAAGCTGTACCACCTCTTCACCACCGACTTTACCGATATTGGCTACATCCACTGTAACGGTAAGTGTTTCCCCCTTTTTCAGCTCCTCCTTGTCCAATTTCAAGTTATCCACCTCAAAGCTAGTATAACTTAAGCCATATCCAAAAGGATAAAGCGGAGAATTGGGACAGTCAATATAAGAAGACTTGTAGTCCATCTTCGGATTGTCCGGAGGAAGCGGTCGTCCGGTGTTCTTGTGGTTATAGTAAAGCGGGAGCTGCCCCACCGAACGTGGAAAACTCATTGTCAGCTTTCCGGCAGGATTATAGTCGCCTGCGATGACATCGGCAATGGCATGACCACCCATCGTGCCCGGATACCAGGCTTCGAGAATAGCATCCATATTCTCGTCCTCCCAAGTAAGTTCCAGCGGACGACCGTTCATCAATACCAATCCGATGGGCTTACCCGTTTTCTTAAGTTCCTTCAGCAAGTCGCGCTGCGAAGCAGGCAGGGTGATGTCCGTGCGGCAAGCAGCCTCGGCACTCCAGTTCTGGTCTTCACCGGCAGCAACCAGAATGACATCTGCCTGACGAGCCACGGACACAGCTTGTGCAAATCCTGCAGTTCCAGGCTTGCGAAGATTGCAGCCTTCGGCATAAAGAAAACGTACGTTCGAGTTTCCGTACTTTTTTTCCAACCCTTCAAAAAGAGTGACACTCCGTTGACGGTCTCCCCGTCCACCCCAACCACCGTTCACACTGTTACGTTCTTTCACCATAGGACCTATCAAGGCTACAGTCTTACGTTCGGAGGGTTGTATCGGGAAAAAGTTATTCTCATTCTTCAACAATACTACCGACTTACGAGCAGCATCGCGCGCTGCTTCCAAGAACTCGGGTTTCATGATAGTAGCCTTCTCACGCTCCTCATTCAGATAGCGGTAAGGATCGTCCATAATGCCTAAAAGGAATTTCATCTCCAGAATGCGGCGTACGGCATTATCAATGGTTTCTTCGTTCACCTTGCCCTCTTTCACGGCTTGCAGCAGATGTGCATGAAACACACCTCCGGTCATATCCATCTCGATGCCCGCATTGGCAGCCAACTCGGCGGCATGAGCCTCGTCGCGTGCCACGCCGTGGGGAACAAGCTCATTGATAGCCGTATAATCCGTCACTACAAAACCGTTGAACCCCCACTCATCGCAAAGCACATCCTGATAAAGGAATTTACTGGAAGTGCAAGGCACACCGGAAATCTCATTGAAGGCAGTCATGAAAGTAGCCACACCCGCATCTTTGGCAGCCTTGAAAGGCGGGAAATAAATATCGCGCAAAGAGCGCTCGGACACATCAGTCGTATTATAATCACGACCTGCTTCAGCAGCACCATATGCACAGAAGTGTTTGGCGCAAGCCAGCATCTTGTCCAGCCGCATCAAGTCTTCGGGCTTCTCACCCTGGAAACCACGTACACGTGCGGCAGAGAGCAATGAACCCAGATAAGGATCCTCACCAGAGCCTTCCATTACCCGTCCCCAACGTGCATCACGTGAAATGTCCACCATGGGGGCAAAAGTCCAGTTAACACCCACTGCCGAAGCTTCGGCAGCGGCAATGGACGCACTTCTTTCTGCCAGTTCGGCGTCCCAGGCACACGACTCGGCCAAAGGAATAGGGAATATCGTTTTAAAACCGTGTATCACATCGAAAGCAAAGAGCACTGGAATCTTCAACCGGGATTCCGCTAGTGCCGTCTCTTGTGTCTTGCGGATGGCGGCAGAAGAAGTGGCATGGAAAAGACTGCCTATGTATCCTTTCTTCAATAGAGGTTCAATGTCCGTATTTACTTGCGGACCGGTCACAATATCGCTCTTGGCAGAATATTGGGTCATCTGACCTATTTTCTCTTCAAGTGTCATCAAGGCAAGTACAGAATCGACACGCTCTTCTATCCGTTTGTCACCGCTGTAACTCTGCCAATCACCGGCTCCTGAAGTACATGCCATACCCACAGAAAGTATCAGGGCAGCTCCAATCAATAATTTCTTTTTCATAGTAAATGCTTTTATAGTTTTAAGATAGCCATTACGGGAGCATGATCGGAGAGATAGCCGTTGTCCGGCTTATCATCAATGGTTCGGTAACGCTCCACCTCTACAGCACCTTTTATAAAAATAAAATCTATCAACCTACGTTTCTCTACCGGGATGCGCCCGAAGTCATGGAAACTCCACGTCGGTCCGTAAGCGACTTTCGCCGTAACGCAAGCATTCTTCATTCCACCTTCCGTCAATACAGTGACCGGCTCGGAATCTACCGTTCCATTAAAGTCTCCGGTAACAATTACCGGAAGGTCACCCGCCATTTGTTTTATCTTCTCAAGTATCAGCACGGCACTTTCGCGACGTGCCACTTTACCTACATGATCGAAATGAGTATTGAAAGCTGCTATTTCCCTACCACTCACCTTGTCTTTCAGTACAGCCCAAGTCACAATACGCTCGCAAGCCGCATCCCAGCCTTTCTTTCCGATGGAATCAGGAGTTTCACTCAGCCCAAAATTTCCACTCTTCAATAGTTCGAAACGGTCTGTCTTACAGAAAAGAGAGCAATACTCACCTTTCTCTTTTCCATCTGCACGACCTACACCGAGAGCGGTATATTGCGGAAGACGCTCCTTCAAGTCATCGAGTTGGTTCTTCACCACCTCTTGCATGCCTATAATGTCCGGAGCATAATAAGCAATCATTTGTGCCGCATGGTCCTTGCGGTATTTCCAATTGTTCATACTGTCCGCCACATGATCCAGACGGATGTTGAACGACATCACCTCTACTTTGGCTTCCGGTTGCCTGCCGCACGAGGCGACAAGCAATGCGAAAACAACCAATACACTATTGATAAATACGTTTTTCATGGTTACAAACCTTTTTAATCTATGTAAAACCTAATCAAAATCAAAGAATCCTATCAAACAACCTAATCGACCTTGTTCAAATAAGGAGAAGTAAAGCCTAATCTCCTCAAACCCTTCTGCACATCGGGATGACTCATGAAAAGTTTCCAAATCAAACCGGTACGATAGTTCTCTATCATCACAATAATCGGCCCTTGGTCAATGGCAAGATACGAAGGTGCAAACCAATTCTCCGTCAAATTGAACGCATCCTTGAAACCATATTCACCCCAAAGACGGTCACCCAACTCTTCATAGAAATAACGCATGGCTTCCAAAGAATATTCAGGTGCATATGGAATAGAGGAAAGAGCAGCGGTAGGCGTAATCACACCACGGTCATTACCGGGACTATGGGCAGAATAACCTTTGTCACCGTCACTGGCAGTCAATCCCCAACATTTTTCGCCGTAACCCTTGTAACCCTTCGGATTGTCAATGCAGTAGGCACGGTTAATCAAGGTATGAGCCTTCATCTGTTCCTCGTAATCGGCATAACGATCTTTCAAGCCACGTGGGTCAAGCCCCATGTAAGAATAATGAGTGAAGAAGAGAGGACCTCCCTTTCCGTGGTTGTTTCCAAGAGGAAGCTTGATACCGTAATACTCCCGACCGTTCAGAAAAGTATTCGCATTGGCCCAGCCTTTATGATAAACGCTCTCGGCAATCGGATAAGTAGGGGAAGACGCGCCCAAAATGTAAACATGTGACACTCGTT
>ENA-OUNI01000403-OUNI01000403.1-human-gut-metagenome-genome-assembly--contig:-NODE-403-length-20021-cov-3.415150_pt1 | contig 20021 bp, 20 predicted proteins | sample MGYA00242499_ERZ504580 | MGnify/ENA primary metagenome ERZ504580 (study PRJEB26092, sample SAMD00036315) | human gut metagenome | host: Homo sapiens | study: EMG produced TPA metagenomics assembly of... | reverse complement strand
CACTTCTCTAACTTTCCCGTTTTTCCTGCTTTTCCACTGGCCGGATATAACGTGTCAGGTATTTTTCCGAAACGGCCAGTAGTGGATACATCACTGCGGTGACCAATGCACCCTTTACCGCATTGAGCGCCGTGGCTCCGCCCACCGCTGTGAGCAACACGGCTCCCGTTAGCTCGGTATGCAGGAAATAGCGGAAGAACAACGGTGCGATCAGGTAATTTCCCGCCGCGCCAATCACAATCATAATGAGCGATGCGATCACACCCGCCAGCGTTAGGCAGGCAGCCCGGGAGCGAAAGCGGCCTAAAAAGCGTTTATAAAGCAAGGCAAACGGCACCACATAAGCGCACCCCACCAGAAGATTCATCAGATTGCCGAAGCCATCTGTGAGCCGATCCCACGCACGAGCAGTTCCAAGAGGTTTTTGATGAGCTCCACCACAACGCCGACGCCGGGCGATAGCAAGGCACCTGCAAACGCGGCCGGTACATCGCCGAAATCAAGCTTCAGGTGCTGAAGCCCCGGGATTGCGGCAAAGATTGGAAATTCCAACATCATCAGGACGAATGCGATCGCCGACAGCAGGCTAATGAGCACGAGGCGGACTGTTTTCTTTTGCATAGCAGACAACTCCTTTTTTCCGCTGTCAACGAAAAAGCCCTGTATCCGCAGATACAGGGCGCTCAGACGCAAAAATGACTGCGCCGCTTCTTTCATCCGGACTATGACCGTCGGCTCCGGGATCGCACCGGAATCGGCCTAACAGCTTTCACCGTTGGCTCGCGGGCTCGAAGCATTTTGCTCCATTACCGCCGGTGGGGAATTACACCCCGCCCCGAAGACAGCAATTTACTTTATCTCTATTGTATGCACACAATCACAATTTGTCAACAGCAGGAAGAAAATTTTTCCGCTCACTGGCTTTTGCCTCCTAGGCATTATCATCCGCCTCCAGTTGCTCCTGTAGCTGCTCCCACTGTGCATACAGGCGCTCCTGCTCCTCATGCAGGGAAGCAAGCTGCTGCGTCAATTCCAGCACTTTTGCATAATCCGCCGCAATTTCAGGCGCTCAAGCTGTGCGTTGAGCGTTGTGATTTCCTCATCCATCCGGGCAATTTTCTCTTCACAGCGGGCAATGCGTCCGGTGAGCTTACGGCGCTCGCTTTCACGCTCCTTACGCAGCTTATAGGCATTCTGCTTCGGCTTTTCCTGCGCCGCCTTTGGCGTGGGTGGCTGCTCCTCCAACGCCTGCACATAATCATCATATCCTCCGAGGTATTCCTTCACCCCATCATGCGTCAGGTGGAGCACACGGTTTGCGATTTATTAATAAAATAACGGTCATGGGAGACGATCAGCATGGTGCCCTCATAGCCCGCAAGCGCATCTTCCAGCGCCTCGCGCGAAGAAATATCCAGATGGTTGGTCGGCTCATCCAGCAATAAAAGGTTTGCCCCGGAGAGCATCAGCTTGAGCAGCGCCGTACGGGCCTTCTCCCCGCCGCTCAAATCCCGCACCAGCTGATACACAGCGTCTCCCTGGAAGAGAAACGCGGCTAAGGCGGAGCGCACTTCTGTCTGCGTCATCGCGGGTAGGTATCCCAAATCTCAGCGAGCACCGTTTTCTCCGGATGCAGACCCCCGAGGCCCTGGTCAAAATAGCCAATCTGCACATTCGTCCCAAAGGTGAAGCGGCCGCCGTCCGCCGGCGTTTTGCCTAGGAGTACGCGCAATAGCGTCGTTTTGCCGCAGCCGTTTGGCCCGAGGAGGAAGGCGCGGTCGCCGCGCGGATATGCAGCTCCACACCGGCAAACAGCTTCTTTTCATCAAACGACTTTTGCAGCCCAGAGGCCAAGATTACATCGTTCCCGCTGACCATACGCGGCAGGAATGCAAATCGGAGGCTCTCCAGCTCAGCTTCAGGCGCTTCCAGCTCCGCTTCATGCGCCCAAGCATCTTCTCCTTGCTCTCGGCGGTGCGGATATTTTTTTCGCGGTTCCACTGCCGCTGCTGCGCAATGATCCCCTCAATCCGCTTGATTTCCCGCATGGAATTCTCATAGTGCTTTTGCTGCACCTCGCGCTCCTGTTTTTAAACTGTTGATATTCCGTATAATTCCCTTTCAACAGTTTCACATGCCCGTGCTCCATTTCCATGGTGCGGTTGGTAACGCGGTCAAGAAAATAACGGTCATGCGAAATAATCAGCGCGGCGCCTGTGAAATCGCGCAGGAACCCCTCCAGCCACTCCACGCTCTCAATATCCAAGTGGTTCGTCGGCTCGTCGAGCAGCAAAAGATTGGCCCCTGAAAGCAGGAGCTTGCCGAGGCTGAGCTTTGATTTTTGTCCGCCGCTGAGATTGCCGCAGGGCTGACCGAACTCTTTTTCCGCAAAGCCGAGCCCCATCAGCGCCGCGCGCGTCCGGCTGCGGTAGGTAAGGCCGCCCATGCGGTCGAACCGCTCATTCAAGGCCTGTTGCCGGTCGATCAGCTCATTGAGGCTTCCCTCCCCCAATTCCAGCTGACAGGTTGTTTCATTCAACTCCCGCTCAACCTGCATCACATTCTGAAAAACGGAAAGCATTTCATCATAGATGCTTCGCGTTTCGTCTGCGCAGGCATGCTGCTCCAGGTAGCCGATGCGCGCCTGCTTGGAGAGGAAAGCCTCGCCCGACGTTGGCTCCATCTCCCCCGTAATCAAGCGAAACAGCGTAGTTTTGCCCGCACCGTTCACGCCGATCAGGCCGATCCGATCATGCTCGCCTACCTCAAAGGAGACATTGTCGAACAGCTTTTTTTCGCCGAAGCTGATGCTTAAATTGTATGCGTGTAAATATGCCATCGATTTTAACACCATTTTCATTTCAAACTGTCTGTTATCATAGCATGTTTCCGCCATCCAGGCAAGAAACAAAGCAAAAAAGCAAAGCGGCGCAATGCACCGGGTGCATTGCGTCGCTTTCTTTGTTTATGCCGGATCAGCTTGATCGCTGCAAATCGCTTTTGTTATGCAAGCGCCAACAGGTCCACCGTCTGTGTTTTGCCCTCAATCTTCGTGCTGAACACAGCCTTCAGGAGATACTTGCTGACGGTGATATAGGTTTCCGGCCTGCCGTTCTGAATATCCAAACGGTATGCATTTGCCGCAGAAGCGCTAATGACAGCCTTGAGCGAACCGCAACCGGCAAGCTTTGCCCAGTCGATCGCCTTGAGGGTGATCGTCGCGGTGGCGAAATCGCCGATGTCGAAGCTAATCGTTTGGCCCGCGATCATCGCGTTGATGCCGTCGGCCGTCAGGTCAATATTCAGGTCGCCGAGCATACCGGATACCAAGGAGCTCATTTCATCCAGCAGCGCATGCACCTGATCGTTCAGCGAACCGCTGCTGATGGCGCGCGCAGCGCGCGGCAGCAGGTCGAGAATGGTGTTGAGCGGATGTTTCATCAGGTCTTCCACCAGGTTGACAATCGGCGTCAGCAGAGCGCTGAACGTTGTATCGGATGCGCCGTTTGCCTTATCGTTTTCTTTTGCCTGCGTGTAGCGAGCAGTAAACTCCTCAGAAGAAATAACACCCTTCAGCCCAAGGCTCTCAAAGATCGGGATAATCCGCTCATATGCGCCATAGATGTAGTCTCCCTTAGCGTTCGTCTTGTTCTCCATGGTAAACACCATAGAGATCAAGCCGCCCAGCGGACGGAACAGGGTGATCAACGCATCGCGGAAGCCCTCCTTATCGCCATCCTGGAATCCCCAGTCGCCATTGGCAAAGGTGATTGCGTCATAGGCGTCGTAGGTATCATTCTCAGCGGCAAGCGCGGCAATTTTTTCACGTGCGCCGGTAAACTTCTCTTCCGGAATCATTGCAACAAAGCCGGAGGGGCGCATTTTCGCCGCCGCGCCAGAACCAACAATCGCAATTCCCTCCACCAGCGGGCCGAGCACGCCGAAGAGCTTGAGCAGCAGGCTCATATTCTGGTTGCTGAAGAAGGAATATTTCGCAACGCCCTTCAAAGAGCCATTGGCGTTGTAGCAAGCGCCGTCTTAAGCAGAGAGGCTAGGAGCGCGTCTGTCGCGGCAATATTAGCGCTCAGCAGGGGACGCATGCCCGGCACCTTCAGCTCCCAAACATAAGTGGGCTGATACGCGGCGATTTCATCTTCAAACATATCGCGAGACGGCACCAGCGGCTTGATCGGATCATACATATTCTGGATCATGGTGTACTTCTCCATGGCTTCGCCTGAAATCTGAGGCCTCAGGCTAGAGGGAAGCGCGTTATACCGCTTTGCCGACTCCGCGACCACGTCGTTGTTCACTTCGTCAAATTTGATGCCCGCGATGTATGCTTCGAATTCGAGAACCTTTGCATAGTCGGCATAGTCCTTGCACTGCTTGTAGAGATTCATAACTGAAACATAGGAGGTGGAATAGCCGTTCGAAGCATTTGTGACAACATAGCGGAACGCCTGAATGCCATCGAAAACATCCTGGATGGCCGACAGCTCGTTTTCATTCAGCTTGTCATAAGCCGCCACGGCCGCTTCCGCCTGGGTGGAATCCTTCGTCTCATTAAACACAACGCACGCCAGCCGCATCTGCTCGATCACCTGCGGGGCGGCGCCAGCCTTCAGCTCAGTGGCATAGGAGGCTGCTTCCTCGATACCCTTCATGCAATTTGCACTCAAATGGTTCTGTATTGCCGCATCCGCTTCGCAGTACGCTTTGATCGCCGCGAGATATTCTGTGTTCGCTACGCCGCCCTCATAATTATTCTTGTTGGGCTTTTCGGGCAGCACCGTTTCGCAGGGGTTCTGCGCCGTGTAGCAAAGGCCTATCATCTTGGCCAAATCGGCCGCGCGCGTCCCCCGCTTTGCGTTATAGGAGCCATCCGCATACACATAATAGAAGTAAACGCTCGTGCCGCTAATATAAAGGCCGTCCGCATACATCCGCACCAATTCCGGCGCGGCTTTGAATGCGTTGATATAAGCCTCCAGCGCCTGCTGCTCTTTTTCATCTGTAAACTTAGAGCTGGTAGAAATTTTAGGCTTGCCTTCATGTAGGGGAGCAACCAAGCAACGGCTGCATCACGCGCTGCATGCGGCCCAACATATGCGGAAAGGTTCTTCGTGACCTTCATCTTATTGGCGGCGCCAGTGCCTCCATCAAGGAATGATTCGCGGTTCACCACTTCACGCAGGAACCACAGCATCAGGTCGATATCCATCGCATCCTTTTCCGCCTCGGTCAGGGCTTTACAGGCGTTCACGGCCGTTTCATAAAGCGCAAGCTTTTTGTTATACGCTTCTAATTTTGCAGCATCCGTAGGCACTTTTGTAGCGATGTTCGTACTATCCGCTTTCAAGGCGGTCAAGGCTTCCTTTGCAGCCTTATAAGCATCGCTCTCGCCGATCTCTGCAATTGATTCCTGAAGGCTCTCCACTTTCGCTTCCACTGCGGCGGCCGCGGCCTGCGCCTGCTGTGCAGCTGCTTTGCCATCTCCCGCTGCAAATACGGGGGACATGGAAGAAACGGCCATTAAACCGGCCAACAAGGCGCTTAACAGCTTCTTACTCTTTTTCAACGTTTATTACCTCCCTTATTCTAAAGCCGGACGTCCGTGCTGAGAAAACCTCCTTTCTCCAAAAATCCGTCTGATTCGGACATATATCCGCAGCTTTCATCGATCCATAAGGATGACGCACGATGATGAGGATGTCCGAACAAACTTTACGGTCGCTTTCATTCTAAAACGTTAACTCAGCATTGTCAAGATGAATATAAATGAAAAATAATCGGTATTATTTTATATACAATCTGCCGTCATGCATAAAAGAGATACAATTGATCGAATGAGGATATCTGATCACCCAGTTTTTTTGATTCAGCGGCTTGGGCCAACGTAACGGACGCCGCATAGGCGTTGGGCAGTTTCTACGATCAAACAAGGCCCCCTGCGGCACAAGCCACAGGGGACCTCTCTCATTTGTTCTGTTTCACAGAAGGGCGTTCGCCTTATTTCTGCCAATCGTAGTTATAGAAGCGAACCTTCACCGGATCAGAGGTTACAGTGTTGCCATAGATATCTTCCACTGTTACCTGAATCCAGCAGGAATGCGCGCCGACCACGCTGTTTTTCGCACGAATAACCGCAGTCATACCGTCCGCAGCGGGCTCGATATCCGCCTCCGGATCGTCCACAGACCAGTTGGCATACTGCCAGGTGATGCTCTTAACCGTTGCGCCATCGTTGATGGCAACGCCGAGCGTAACAGGCGTGCTGTTCCACCGCTTCGTCCAGGAAACCTTCTGATAGACTACTTCGCCAACGCTGCGCCGTTCTGCGTGATAGCTACACTAGTGACTGCTGTGCCGAGATCAAGCGCACGGAAGGCTGCCGTCAGCGCCTCGCACGCCGCGTCAACGCTTGTCTGGTTAGCAAGCTCAGAAGCAGCAATCATTTCGGCCTCGGCCAGCACTTCGCTGATCTGAGCCTGCTGCTCTGCGGTCAGCTCTGTGCCCTTCACAAGGGCAATCGCCTCATTGAGGGCCGTCTTATCCGCGCGCACGCGCACCACGCAGCTCACAGTGAAGCCGCCATCCTCTGTGGTGGCGGTGATCTCCGCATCGCCAGGGCCAACCGCTGTGACAACACCGTTCACCACGGTTGCCACACGTTCATTGGAGGAGGCCCAGGCAGCATTCTTATTCTTCACCGTGACCGGTTTAAAGCTAAGGTTCAGCGTGAGCTGCTCGCCCTGAAGCATGTTGGCAGAGGTGCGGTCGATGGAGACATCCGTCACCTTGCTTGGAAGAACGCAATCAAGCGCTCGAAGAAATCGATCAGGCCGTTTGTGCCAACACCGTCTCCAGTGATGAACCCGAAGGACAGGAAGTCAAGCACGCTGTCGGCCCACTTGGCAAGATCGATCAGATCCTGGTTGCCGCTGTCATAGAGCTTCTGGAACACAGCGTTCCACCGCTCGTTGAAATCCTTCAGCGAGCCGATCGCGCCGTCCGCTGCGCCATCCGTGCCTTTGAAGATGGTGTAAGCCGCGCCAAGAATCTTGTCAACGCCGTTGTCTTCCTTATACATCTTCGCAAAGGTATTCAGCACGTCGCGCAGGCCCTTCTTGAGATCCTCGCTCATGCCCATCTTGTTGGCGATCAGGTCTGCCACGATGTTGATGTTATCCTCATAGAACGCAAGCTCCACAACGTTGCGCAGAATCACGGTGACGAAATCCGCCTGGTCGATGTTTTCGAGACGGTACGCCTTCTCGCCGGACTTGGACGTATATGGCGTGACCGTGCCCACTGTGAGCATGTTGAAGTCATAGAGGAACGGGATCTTCAGGTTGACCGGCTCGCCGTTGATCTCAAGGCCTGCCAGCGCATCAATGATGATCTGGGTCAGGTCAAGATTAAGGCTGAATTCAAGGTCGTAAATCGGGCGGACCGTGTCGAGCAGGACAAAGATTGCCTGCGCGGTGTTTTCAACACAGACCTGGAGGCCGCCGTTATTGATGAAATAGAGAATATTCGGCAGGATCTCAAAGACTTTGTTCACCGGATCGGTATAAATCTCCTCAAGCAGGTTGAGCACCGGCGTGAGGATCGCGCTGAGCGCAACGCTGCTATCTTCCTTGACTGCCGCGGCATAGTCATCATACGACATAATATCGTCCGGGTTGCAGCCGAGGCTTTCGAGGATCGGGATGACGCCGGTCTTGTAGCCCGGGTAGCCATTAGCCTTCACCACACCGAGAACCTCCAGATCCTGATCCGCGAGAACGGTTGCGAGGATCGGCGTGAACGGTGTGAGCGCCTTGGTCAGCGCCGCGGCGAAGCCGTCCTTGTCGCCGTCTTCAAAGCCCCAGTTGTAGCCTTCCGTGACCTCATCCCAGGAGGAGAGGTCGATGCCGACAATGCCGAGAATCGGCTTAAGGTCGACGCCCAGCCCGCCGAGCAGGTCCTTCACCATCAAAACAAGAGAAGTGAGCGTCTCGTTGGTGTAGATGCCCGTAATATAGGATTTAATGAGCTCGCTGAGCTTCAAGGTATCCTTGCCGCCCAAGATGAGCATCATATTGTCGATGAAGTCCGGCAGGCGGTCGGAGATGTACTGCGCCTGCTCTTTGGTCCAATCCTCACTATAAGTCACGTTGTTGATCACAGCGCCGGCCTCGCCGTTGGCAATGGCCTCGTCGGCCGCATCGGAGAACGCATAGCTCATCTGCTTAGAGGCATACTCCTGCGGAACGAACAGCTCAGTGACCGCCGCGATCACGTTATCCGGGTTGTTGCCGAGGTTCTTGAGGATGCCCATGATATCATCGCCAAGTTCGATCTCGGAGCCCGTCATCGACCCAATCAGCGCGAAGAGGGAATCCATGAAATCCTGATCGCCCAGCATCGGCAAGATATAGCGAAGAACCGCCAGCAGAGTAGCTTCTTTGTCAACAACAAGCTGGCGCCGCGTGCCGCCCGTGCGGCCGCTCGGCGCTTCCACCAGCGTGCCCTACTCGCAAGCATCGCCTGGTTGATGGTCGGCAAAACAAGGTTTGCTTCCGGTGCAACAAAGCCAAGGACTGTGGAGAGGAGGACGTTCAGATCTGTGAACATCGCATCGCTGAGGTTAATCCCTAAATCCGGGATCAGAGTGGGCAGGCTCATCACCAGATCATACAGATTATCGGCGTTCAAGCAGCCAGTGAGAGCAGAGAGGTTTTATAATACGATACCCAGTTGCCGAAGAAGGAATCGCCGATATCCAGAATCGGATTGAGCTTAGTAGCCTTGAGGATCTCCCCAATGATGCCGAACTCCATGATGTAGGCAAACTTCGGCAAAAGCTCCAGCACGGTTGAAACCGGCTCTACCGCAACTGTATCCTCCACCCAGCTGAGCAGCGGCAGCAGGATCGCACTCATTAACTGCTCTGTGGTGGTGTAGGTGTTGTAGGTAGCTGTTGGTACGATATTGTCGCACTCCAGCATCTCAAGCAGTGGAAGAACAGCATTGTTGTAAAGGTTGACAGCGTCCATCCTGAGATACGCGTCAACAATAATGGTGGTATGCTCCGACATTGCTTGATTGGTCAGCACAGAGCGCAGGATGGGAGCTAAGCCGCCCAGCGCCTGGCCAAGCGCGGCAACAAAGGTCTCCTTATCATGCACGCCCCAGGAAACATCTCCGTTTACATTAAACTGGGACCAATCATTACCGGCAGCGTTGAGCGCCGCAATGACGCTGCCATACCTGCTGCTGTCAAGAACTTTCGACAACGTATTGGGGTAAACGTTGAGATTTAAATCGCTAAACCTATCCAGGATCAACTGACCGGTAAGCTTTATGCCTAAAATTTCTGTAAGCTCCAGATCCTTCAACGCATTCACAAGCATTGGATAAATAGCTGTGACAATGGTATTCACCATCGCATCTGTATACAGCCCGGTCTCCAACGCCCCTTGGATAGCCTCTTGCAGCGTCCCCTCAATCCCGAGCAGACCAGCAACCTCTTGGTTCTGCATGAGGGAATCGATCTTTGTGATGGTTTCGGAGAGCTTCTCCTTTGTCACATCGTATTCCTCGCCCTCGGTGCGGGCGATATCGCCGGGCAGGATGTCGCGCGTTGGGTATTCCGGCTCATACTTCTGCCAGCCGGACATGCCCTTTGTCTCCACAAAGCGGTTATACTCTTCGAGCATTGGGGCCAGACGATCATACTTTGCCTGAAGCTCGGCGGAAACGGTAATGTGCTCGAGGACATTGGCCTCCACACCGCCGATGGCCTCTTTGACCGCTTTGTAGTTGAGCAGCGTGATTTGGCCAAAGTCGCTGTAGTTATCAATAGCTTTATCAAGCTGCGCTTCTACGCGATCGGTCAGCGTTGTGTCGATGCGGGCGGCATAGCTTTCAATCGCAGCCCACTTCTCCTCGCCAAAACACGGTTCAGCGTATCAGCATCATATTGTGCAAGCTCGGCCAGCTTCGTCTTTGCGTTGGCCTGCCGATCATTGATGAGCTCATCCGTGGTGAGCGTGGTCAGATCGGTGTTCAGGAGATCGTCATTAAAATAGACCAGATACTCCTCCACCTCAGTGGAAAGCTTGCGGGCCTCAATTTCGACCTTCGCGTTGTGGATAAACTCCGTCACATACGCCGTGCCCTCCGTGAACACACGGCTGACTGCGGCGGGCTTGCGGGCCGTCACCATATTATACTGGGCAGTGGCCTCCGCCCAGGTTTTGGTGAGGTCTTCATCGGAGATGGTTGCAAGATCCGTTGCCGCAATCAGCGCGTCGATTGTGGCCTTGATGCCCTGCAACTCGATAACCTGCTTTTCCACCTCGACAGAATCAATAAACGCGTTGATCTGTTCCATCTTGAGGCCGGTTTCACCAAGCGCATAGGCAATCGCCTCGGCGGTGCATCCGTTGAGATTCGCCCTGAGGCGTTCATCTCATCGAGCAGCGCTACAAGGGCGTCATACTCCATCGCGGCAGGGTCGTTCTTCATCTTTTCCGCGATCTGCTGCGCAAACTCCAGCGCAAACTTTTTGTCGCGCGCGGTAGTCGCATCGCTGATGAAAGCTTTAATCGCGGCCTTGTCGAAGAAGTGGTTCATCACCGCGTCGTTGCCCCACAGGGAGCAGGCGTCCACGGCGGCCTGGTTTGCATTCACAAGCGCCACAAGCTCTTCCGACGTCATTGCGTGAGATCACTCTTGAGCAGCTCTTCTGTGAAATAAGAGCCAAAGGCCTTGAGCTGCGCCGGGATCTCTGTATTGGGAGCCGTTTCCGTGCGGCTCCAGCCATTCGGCTTGAGATAGTTACAGGCGTTTCTGGTGGCGTTAGCAAAACCTGATCTCCACTCATGACGGCCGTGCGCCCACAGATATTCCACCGCTGTGGGAATAGAATCCGGCAGCTTGGAAATGTCGCCATCCTGTGCAAGCAGGAGATCCGCTATGTCGCGCACGATCCGAATGCCATAGGTACGTTCCTGCGGCTGATCAGGTTGGCTGAAATTTTTCCAATCAGCATTATTCCCGTTCATCCCACCAACAAATGCTTTGATGCTGTGCGGCATTCGCCAACTCGTCGCCGACAACGCCATATTCGTTTTGCAGCTTTGTCAGCACAGCCTCGGCAACGCCGTGCGCGGTATTGGCCGCGTTGTCGTTCTTGCTGGTGTGATTAGGAGCTTCCGCCGCTGCCACCACCCAGAAGGCTTCGGCTGCCGCCTCAATCTCCCCGGTCGGGTCGTTCACGACCGTGATGTAGTTCTGCGGGCTGCCCCAAGACGCATGGCGCACCCCGTCCGCCTTCAACGCCGCCGCCAGCGCATCATAAGGATCCGCCGCCAGCGCCGTCAAGCCAACGCTCAGGCTTGTCATAACCATCAAAACAGCCATGAACACGCTCAGCGCCTTTTTGGAAATTTTCATGTGCATACCTCTTTTCTTTTCACGATTCCTGTGCATCACCTTCCTGTGATCCCCGGCCCTTTGCACAGGCCTTCTGCAAACGTTTGCAGGGAAGCCGGTTCATATTCCTCTGGTCGTTCCAAAAAAGCCTATCACATCCCTTTTTTGTTGGAATTCTCTAAGGTGCTAGAGTCTTCCTTAATTATTAATAATAAATGAATATTCGAATTTATTATTGCCGTTCAGAACTTAACAATTTTTTAACATACTCAATAAAAATCCTGTATCTACAAGCTTCTTATTGTTTATATGCCTTTTTCTTTCCCTCAATTTTCTTCTAAACCCATATTTTGTTTTTCTACATAATGTCGAAATAAAATTCCATTTTCACAACGTATTGTCGATTTTAGTTTAACATATAACGCCCCTCCTACTTTGTGCATTTTGCACAAAACAGACTAGGATCGGATTTTTTAACAAGACGCCCCCATTGGTAATTCCTTGCTAAATAATTCGCATCGTTTCATTGAAAAAATGCCTTTCATTTCCCATCGATATGCCATTTTTACAGACTGGCATGAAAAAAGCGGAGGAAAGATGAGCCGTCTTTCCTCCGCTTATATTTTATTTATTGCCTTTGAAAATGCTTAAAATATCAAAATAGCCGTCGTCATCCGGGCCATAGGGGTTCTTTGCAGGTGGCGCTGTCGACCGCTTCGGCTCTGGCGGCAACTCAAAAGAAGGGCGATCCGCCTTTGGATCTTTTCCCTCCGCCTCCACAGCGGCGGCGCCTTTTTCCATCGCCTCTTCAAATGGGGATTTTGCCGCTGCCGGTTTTGCAGATGGCGCCGCCTCGGTATCCCCCCGCGCCCCATCTTCACCGAAGCCGGTTGCAACCACGGTAACAACCATTTCATCATCCAGCATATCGTCAAAGGAAACGCCCCAGATGATCGTTGCATCCGGATGAGCCTCCTTAGCGATGATTTCAGACGCAACCTCCACATCCTCCAAGCCGATATCATCAGAAGAGGTGATGCTGATAATCACACCGTGCGCGCCGTGGATGGAGGTTTCCAACAGCGGGCTGGAAACTGCCGCATTCGCAGCGGCTTCCGCTTTATCCTTCCCACTGGCATGGCCAACGCCCATATGCGCATGGCCCGCATCTTTCATAACAGCGGTAACATCCGCAAAATCCAAGTTGATGAAGCCCGGCACCTTAATCAGCTCCGAGATACTTTTCACACCCTGAAGCAGCACGCCATCCGCTTCGTCAAACGCGTTTGCAAGCGTGATCTTTTTGTCGGAAACGTATTTTAACCGTTCGTTCGGGATGATGACAAGGCTGTCCACATGCTCCGCCAGCTCCGATATGCCTGCTCAGCCTGCGCCATGCGGCGGCGGCCTTCAAAATGAAAGGGCTTTGTAACGATACCGACGGTGAGAATCCCCATCTCCTTGGCAAGCTGTGCAATCACCGGCGCTGCACCGGTGCCGGTGCCGCCGCCCATGCCTGCGGTGATGAAAACCATATCCGTGCCTTTAAGCGCATCCGCGATCATATCATGGCTTTCCTCAGCTGCGCGCTGGCCCACCTCAGGGTGTGCCCCAGCGCCCTGGCCATGAGTCGTTTTCTCACCGATCTGGATTTTATGGGTAGCCTGGGAGTGATTGAGCACCTGCCTATCCGTATTCACGGAGATAAATTCCACGCCCTGCACACCGGAGCGAACCATACGGTTCACGGCGTTTCCGCCGCCTCCGCCCACGCCGATGACCTTTATTTGTACTACATTTTCAAAGTCGTTATCAATTTCAAACGGCATTCATACGTCCCCCTATTGAACAATCTATGTAAAACAAACCGAAAAAAGCCACTGCAAATGGCGCCGCCTCCGTGAGCCGCGCACCGTATCCTGCCATCTTGGCATAAAGATACAGGATGATTAGTAATATACTAACACGGCGGGGGGTAAAATTCAATATGGTAGAAAAAGAATTTGGATATTTTTTCGTTCCGCCCGCCTTTCCATCATGCTCCGGCCTGTGTTGCCGGCTGGGAAGCCTTGCTTGTCTGGGCTGGTTCAATCGTTTCACTAAAAAAGGCTTTTTTGGGGATTGTCAGATTAATGCTGCCTTTTTTATCCGGATTACTCTCCTCCTCGCGTGCAATCACCTCTTGGCCGAGCTTTAGCTTCTGCGCAAGCTGATCATCTTCTCCCAGCAGCATCTCCATACGTCCCTGGTAGACCACCCGGATATCCCAAGATCAGATAAATCGATCCGCGTAATTCCGGAAAGCCCTGTCTCCTGCACAGCATCCAGCAAATGGTCAAGCACCGTTTTTTCCTGCGATTGGCCGTTTGCCTGCTGCTCACCCACGGTTTCACTTGCCGCGCGCGCGCTTTCGCTCTCTTGTTCCTTTGGCGGGAAGCTCGCCTGTTTACCGGGCGAGGCGCTTTTCACCTCAACGCCCTTGAGCAGGGCAGCTCCCTCGGGCAGCTCTGTCGCACCGATCTCCAGCACTTTGCCGCTGCCTGTCATGATGAGATAGGAATTTCCCTGCTGCACGGCGAGCTTGAGCTGTGCCTCCTTCACGGTAATCACCAGCTTGTCCGGCAGCTTACGCTTGATGGTGACAGATTCCACATAAGGGAGCTTTTCTGCAATCCGTCCGGCCGCCTGCTCTGTTTTGCATAGGAAAAGGTTTTCCCCTTTGGCAATGCCAGAAGCCTCTATGACCTCTTGTGCCTGATAGCGGCTATTTCCCTTCACCTCAAAATCCGCAATATGAAAAAACACCGTGAACGTCAGCACCGCGCCCACGCAGAGAAGCAGCAAAAACAGCACAAGATAAAGGATTGCCTTTTTCCTGCGCCGCTTCTTCAACGAACGCAATTGCTGCTCGCGCCGGATCTCATCGCGGGAACGCGGCGTCTGATCCGCCTGTGCAGGCGCAGCCGGCCTCTTCTGCGGGCCGGCTGCCCGTTTTAAATTAGAATTCTTCTTCTGTTTCATCGCAGATCTCCCTCTTGATTTGCGCCCCAATCACCTGGAGGCTTTCCTCAATCTTTTCATATCCCCGGTCGATATGCCGGACGCCGGTGATTTCCGTGTTGCCGCGGGCAGACAGGCCTGCAATCACCAGCGAGGAACCTCCCCGCAGATCGGGAGCCACCACCGGCGCGCCCGATAAAAACGGCACGCCCTCCACAACCGCAACGCGCCCCTCCACCTTGATATGCGCGCCCAATCGCATTAGCTCACTAACGTGCTTATAACGGCTTTCAAATATATTTTCAATAATAACACTGGTGCCGTCGGCAATTGCGGTCATCGCCATCACAGGCGCCTGCGCATCGGTTGGAAAACCCGGGTAGGGCATCGTCCGCACCGTGTGCACCCGATGGAGCCGGGGCGGTGCGCTGATCGTCAAATCCCGCGCGCAGATGCTGATATCACAGCCAGCCTCCTCCATCACGGGAATGACCGGCCCCAAATGCGCCGGAATAATATCCCGCAGCGTCAGATGGCCGTGCGTCACCGCCGCAGCGGCCATATAGGTTGCGGCCGTAATACGATCTGGAATCACTGTGTGTTCTGTGCCGGACAGGGCCTTTACGCCGTTTATGACGATTGTTCCCTCACCCGCGCCGTGAATACGCGCGCCGCACCCGTTGAGAAAATCGGCAAGATCGCTGATTTCCGGCTCCCGCGCCGCATTGACAAGCACCGTGCGCCCCTGTGCCGTGGCGGCGGCCAGCATGATGTTTTCCGTAGCGCCTACGCTTGGAAAGGATAGCGCAATCTTCACGCCCTTCATCGCTCCGGACAAACACAGTCGAGCCTACCGTGCTCCTCCTGAATCTCCACGCCAAATTGCCGCATAGCGGAAAGATGCAGGTCGATCGGCCTCAAGCCAATTTCACAGCCGCCCGGTGTGGACAAGCTTGCCTTGCCCATCCGCGCCAAAATCGGGCCGAGGAACACCACGGAAGAGCGCATCTCCCGCATCAGATGATCTGGGATATCGGAGCGTTCAATGCTTGTGGCATCTATCGTGACCGTGTTGCCCTCCCGCTCCACCTTACAGCCGAGATAGGTCAGAATCCGGATCGCCGCGTCTACATCTGTCAGCCTGGGGCAGTTATGTATGACGCAAGGCTTATTGGTCAAAACGGCAGCCGCAAGAATCGGCAGGGCGCTATTTTTAGAGCCGTGTACCCTCAGCTCCCCGCTCAAGCGCTTCCCGCCTTCAATGACGATTTTCTCCATTGTCGCACACCCTTTCGCATAAAAACACAAGCGGGCCGTTTTGCCGCCCTGCAATATACTATGCATGGGGTGAAATATGCGTGAAAAGAGAAAATGCGCCGGAGTGGATTGAGCGATCTAAATTTAGGAATGTTGATCCTTTTGGGCCAAGCCTGCAATCACTGCGTAAATCCGCTCGTTTGCATCTGTAATCGCAAGGGCCTTTGCGTTTGCCTCAAGCTGCCTGCGGCGCTGTGGGTTGCTCAGCAGCCGATCAAGCTCCTGAGCCAGGCGCTCTCCTGTCAAATCTTTTTCCTCGATGAGCACTGCGGCATCTTTGCTGACAAGCGCCATTGCGTTGTGGTATTGATGATTTTCCGCTACATTGGGGGAAGGGATCAGGATGGACGCCTTCCCCATCGCCTCAACCTCGCTCAGGGAGCTTGCGCCGGAACGCAGATCACCACATCTGCCGCCGCCATGCAACGATACATATCGTCAATATATTCCCGGATAATCACATGCTTTTCGAGGTCAGGATCCACACCCCTTTCCTTAAGCGCATCCTGCACCCACAAACCGTACTGCCCCATGGCATGCATAAAATAGCAGTCCGCCTGCTGGTGTCGCCCGGCGATTACCTCTACCATCGCACGGTTAATTGCTTCCGCACCCAGGCTTCCGCCCATGGAAAGCACCAGCGGACGATCGTCGAGCCCCAGCTCAAAGCGGGAAAGCGTGCGGTCTGCGCGCAGCAGCTCGCCGCGCACGGGAAGCCCCGTCACGGTGCATGGGTTTTTCGCATTCAGATATTGCTCCGCCGCGGGAACGGCGAGCATCACCTGATCTACCTTCAGCAAGCACCTTGTTTGTTTTGCCTGGAAAAGCGTTTTGCTCATGAATCGCGGTTGGAAAGCCGAGCTTTGCCGCCATGCGCAGCACCGGCCCGCTGACATAACCGCCAAAGCCCACCACCACATCCGGCTGAAAATCGAGCAGAATTTTTTTGGCCTGCGCGGAGGATTTGAGCAGTTTGGAAGTGTGCCGAATTGCGCTTTATGTTCTCAAGCGTCAGCCTCCGCTGAAAGCCGCTGATATCGATCGTTTTAAAATCATATCCCGCGGCGGGGACAAGGCGCGCCTCCATTTTTTCCGCAGTGCCTACAAACAGGATCTGTGCCTCCGGATGGCGCTCGCGCACCATTCCCGCAGCTGCCAGTGCGGGATTGATATGGCCGCCCGTTCCACCGGCGGCAAATAAAACCTTCATAAAACTTTCCCTTTCTGTTCCTAACAATCTGAGCGTAAAAATTTTTCCCGATGTTGTTTTACATTTTCCGCACCCTGGAATAGCGTGATACGGACAAGACGATTCCCATTTCCATCAACAAAATCATCAGCGAGGTGCCGCCATAGCTGAAAAACGGCAGGGAAATGCCCGTATTGGGCACCGTGTCCGTAACAACTGCAATATTCAGCGCCACCTGAAGGCCCACTTGAAACACAAGCCCCATGGCGAGCAACGCACCGAATCGGTCGCGCGCCTTCATAGCGATAACGAAGCCACGCCACACGAGCAAGCCAAACAGGATGATAATCGCGGTTGCTCCAATGAAGCCGAGCTCCTCGCAAACGATGGAGAAAATAAAATCATTCTGCGGCTCAGAGACATAGAGGTGCTTCTGCTTAGAATTGCCAAGCCCTGCCCCCAAGAACCCGCCGGAACCGATCGCATAGAGCGACTGGTTGGTTTGCCAGCGCGCTCCGAAGGGATCGAAATCCTTATCCAACCATGCCGTGATGCGCTTTGCCGCATAGGATGGCAACTTATCTGGAAAGATCACAAAGAAAACCACCACCGCAATCACCGCAACCGCGCCAATGACAAACCAGCGCATTTTGACCTCGCCAAAAAACATCATCGCCACGCCGATTGAAAACATCAAAATCGTACCGGACAGATGGTTTTCAAGAAACACAAGCCCGCACATAAGGCAGATCACTGCCGCATAAAAGAGCATATAGAGCGTGGAAGTTGCCTTGCACGGGTTAATCAGGCCGTTGGTTTTATCACGCAGAAAATTCGCCGTTCTTCCCCGGGAGGGCGTTTTATCAATAATCTGCCGGTGGTGCTTCTCCATGCTCCAGGCACAAAAGAGCACCAGCGCCACCTTGGCGATCTCCGAAGGCTGGAAGGTAAAACCGCCTGGCAGCGGAATCCAGCGCTTAAAATCGCCCAGATTGGTGTGATAAAACAGCACCACAACCAGCAGCACAATCGATATTGCAATGCCGGGTATGGCAAGGTACTTATACCATTCATAGTTAATCTTCGACACCAGGAACATCAGCACTACGCCTACAATGGCAAAAATCAGCTGCCGTTTAAAATAATAGGTGCTGTCGCCATCATTATAATAGGCGTAGGTATAGCTGGAAGAAAGCAGCATAATCAGGCCGATGGTCAAAAGAGCGAGCGTAAACATCATAAAAGGCACATCAAACGCATCCTTTGACATCAGTTTACGCAGCGCAGAGACCTTGCTTGTACCCTGGGGCTGCATTCGGTTGCGGTTGCGCGCCGCATTCGCTCTGTCTGCCATGATCAGGCCTCCTTCGTTTCCATCCGGCCGGGAATTCTCAGCGAAATACATAAGCAAAGCTCCCAAAGCCCCGCCCAAGATCGTGATTGCGCTAAACACAAAAACGATCTTCGTCTCTTTCCAGCCGGACATTTCCAGTCCGTGATGAATGGGGGTCATTTTGAAAATACGCTTGCCAGTGCCCGTTTTATGCTTCGTAATTTTAAAATAGGTGCGCTGGATAACCACGGAGCCGCCTTCGATTACATATATAATGCCCACCGGCACCAAAATAATCGGGCAATCCAGCGAATAGGCCAGCGCCACTACCATACCGCCGAGGAACATAGAGCCGGTGTCGCCCATCATAACCTTGCCCGGATACCAGTTCCAAATCAGGTATCCGCCGCATGCGCCGGCGAGCGCCGCGCCCATGATGCTCACGCCCATCGCCTGCCGCAGAACGCCCATGATCGCAAAGGAAATTGCGGCGAGCATCGTCACGCTGCCGCACAGGCCGTCGATCCCATCGGTAAAATTGACGGCATTGGTCGCCGCATAGATGACGATAATGCCAAATAAATAATAGACAATCGGATGAAGAGGAATATTCCCCAAGAATGGGATATACATATACGTTCCGTTTGCAATATGCAAAGAGGCAAGGTAGGCCACCGCCACAAGAAGCTGTGCGGCCGTCTTTTGCTTTTCCGTCAGCCCAAGGTTGCGTTTTTTGACCACCTTGATGTAATCATCCGCAAAGCCGATGATGGCAAAGCCAAGCGCCATCAGGATGCCTCCCCAGAGCTTTGTGTTCGCGTTTGCGCCACTCAGGTCGGCCCCCTGCACGAGATGCCCGCCTAAAAAATAATCGGTCAGTGTCACGGCCAAAAGCGCTGCAATTGTGGCGATGATGAACATAATGCCGCCCATAGTAGGCGTGCCCTGCTTTTTTTTATGCCAACTCGGTCCGATATCCAAAATCGTCTGCCCAAATTTCAGCTTGTGCAGCCATGGCACCAGCACGATACCCAGCAGCGCCGATACCACAAAACCGAGCACAGCGCATAGTATGATTGCAACCGTTGTGTTCATTTGATTTTCCACCCCTCATAAATTGCTTCGATTAGCTCCTCGAACCGCATGCCGCGGCTCGCTTTGAAAAGCACGGCGTCACCCGGCTGGAGCGTGCGCAGCAGCTCTTCCAGCAGCCCATTTTTGTCAGCCGCATAAAAGCACTGTGCAATGCCCGCCTCGTTAGCTGCCTGCGCCATCCTGGCTGATTCGGGCCCACAGGCAAAAAGAAGCGCAACGCCCTCCTGCGCCGCAAATGCTCCAATTTGCGCGTGCGCCTGCCCGGAGAGCGAACCGAGCTCCAGCATATCGCCCAACACAGCGATGTGGCGCTTAGCATCCAGCATCCGAAGCGCCCGAATGGCCGCGCGCATGGAATCCGGGCTCGCATTATAGCAATCCTCCAGGATTGTCACGCCATTTGCCTGCCTGACGCGCTGGCGCATCCCCGCCGGCTCATATTCGCCCAGTGCTTGGGCGGCGGCCTGCGGCGCAATGCCCAGGATGAGCCCCGCCGTAAAGGCCGCGAGCGCATCATAGACAAAATGCATTCCCACCACAGGCATCTGACGCTGACGCTGCCATAGCCATAGTTGATCGTGAAGGAGAGCTCGCGGTCACTCTGCGTGATTTCTGCGCGCGGATGCGGCAGCGTTCCTCTTCGATTCCATAATAGAACAC
>ENA-OUNI01000402-OUNI01000402.1-human-gut-metagenome-genome-assembly--contig:-NODE-402-length-20100-cov-2.250939_pt1 | contig 20100 bp, 26 predicted proteins | sample MGYA00242499_ERZ504580 | MGnify/ENA primary metagenome ERZ504580 (study PRJEB26092, sample SAMD00036315) | human gut metagenome | host: Homo sapiens | study: EMG produced TPA metagenomics assembly of... | reverse complement strand
CGTGACGATCACGCCGGTCGCATTTCTGATCGTCAGTGATGGCGAAGTGACTCTGAAACATATTACGGCTTATGACAACGCGGCTGAACGTGTAGTCAATTTGGTGCCTGAGATGTTTGATAAGGTTACGAGTGTCGTCAATAAGACCATCAAAAAGAAGGAAACACAGCAGGCAGAGGCGGAGCAAGCCGCCAACGCAGCAGAGGTAACCATAGAAGAGGTAAAATAATCCCCCTATGAACGTCTTTTTTAGCAATTGAATTGATTTTTTGCCACCGCCTGCATACGTATAAACAATGGCAGGTGGTGGCTTTGTTGAACAAACGAAAAAAGGAAATTGGTGGATTCCATAAATACCTGATTCCGCTTTTGCTGTGCGGTGTCTTTTTATTTTTCTGCGGGGTTCGGGCGCAGGCGCAGGAACTGCCTTCTATATCAGCGCAATCGGCGGCATTGCTCGTCGCTGATACAGGAGAATTTTTATTTGAAAAAAAACGCTCAACAACAGCGGGGAATGGCAAGCACAACCAAAATTATGACCTCCTTATTGGCGGTTGAGGAGAGCGATCCCAATCGTGTCATTACGGCGACGGAAGCCATGGTTCGCGTGGAGGGCACGTCCATTGGTTTGCAGGCAGGGGATAAGATAACGCTTCGCAACCTGATTTATGGCATGCTTCTAGAATCCGGCAATGATGCCGCCAATGCAACTGCAATTGCACTGGCGGGCTCTGCGGACCAATTTGCCGAGCGGATGAATGCGCGCGCAAAAGAGATTGGCATGACCAACACACACTTTGTGACACCGTCTGGATTGGATCACGAGGAGCATTATTCCTGTGCGCATGATATGGCGCTTCTGGGCGCGGAAGCAATCCAAAACCCGGAATTTGCCGCGGTTTGCTCAACCAAGAGTATCCGTGTCGCATATGGCAATCCAGAATATCTGCGCACGCTCCGTAACCATAACCGCTTATTATCCGCCTATCCGGGGTGCATTGGCGTTAAAACAGGCTTCACAAAAAAGAGCGGCCGATGCCTGGTTTCCGCAGCGCGACGGGATGGTGTGACTTTGGTTGCCGTTACGCTCAATGCCCCAAATGATTGGGATGACCACAAAAAATTGTTCGACTACGGATTTTCTGTTGTGGAAAATCTGAAACTAGATGATAGCCTTTCTGGGATCCAACTCAAGGTTGTTGGTGGAGTGAGCAAATCTGTGCCGGTTGAATGCGCGATTACGCCCAGCGTTGCCGCTTCCGATATGCCTTCCGATATTCATCGGGAAATTCGGCTAGAGCCTTTGTTTATGCGCCTGTTGAACGGGGGAGAATCGTAGGGGAGGCACGATACTATCGTGGCGATCAGCTGTTAGCTTGTGTCCCTCTGGAAACGGCGCAGGCGGTGAAAAATATTGATCCCCCCAAGCAAACGGAGGAGCCGGAGAAAGAGAAAAAAGGATTTTGGAACCAAATTAAGGAATGGTTTTCGACTCATTTAAGGAGAGAAAAAAAAGATGACTGATGAGAAAATCAGGCTGCAAAAATATTTATCAGAATGTGGGATAGCCTCACGTCGTAAGAGCGAAGTGCTGATTGCGCAAGGGTGTGTAAAGGTCAATGGTGCCCGAGCTCAGATTGGGGATAAAATCGATCCTAAACGAGACACGGTTTCCGTCAATGGGCGAAAGGTTGCGAAAGAGCAGGCGCTCTGTTATATCATGCTGCACAAGCCGCGCGGTTTTATCACAACCATGAGCGATGAGATGAATCGTAAATGCGTTGCGGAACTTGTACAGGATTGCGGAATGCGAGTGTATCCTGTAGGGAGGTTGGATCGGGAATCGGAAGGCCTGCTGCTCATGACGAATGACGGCGCTTCGCAAACGCCATGATGCATCCTAAGCGCCATGTTCCAAAAACATATCGTGTAACCATACGGCCTGGCGTTACCGAGGAGCAGATCACTCAGATGACCACGGGCTCATGCTGGATGGTCGCATGCCGCGCCGGCTGATGTGCATATTATTACAAAGGAAGAGGGCCGCGTGGTGCTCGAAATTGTCCTCTACGAGGGGCGAAACCGGCAGATTCGAAAAATGTGTGAACAACTCGGTCTAGAGGTCGCAAGGCTGAAGCGGACAGCTGTAGGAGCTGTAAAGCTTGGCATGTTACCACAGGGTAAATGGCGCGAACTGACATCCGAAGAAGTGAACCGGCTTATGAATGCAGCAAAAATGAACGCAACGAATAAAAGTAAATGAAAAATCCCTTCTAAACCTCGGCTGATACTGCCAAAAGTATCAGCGAGGTTTTTATAGCGTTTTCTTTGAAGATGAACGGTGGAAACAGTCGTTCTGTTGTGATACAATAAACCAAAAAGAACCTTCCTAGGAAAGGGGGAAGATTTGAGCGGGATAGCCCTGAAAGAGAGTGAAACAATTATACAAAATAAATATTCTTTTCCCAAAGTATACCCGGCGTGCGGCCAGGGCTTTTTATTCGTTCGTGCTATTGCAAAGTAGAAATAGGGGACTTATAATAATCTTAAAAGGTAGGTGATATGAATGGAAAATCAAGAACTTTTGCAGGCGTTTAAAACAATGCTGGATGATAGTCTGCAACCGATTAACAATCGTCTTGATTCTATGCAGGTGGACATAAGTACTTTAAAAAGTGATGTAAGCACTTTAAAAAGTGATGTGAGCACTTTAAAAAGTGATGTAGGCCAGTTGAAGCAAGAGGTATCTGTTATGCAGACTGACATAACCCAATTAAAGGATGATGTTGCCGATATTAAGGAGCATGCGGCAGAGACACGGGAAGCAACAAATACATTGCTTGAATGGGCGGAAGAAGCACAGATACAGGTGAAAATACCTCTTTTTAAGGGTAGTGAATAATTCCATTCTAATTAGCCTCGGCCAATGGCCGGGGCTTTTTTATTGTTTCCAATAGATTCCGTCCCGTGGCATGGGGGAAGGAGTGTCTGTCAGTCCGATCAAGTAATCGGCTGTAACATTATATATCTTACATAGCCTTATAAGTTGGTGAATGGGTATTTCTCGTTCGCCGCGTTCGTATCGACTGTATTGGGGTTGGGTAGTATTCAATATTTTGGCAATTTCTGTTTGCTCCAAGTCTCGATCTTCCCTTAAATCTTTTAATCTTTGGTAGTATTTCACAGGTTTAGGCCTCCTATGTTGTTTATATCGCCGATTCTAACATAAATCCGTTTGGATATATTGACTTTATATTCAAACGGATATAAAATAAACCTGTAATATATCCAAACAGATATAAAGTATCGGAGATGTTTAGTGATGCTTGAATTTCTTCTATTTTCCCTGTTTCTTCTCGCTGTTCTCTGCCTGTATTTTCTCTGTCGCCTGATCGGTGTGCAAACGGCTACGCGCCGTTCACATAAATAAAATTGAAGTGAGGTAACAAACATGAGAGCAATGGTAATCGGTATCAAACATATTGACTTTAACGCCAAAGGGTGAAAGTAAACCTATCGCGGGTGATAAGCTTCAAGTTGTCCGCGAATTTTCCATGAATGAAGAGGGGCAGGGCCAAATGGTTGATCAGATTTGGATTAAAGCTGGTTCTCGCTTCGCCAGAAAGTTGCGGTCGGGCAAGAATATGAGTTTTGTTATGATATTGCTGGCGGTGGCCGTGCAACTTTGGTTGATATCCGTCCTGTAGCTGATAAAAAATGAACTTTGGAGTGATTGAGTGATGAAAGGTGCAAAGCGAATCTTATCGGTATTTCTGCTGGTTGTGATGCTTTGCACCTTTTTTTGCGTTCCCGGCTGAGGCCGCTACAAATTACTGGCCTAGCCTTAGCAGTTGGAATTTGGGTAGTGATAATATTTCGCTCATATCGGGTGGCACTGCATTTGATTTAGCGGGTAGTAATCCTAGTAATAAGGGGGTTGCTATGGGTTCTGTTAGTTTGCCCGCTGGTAAAAGTTTATCGATTAACGGGCAAGTTTAGCTTTGCGCGCCGTGGCACCACCGCCAGTGCTATTTTTCTTTTCTTCCTGCAAATGGTGATGAAATTATTATTTGGCAGGGTGCAGTAGGTGTTACAGATATCAATATTGATAAAGTTATTAATCTTCGATCTGATCAAGTTGGCGGCGCTTTTTTCGTTTATATCGAAACGGGCGGCGTTGTTACTTTATCCAATTTTCAGCTTGTTGACAATTCGACTGATACCGGCATTCTCAACAGCATCAAGGAAGGCTTCTCTAAGCTGTGGGAATGGCTTCAAAATATATGGAACACGATTAAAGAAATCCCCACAAAAATAGGCCAATTCATCACGAATTTAGGTGACCGAATATCAACCTTCTTTTCCAACTTAACAAATTCGATCAAAGGCTTTTTCAATGACCTTTGGGATAAAATCTGGAACGGGGACGGCAGTGTCCCGCCCTTTGATAATAACAACAAGTTTGCACAGGTGATCGAAAAGTTAAACGAATGGACGGCAAAAATCAAGGAATTTTCCGGCTCTGTCGATTCTAGTGCCGATACAGTGACCGGATATCTGCAATCCGGTACAAGCTTTTTGAATAGCGCCATGGGTGCGTTTCCCGCCGCCTTGACTGCTGTTCTTGGCTTTGCTTGGTGTTCATTGTCGTGCGAAAGGTGGTGGGACGATGAAACCAATTATTGATTGGATAACGGGCTTTTTCGGCTTCATCGTTGATATGTTCGCCGCCCTGTTTGATCTCCTGTATGAGCTTGTGATGGTTTTGGTTGCCGCTGTTGTTTTTGTAGGTCGGGTAGTTGCGGCTATGCCTCTTATGTTTACCATCCCTGTGGGGGTTCTGATTGTTGTTTGTGTCTTGTATAAAATTCTCGGAAGGGAGAATCAATCATAGATACTTTTGTTACTGCCTTGCAGGGGGCTTTTGATATCCTGACGGGAAACAGTATCGCGGGAATGCCGCTTTTTATGTGGTTCCTGCTTCCGCTGGTCTTTGCATTGGTTATTAACTTTATCAAGGGAAAGAAGGAATGATTTTGTGGAAGAAAGCCGTTGTTTGCCTTGCATTTCTTGTTGTCCTTTCATCGTCCGTTTTCGCTGTAGAATACTCTACCGAATATCCCAGCTACGTTCCTATCTCGGGAGGTGCATACATTGAGGTTCAGTCTACCCTTGGGCGTGGGTCGCTTGTCTTTCCGAATCAGTATCAAAACAATACTTTTGGTTTTAGCGGCTCTGGCTTAATCTTTGTAACATTACTTATTCTACAGTCAGTGGGTATTTCTATCCCGCCTCTGGAAGCCCTGTTCAGGTCCGTTTCCAGCGTTATTCCACGCTAGAATATTACTATGAATCAACTGGAAGCTGGGGGAATGAATGGAGGCCTGTAACCACCAGCGCGATTTATAATACCAATGTCCGCTTCATCGACAATACGACGCTCACGCGGGCGCAGGAAGGCCCCATTTTTGATGATGGACAGCGCACGATGATACCTTTGGTTATTGTGTTGCTGTTGGTTGCTGTTATCGGCATTTGCCTTGGATTCAGGAGGAAATAAAAGAATGACTGATTTGCTTGAACTGATTCGCTCCTTGCTGGGTACTGTCCCGGTAGGTTACGAATTTTTAGAATACATTGTGCTCTTTTTTCTGTTGCTCTTTGGCCTGTTTATCATTTTCGGTATCCTGCAAGCCTTCTTTGGTTTGTTTCGGCGTTAGGAGGTGATTAGATATGCTTTTAGCTGTTGACGGTGCTTCCGGCATGGTTTCTGAGTTTACCAGTATTTTTACTAGCGTCTTTTCTATGATTACCGGCAATTGGGCGCTTTCGCTTTTTGTTATCGTGCCTTTGGGGTGCGCAATTGTCGGCGCTGTGATTTCACTCATTAATAGGCGGTGATTTGATGGGTGACGTTCTTTCCACGTTCTCAACATACTTTTCGCAAACCTTTGGTGCAATTTTGTATTTTATCCCGTTTGCCGTTTTAGTTGCCGTTTCTATTGGCTGTTGGCTTTTAACTAAAATCATAGACGTTTTCAGGAGGTGATTCCGTGCCGACTTTTTCGGCGGAGGCCTTGCAAGGTTTAAGGACGCGCTTTCCGCAACTGCTTCCGGCTTCTTTGGTCTCTTTAAGAGACTGCTTGATTTTATCCTTTCCTCTCCCGTCCTTTTTTTCGCGGTGGCAATTCCCATTGCCGGTCTTGTTTTTTGGCTGATCTTCTGCTTAGTTCGCAACTTGGGCGAACGTGACCTTGAAACGTCTATGGGTGCTCGTCTCTATTCTAAGGAGCTTGACGGTGCTTTTACCAATGGTGCGTTGATCACGCGCAACGCCTTTCGTAAGGCGAAAAAAATGCACGATAAGAAAAACAAAAAGTCTATGCAAGCTTCTAATCAGCCTAAAAGGGGCTATAGCAATTCCTATGCAGCCTATGCGGCCTATGCTGCACGCTCTGGTAAGCATCATTGAAAGGAGGTGAAATTATATGGGTGATATGTCCAGTATCATATCCGGCGTTGGTACTGCGTCTACATGGTTTTTCGGTTTGTTCAAGGACATGATTGACATGATTGTAGCGAACAATTTGCTATTGTGGTCTGTCCTGCTCGCCATCGTCTGTGGTTCTGTTGGTCTTGGGATTAAGGTTATTCGCAAGTTCGGTCTCAAGGGCAGACGCTGACAGCAGGCCGCTTAGCGGCGCGCTTTGCGCGCGCTGCGGCCTGCTGCTGAAGATAATGTAAAGGAGGTGTTAGTTTATGGAAGAGCCCGCCGCTGTAACTGTAGCTAGTGTATTTTCGGGTATGCAGGAGGTTTTTGATCTGCTGTTGACCATGTTTGCCAACGTGATTAATACGATCACGGGCAACCCGCTTCTTTATGTTCCTGTGCTGCTCGCAATCCTTGGTACGCTCGTGATGTTTGCCATTGGGGTTGTTCGCCGCCTTGGCATCAAGGGTGTTTCTAGTTCTGGCGGCCGCGTCGTGGCCGTCGTCGTGCATAACATAGCTTTGAAAGGGGGTAAAGGGCAGGTTGTGATCTCGCATCCTGCCCTTATTTTATGACGATCATTTCAAGCCTTTTTTCCGTTTTTACATCTTCCTTCAATCTAGCTTTGGGATGCACTTTCATGGTTTATCTGATCGGCGCTTTGTTTATCGCTGGCCTTCTCGTGAGCATCCTCAAATACTTTTTTTTATGGGGGGTATTAAATGTCAATCCTCGATGGTTTAATTAACCGCCGTCTGAAACAACACAGCCTTACACCGACCTGTACAATGATCGTAGGGGATAGAGGGACAGGAAAGTCAACCCTGCTTGCTATGGTCGCTAAATGCGCCTTGCAGTCCGGTCTAAAGGTCTTTACACAGTATCCCTACAAGGATTGCTATGTCATTCCCATGGTTCCTAAGATGATTGACGGTGTTGAGAAATATGATATTGATAAGTCCTGGCTCTACAATCATGATCTATCTGATTCTGTCGTTCTTCTTGATGAGTGCCGCACTGTATATCCCGCCCGCAGTTGGAACAAATGGACGCAATCCGATGACGAATTCTTTAACTTCCTCCGCAAAAACCGATGTTATGTCTTTCTCGCTACTCAAGTCTATGATGCTGTAGATCTCAACGTAAAAAGAGCCTGTGATGAAACATGGTACTTAACAAAAGGCTGGTTTTTTACGAATATCGAAGCTTCCCACACCACAGTAGCAAAAGTAGCAGACAAAAATACCGAAGTTTTGGGCCGTCTCTTTAAAGCTGGCATGATGAAAGTCGAATGGCAAATTTGCGAAGTCCCAGTCGGTAACTACAAATTTTATCGCAAGCCCTACTACAACGATTTTGACACTAATTTTACCTTTGACAGCAAGCCGGAGCCCGAGCTCGTCCCGTGGAATGACAGCTACAACGGTTTCGGCAAAAATAGCCCCTTCCCCGTGGGGAAGGGGTTGGGGATGGGGGTCACTCCCCGCCGCTCCCGGCCATATCCTTTTTAATTAGCCCGTTAATGTAGCCGTTCAGGCTCTGGCCTGTTTCCTTCGCTCTGGCTTCAATTTTGGCCTTTTCTCCGGTTTTTACGCGCAATCTAATATCTTCATAAGCCTTTTTTACATACTTCGCGTTGGCCCTTTTTTGTGCCTCTGTGAGTGCCATCTGGATCGCCTCCTTTGTCTGATATTGTACTCTAATCAACACACTGGTTACAATATACATGTTGCACAATATATTGGTACCATGTTTGTGCATGTTTGATTCTTATTCGCAATAATATATTGGTACCATTGTAGTATAATATACTCGTAAGGTAGGGGAGGAAAGAAAGCCCCTTAAAATTTAAAGGAGGTGAAACCATGGAAATGGACAAGCTTGTCCTGTCTTTGACTGCTCTTGATCATCTGATCTCTGAGTGTAAAGAGGCTCTTAGGCAAGGCAACCAGCCCGATCACGTTGCCTATTATCTGCTCGGCTGCTTGGCATCCTGCAAGATGATCTCGCGTTTGTGATGCGGACAAAAAGAGAGCTCCCGCCCACCGTCGAAAAGTAGCGGAAGCCCTTGAGTAACCCAATGGAGGCGTAAACCTCACTGCGCCTCTATTATACCAAAATCAAAATTGAAAATCAATGGAGGAGGAAAGAAAAAGATGGTAACCTATCCCACGCGATATAGAGCTTGTAAGGAAAAAAAATATGGTGAAGTAGTTGTCAAGGTTGAGGGCGGTTATGCTGTCATGGATGCTGTAGAATACAGGATTTGGAGGAAACAAAAATGAAACAGTTTGAGTATGAGTATAGAGTTGTTCGCCCCGGTTGCAATTATCCCACTTATACGGAATTTTTTGAACAGGATGTGTACATGTGCTCTTATGCTGAGCCCTTGTCATATTATGCTGACCACTTTGTTTATAACGGTGAGGACCCGCTCAATAATCAGTGTTTAACCTTGGTTGGCTGGGGCGTACATTGTGCCCGCCCTGCTCTTATCCTTGTTCTTTGGGATGATCAAGCGCAGCGTACGTACTTAATGGGAATTGAGGGCGTTGTTGAGATTGAGTATCTTTCCCGGGGCCGCTAGGCCCCTTTCCGGCCCTCAGAGGGTCTCTAAGGTACATTGGGGCTGGGCCTGTCCTGCTTACGGGGATTTGCCCAGCCGCCGCCCAGATTAGGGCCCTGACACGCCCCCGCAGGGAGCGGGGAAGGGTATGGGACGGCGGCGCACTTATGCCGTGTTCCTTCTCCCTGCCCGGAGGTTTCTCCCTGCTCTCCGTCCTCTCCATGGCACGCCTTAATCGCAATTTCTCTGCGCTTCCGGTTTCCTCCCTGCTGGCGGTTGCATGCTCATTTTTAGTTTTGGATGTGATTCTAGTGGAAATCTTTTGGTCTATTTATGATTTTTTCTTTCAAGCTTATTTGGGCTTCGTTCTCGGATATTTTTTCTTTTTGCTTGTCTTTGGTATTTACTACTTTTTGATCGTTTCTGATTAAATTTGAATGAAAGAGTGATAAAACGAATGGAATATACTGGTTGTCGTTCTTGTGATTTTTATGATTCTGAATTTGGTTGCACTTGTCCTTCAGTTGATCTTTGGTATGCATGTCCGTATGAACCTGGGCCTATGTTGTCGGATTTTGAACAAGAGGATTGATTTGAATGTTTCTTCCAATTGGAATCTTGTTGTTTTGTGTATCGCTTTTTTGGGTTTAGGTCTTACGATTGCTTGGGCTATTTTGGCGTGGATTGATAGTCTCTAACCGCGCCCCGCAGGCGCGGAACTCCCCGAAGTTGGGTATAGTATTACCCCACTTCGGGGACAGGGGACAAAACTTCAAAAAAGCTTGTACCTACGCTAATTAAACCCCCTTTATTTGTCCCCCGGCACTTCGGGGACAAACTAAAAATGGGGGACAAATGGTGGTGATTTTCTAAAATGGAATCAAAGGCTAGTTCCAAAAGTTGGTTTTGTGTTTTTAATAACCCGCAGGAGGTTTATTCCGGCGAACCTGATGTAATTGCCGAACAAGTGCTTGAAGAGTGGGTAAAGGATCATCCGACCAGAACCGGGGCTGTTGCTTATTGTGTCTCTGCTGATGGCCTTCATCATCTCCACATGGTTTTAGAGGATACGAATAAGGCTAGGTTTAGCGCTCTTAAAAAGGCATATCCTAAAGCCCATTTAGAGCCCACCATGGGTAATAAACAACAAGCTGAAGATTATATACAGAAACGGGGGAAGTATCAGGAAAAAGGGGAGAAGGTTCTTTATATTGCTCGTTATGGTACGATTAAAGGGAATCAGGGTGCGCGACGAGATTTTGATATTATAGAACAATTAATTGAAGAGGGGATGACCCCAAACCAAATAATGGAACAGTCTTTTGCTTATCGTCGCTATGAAAAATGATACGTCAAGCGTATTTTTGGCATCGATATAAGGAAACTCCGCCGATTCGCCCGATTAAAGTTTATTGGCATGTAGGCGATTCCGGTACAGGTAAGAGTTATACTTACATAAAGCTTGTGGAGGAAAAAGGGGAAGAAGCTGTTTACATGTATTCGGATTTTGAGAACGGCGGGCTTGATAATTACTGCGGCGAACCAATTCTTTTTATGGATGAATTTCGTGGACAGATACGTTTTTCTACTCTCATGAAGGTGTTACAGGGTTACAAACAGGCCTTACATGCTCGATATACAAATACTTTGCCTTTATGGACAGAAGTCCATATAACAAGCGTTCTGCCTCCTGAGCGGGTTTATCAGGCTATGGTTCGTGAAGATCGTGACCTTGACACGGCACAGCAACTTTTTCGGCGTATCAATTTCATTGTGTATCATTATATCGATGAAGATGGAAAATATCAAGAATTTGAGCTTCCTATGGAGAAATATACTGATTATTATTATTTAAGATATATAGCAGAAAATCAGGAAAATGATCTGCCTGAATTCGATCTATTGTCAGAACCAGAGGAATTAAAAGGCGAACAGGTGAAGCTATGACAGATCGTCAAAAAGTTGCGTACATGTATAAATATGTGATGCAGGTATCAGACCAATTGCAAAATGCGCTGAACCAACGCCACGCGAACATATATCGCTGGCAATATGATGAAGTGGATTGCTTGGAAGAAATCATATTGCTGGCAAAGATAGGTTTTTGCGGAGCTCGAACGCGATCTATTGAATATCCTGACCGATCAATGGATACCGCAAGGCTCAAAAGCCGATAAGAAACGGCTGGAACGCTGGAAGAAATGATGATATAATGAGGAAAAGAAAGGGGGAAGATTTGAGCGGGATAGCCCTGAAAGAGAGTGAAACAATTATACAAAATAAATATTTTGTATAATATAGGGGAGCTAAAATTTGAATTCTGCTTAAATCAAAATTGCGATGCCTTTCATTGACTATTCTGACTTGCCATCCGTTTTAACGGACTTTCTTCGCTATCTCGATGTGATTAAAAACAAATCTCCATTAACCGTGCAGGAGTATGCGACGGATCTTCGCACTTTTCTGCGTTTTCTTAAGCAATCGCGCGGTCTTGTATCTGCTGCTACTGATTTTGATGAAATCAATATTTCAGATATTGACATTGCATTTCTGCGCGCAGTTTCTCTCAGCGATGCCTATGCGTTTTTGTCCTATTGTAAAAATGAACGTCATAACAATGCAACCACCCGTTCGCGCAAAGTTTCTAGTATTCGTGGCTTTTTTAAATACTTAACGGTTCAAAGGAAAATATTGGATGAAAATCCCATGCAGGAGCTAGATACGCCAAAGCAGAAAAAAGCGCTTCCAAAATATTTAACACTTGACCAGAGCATCAGTCTTTTGGAGCATATTGATGGTAAAAACAAAGAACGTGATTATTGTATGGTCACCTTTTTTCTTAATTGTGGGATGCGTCTTTCTGAACTGGTGGGGCTGAATCTTTCCGATATTCATGATAATGAGATTATCCATGTAACCGGCAAGGGCGATAAAGAGCGCATTCTTTACCTCAACCAGGCCTGCGGGATGCTCTGGCAGAATATTTGAAGGTGCGCCCTGTAGACGGCGTTAAGGATAAAAATGCACTCTTTCTCAGTAACCGGATGCAACGGATCAGCCCTAAAACGGTTCAGCATGTTGTTTATACATTTTTAGAAAAGGCGGGACTTGCCGGCCAAGGCCTATCGGTGCATAAGCTGCGCCATACGGCCGCAACGCTGATGTATCAACATGGGAAAGTTGATGTTTTGGTGCTTAAAGAAATTTTAGGCCATGAAAATTTGGGAACAACAGAAATTTTATACGCATATTATGGACGACCAGATGAAATCAGCTGCCGAAGCGAATCCTTTGCATCGGCAAAAGGCGAAAAAGCAAGCTCAAAAATGAAAGAAGCCGGAGAACGCTTTTGCAAACAGTGCATCTGCCAAAGCGGCACAAGCCAGCAATATGAGTAAAATTCCGAAACGTGCGCAATAAAGGCGAAAGTATGGTAGCTATCCAGCGTTTTATTTCCGTTCATTACTGCAAAAACATCCAGCGACATTGTAATCCCCTCCCGGCAACCAATCAATAGTGTAGCGGTAGACAAAATTGCTCCCGGCAGCAGGATCAGCATGCAATAACCAACTCCTGCAAGCGCTTTGGTGCTGTATAAGTAACCGAATACAGCTCCCAAACCGAGCCCACGAAGAAAGGGCGCAAGCGCAAGAAACGGAAAGCCTATCGCACAAAGCCCTGCAATAAAGGCAACTGAGAGATAGATCAAATTTGAAAACAGTGAGTTGCACATGGTTGAAAACAGGGATTGCGAGTTACGAATTGTGCTGTATTCCTGTAAAAGCTGCAAGAGCTGCTCTAGCCATTCGTGGTTGGCACTGTATTTCACGGATACCGCTCCAAACGCCATTCCGGCCGCAAAAAGCGCCGTTAAAAGAATCAATTTCCAACTGGAAGCAATGCGATCTACCAGCATTCCGTTTGGAAGGGGCCTTCTTTCATGCGGCCTGATCCGCCTTGTCCTCATTTTGTTTCCTCCTTTTTACACGTATCCTTAATAAGGTATGGCGCCGGGGAGGAAAATAGAACTCTAATGGATCTTGCTCAAAATAAAAAATATAAAGATCCTTTGCCTCTTCGCAAGAAAGAAGCAAAGGATCTTTTCGGTATTCTCTGATTCCATTTATTCTTCAGGCTGTGCAAGCGCGGCTTTTATCATGATCGCGCACTCTAAGCGCTTTTGCTCCAGTGCGCAGGAAAGCTTGTGCGGCTTCAGAATATCACCAGCATATTGCAGATTATTGGCGTTGCAGCCGCCGCTGCAATAAAATTTAGCCCAGCAAGTGCGGCATTCCGATTTTTCATACACATTGGTTTTGGAGAAAAGCAGCTTTTTTTTCTGATCTAGCGAGCCGTCTAATACGCTTCCCATTTTCCACTCATCCATCCCAACAAACTGATGGCAGGGATAAATATCGCCCTCCGGCGTGACTGCAACATATTCATTGCCGCAGCTGCACCCGCGCAGCCGTTTGATGGCGCAAGGCCCTGGTCAAGATCCAGCATGAAGTGGAAAAAGTTGAACGCGTCTCCCCTTTTTTTTCTTTGAATAATTTCCCTTGCAAGTTTTCATATTCCTCGTAAATGCGGGGAAGATCCTCTTCTGTCAGGGCGATGGGCAGCAGCTCCGGGTCTGCAACTACTGGCTCGATTGAAATCTGGTCAAACCCCAGCTCGCGCATATGGATCACATCTTTTGTGAAATCGAGATTTTTCTTTGTGAAGGTGCCGCGTACATAATATTGATCGAACTTCCCATTGCGGCGCTTTTCAACGAGCCGCTGGTATTTCGGCACGATGGCACCATAGCTACCGCTGCCGTCCACACGGAAGCGAAGCGAATCATTAATCTCTTTGCGCCCATCAATAGAGAGAACGACATTGGACATTTCACGGTTGATGTAATCGATTTTGTCATCTGTCAGCAGCAGGCCGTTGGTGGTGATCGTAAAGCGGAAATTTTTGTGATGCTCCTTTTCGATCGAACGGGCATATTCCACCACTTGCTTAACGACCTCAAAATTCATCAACGGCTCACCGCCAAAGAAATCCAGCTCCAGATTATGGCGGTTTGCTGAGTGCTCAATCAAAAAGTCAATTGCGGCCTTTCCCACTTCAAAGGGCATTAGCTTGCGCCCATGGCCAAAATCGCCTTGTGCGGCAAAGCAATAGCTACAGCGCAGGTTACAGTCATGAGCAATATTCAGGCACATGGATTTTACGGGCGCGGGGCCCATCTGCGCAGCAAATGGTTCATAATCATCGGAGGAAAATAAAAATCCATTTTGGTAGAGGCTATAGAGCTCTGCGTAGGCCTCTTGAATTTCTGCATCGCTGTATGTACTGTAATCGCTCGGCAATTTTCTGTGGGCAGTTGGCCGGTAGAGGAGCTTCTAACCCATCGAGCAGCTCATAGGACAGCTGATCCACTACATGGACCGCCCCGCTGTTGACATCGAGCACAATATAAAAACCATTGAGATAAAATTTATGAATCATTCCTGGATTATCCTTTCCGCACCGCTCTGTGGCTGCATTTTACGGCATGAAAATTAAGGGACAGTCTCCTGCCCCTTAATTTGAAGCCGATTTGATTGGAGTGCTTATTTCTCACACTTCTGATTGGCAACCGTGCAAGACGTTTTGCAGGCAGACTGGCAGGATGCCTGGCATTCGCCACAGCCGCCTTTGGCAGCGCTCTTCTTCAAATTCGCCTGATTTAACGTTACGATATGTTTCATCACAATATCCTCCTACTGATCTGATAATATTTAAATTATAGCACACTGATCTCTGATTTTCAATCTATAATATTGGGAAAATTTAGCCCGTATAGGGCAGCGCAAAACGGTTATCCTATTTGCAGCGGAACAGGATATAAAAAAGCGTTTGCTGTCCTTCTCCGCAAGCCGTTTATGGTGGGGGCAACCCAGCATAAAGGTGTTTTTTATGGTAGAAAAGCTTAAAGATACTTAATGTGACATATCGTTTTTTTCTTTTACGCAAGGGTGGCAGCCAACAGGCGTAAGGCCATAACGAATATAAAACAACAAAGCCCGCCTGTCATCCGGATCATCTTTCCTCTAACTTTGGAATGTTTTTTATTGGTTTTGCTTGTTTTGAAACAGAATATGTAAATCATTATAGAATAATCTGACGAAAAATCAACTGATAAACTGAATATAATTTTATTTATTCATAAACAAGTCATAGAATCATGTTATGATTATAAACAGAATTTTATGGATACCACCAAGGAGGCAATTATGAGCTGGCAAGAAGAATTGAAAAATAATGTAACAACAATTGAGGAGCTTGCAAAATATATTCCTTTCGAAAGCTCTGAAATTGAAAAATTAGAGTCCATTGTCAAAGATTTTCCGATGTCCATCCCCCGCTATTATCTTTCCCTGATTGATCCAAACGATCCGAATGACCCAATCCGCAAAATGAGCCTTCCGGCATTGGAGGAGCTTGATGACGCAGGCATGTGGGATACCAGCGGCGAGGCGAGCAACACCAAAACAGAGGGCTTGCAGCATAAATATGCACAGACAACCTTGATTCTCTCCACCAGCAAATGTGCTATGTATTGCCGCCACTGCTTCCGCAAGCGTTTGGTAGGCACATCCGATGAGGAAGTGGCAAAGACGTTTGCACCGATCCTCTCCTACATCAAGGAACATCAGGAGATCAATAACGTCCTGATTTCCGGCGGAGACTCCTTTTTGAATAACAATCAGGTGATTGCGTATTACTTAAAAGAGCTTTCCGGTATTGAGCATCTTGATTTCATCCGTTTTGGCACGAGAATTCCTGTCTCCCTCCCCTCCCGTATCACAGAAGATCCGGAGCTGATTGATATCCTGCGGGAATATGGCAAGAAAAAGACGATTTATGTGACGACGCAGTTTAATCATACCAACGAATTGACCCCGCAGGCCATCGCTTCAGTTGACTTACTGCTCAGCGCCGGTGTGATCGTAAATAACCAGACCGTCTTACTCCGCGGCGTAAACGACGATCCGGACACACTGGCAAACCTCTTCAATTCCCTGATCCGCAACCGTATCATCCCCTACTACATCTTCCAGTGCAGGCCGGTCACTCATGTGAAAACGCAGTTTCAGGTGCCGCTTGCGGAAGGCGCAAAAATCGTGGATCAGGCCAAGGCGAAGTGCAATGGCTTCAGCAAGCGTGTGCGCTATGCAATGTCGCACGAAACCGGCAAAATTGAAATCCTCGGCATGTTGAATGACAAAGAGATGCTCTTCAAATACCATCAGGCCAAAGATCCAAAAAACAGCAGCCGTATCTTTACGGTGGAGTTGGAGGATAGGCAAGCCTGGCTTTAAAAGAAATTTACGCAGTGGGTATTGCATTGATGCGATTACCCACTGCTTTTATTTATAAATAAAACAAAGCGCACCGAAGAGATGATTCATCCGCTTCGGTGCGTTCTTTTTGAAACAATTTTACTCAGCCTTTAACACTGCGATCGTTACAGAATCGGAGCCAATCTCAATTTCTTTGGTCAGATCAGCCTGTGTCATGGGCGCAAACGACAGTTTATCAGCGAGCAGCTCTGCCGCAATGTGAGATTGCTGTGCCGCCAAAGCCTCCGAAAGGAAGGCGCTGCCCGTTACAATCGCCGCCTGGATATGCTGTTCCACCTGGTAGCCTGCTTCCTTGCGAAGCAGCTGGCACTGGCGGATGATATCGCGCACCGCGCCCTCTGCACGTAAAGCGTCGGTTAAAACCGTGTCAAGGGCAATCGCCACGCCCTCCCCGCATTCTGCGGAAACGATCCCAGCCTTGGTTTTTGACTGGCGCGCAAAGAGAGCAACGTCAAATGTGCCTTCCCAGCCTGGCACTGCAATTTGTTTGCCCGCATCGAAGGCCGCAACCATCGCGCGCATTTCGTCAGCAGATGCAGCCTCTAAGGTTTGTTTCATTTGATTGACGTTCTGCTTGAGCACCGCGCCGGCAGCCTTGAAATTAACGCTCAGATAAGCATCCTCCAACAGGTTAAAATCCTGAATATATACAATTTCTTTCACATTGAGCTCATCCAGTACATTCTTTTCGAATACGCGGATTTGATTGGCAACAGCTCCTCGCAGCAAATATAGAGCTTTTGAAGCGGTTGGCGCACCTTGAGCTGCTGCTCATTGCGCAGGCGCATAGCTGTGGCAATCACTGCGCGGGCACGTTCCGTCTGCTCGATTACGCCATCATCTGCAATCCCCTCCAGCGGCTGCGGCCAATCGCTCAAATGAACGCTAATGGGGGCGTTAGGCATCACCTTGCGGGTTAGCTCCTGCCAAATATGCTCCGTCATAAACGGATGATGGGAGACATCACCTGCACGCAGGTGTTCAGCGCATAAAAGAGCGCCCAATACGCTACCATCTTATCGGCCTCATCCTCCGTTTTCCAGAAACGGCGGCGGTTGGTGCGGATATACCAGTTGGAGATATCGTCTACAAACACTTCAAAATCCTTCACGAGCAGGTAGGTCTTATAATCATCCATCACCTCTGTTGCCCGCTTGATAAAGGCATTGGTGCGCAGCACCAGCCAACGGTCAGTCGGTGTAAGCTTGCCGAAAGCAGGTTGATATCCCTCTAAAACCGGCTTATCGATCTGCGCATAGGTGTTGAAAAAGGTGAAAATATTCCAGAAGGAAAGCAGCTTTCGGCGCGCTTCGTCCCCCAGATTATAGCCAAAGCGAACATCGTTTGCCACCGGCGCACCCGCATACATATAACGGATGGTATCCGCGCCGATTTTTTCGGCAGCCTCGTCGAATTTAATCATGAACCCGGTTTTTGAAAACTTGGAGCCATCCTCTGACACCACGGTATTGTAAGAGAGCACGCGGTCATACGGCGCGCGATCCTCTAAAACAACACTCATAAAGAGCATGGAATAGAACCACAGGCGCACTTGCTCACGCATCTCCGTAATCCATTCGGCCGGGTAATTTTTGCGCCACGCCTCTTTATCGTCAAAATAGCCGAGCGTGGAAAATGGAACGATACCTGCGTCCAGCCACACATCGCCGATTTCACTGATGCGGGAAACCTCATGGCCGCATTCCGGGCATTTAATTTTAATCTCGTCAATCCATGGCCTGTGCATCTCGGGCAACGCGTCCACTTTTGCCGGTCGGTACTCAGCCTCTTTAACTCCTCTTTGGAGCCGACTACGGTCAGATGGCCGCAATGCTCACAGGGGTAAAAGGGCAGCGGCATCCCATAATACCGCTTGCGGGAAATATTCCAGTCGCCCATATTGTTGAGCCAATCCTGCATCCGCTTGCCGTTGGAGGCAGGCTCCCACTTCACCTTTTCTGCCGCAGCAATCAGGCGGGGCTTCAGCTCCTGCGTGCGAATATACCAGGCGGGCACCAGGCGGAAAATCACCTCAGATTTGCACCGCCAGCAGACCGGATAGCTGTGCTCATATTCCATTACCTTATAGAGCTTACCGGCTTCTTCAAGCTTTTGAAAAACCTCATCCGCAATATCATGCTGTTTTTACCCGTCATCCAGCCGAATTTATCAAGGAAAAGCCCCATGTCGTCTACCGGCATAATCTGCGCAAGGCCGAGCCGGAGGCCAAGCTCATAGTCTTCTACGCCGCACCCGGGCGCAATGTGGACGATACCAGTGCCTTCGTCCGCCGCAACATCCTCCCACGCAACGATAGAATGATCGACTCCCTGCTGCGCCTCAAACTCTGGGAAGCAGGTTTCAAACTTTAGGCCTACCAGCTCATCGCCTTTGAAAGCCCGCAGAACTTCTACCTTGTCGTCTCCCAAATACTTAATCGCATTTTTTGCCAGCACGATCGGTTGTTCGTCGCTTTTCACCTTCACTTCCACATAATCAATCTCCGGGTTAACGGCGAGGGAAACATTGGCGGAAAGCGTCCACGGAGTTGTCGTCCAAGCAAGCATCTTGAAATTGCGATCCACGACCGGCAGCTTGAAAAAAACGGATTTGTGCTTCATCATCTTGTAAGAACCGGTCATTTCGTGCTCAGAGAGCGAGGTGCCGCACCGCGGGCACCATGGCATGGGCTTATATTCGCGCTCAATCCAGCCATGCTCGTGGCAGGTTTTTAAGAAATGCCAGATGCCGCCGATGTTTTTATCCGTATGCGTGAAGTAGGAGTTTTCCCAATCCATCCATTGGCCCAGGCGCTTGGATTGCTCCGTAATAATGCCGGAAAACCGCTGGACGCGCTCCACACATTTGCGCGTGAACTTGTCCATTCCATAGGCCTCAATGTCTTTTTTCGTATGGAAGCCGAGTTCCTTCTCTACTTCGACCTCAACCCATAATCCCTGTGCATCGAAGCCGTTTTGGTAGCGGCAATCATAGCCGCGCATGCCTTTATAACGAATAAACGTATCCTTCAGCGTCCGGCCCCAGGCATGATGGATCCCCATGGGATTATTCGCAGTAATCGGCCCGTCAAGAAAACGGAACATTTCATGCCCATGATTTTTTTCACGCAGCCTGTTAAAGCAATCATTTTCCTCCCAAAACTGCATGACGCTGTGCTCCAGATCGACGAAGCTGTTTTTTTCTGACTCTGCCAATGTAAGCCCTCCAGTATAGTGAAAATACGATTGCAAATGCAACAAAGTATAAACAATATAATTATACACATGCAAAATGCACATTGCAAGTGCCTTGGCGAGCGTTCTCCGATTTTATTGTTTTTTCGGGTGTTAGTGGCGCGGAATACCATCTGGATGGCGGGATCCGGATTGAAACTGATGCCCTGTAGCGAATGGAAATGCGCTCCAATTTTATGAATTTATCATAATTTTTGCATTTTATTTGACCTGTTTTCGTTGATATGCTAGGATGAAGTCACCGATGAAATGGGAGGAGGTGTAGCAGCAAGGCAGCTTTGTTTTTGACATAACGTCCAATTTTTATGTTATAGAAAGATATAGGAGGAAGAACCTTGCGAAAAACAAACAAACTGCTTGCGGCCGCACTCGCCATACTCCTTGCGTTCTCTA
>ENA-OUNI01000401-OUNI01000401.1-human-gut-metagenome-genome-assembly--contig:-NODE-401-length-20108-cov-6.481057_pt1 | contig 20108 bp, 18 predicted proteins | sample MGYA00242499_ERZ504580 | MGnify/ENA primary metagenome ERZ504580 (study PRJEB26092, sample SAMD00036315) | human gut metagenome | host: Homo sapiens | study: EMG produced TPA metagenomics assembly of... | reverse complement strand
AAAAGAAACAGGAAAAACCGGTTCTGGATCTGAAAAATATTCCTGCTCCCCATAAGATCAAAGAAACCCTTGACCAGTATGTGATCGGTCAGGAGAAAGCCAAGAAAGTAATGTCTGTAGCGGTTTACAATCACTATAAACGTGTGGCAACAGATACAATGGATGAGATTGAAATTGAGAAATCTAATATGCTGATGATCGGACCAACCGGATGCGGTAAAACCTATCTGGTTAAAACCCTGGCGAAACTTCTGGATGTGCCGCTTGCAATTGCAGATGCCACTTCTCTTACAGAAGCCGGTTATATTGGCGATGATATAGAGAGCGTTGTTTCCAAACTTCTGGCAGCGGCAGATAATGATGTGGAGCGTGCCGAGCATGGTATTATTTTCATTGATGAGATTGACAAGATTGCCAAGAAGAAGAACACCAACCAGAGAGATGTCAGTGGTGAGGCAGTGCAGCAGGGAATGCTGAAGCTTCTTGAGGGAAGTGAGGTGGAAGTTCCTGTAGGTGCAAACAGCAAAAACGCAATGGTACCGCTTGTAACTGTTAATACACGTAATATTCTGTTTATCTGTGGCGGTGCTTTTCCTGATCTGGAGAATATCATTAAAGAAAGGCTGAACAAGCAGGCATCTATCGGTTTTTATGCAGACCTGAAGGATAAATATGATAATGATCCTCATCTGCTTCAGAAAGTAACAGTGGAGGATATCCGCAGTTTTGGAATGATTCCGGAATTTATCGGACGACTTCCGATCATCTTTACTCTGGACGGATTGAATGAGGATATGCTTGTGAAGATCCTGCAGGAGCCGAAGAATGCGATTCTTAAACAGTATCAGAAACTTCTTGCACTGGATGAAGTGAAACTGGAATTTGAAGACGGGGCGCTTCATGCAATTGCTGCAAAAGCACTGGAGAGAGATACAGGTGCCAGGGCACTTCGTGCGATACTGGAAGAGTATATGCTGGATATCATGTATGAGATTCCGAAAGATGACAGCATAGGAGAGGTTGTGATCACAAGAGAATACATAGAAGGAAACGGTGGTCCGAAGATCCTTCTTCGCGGACAGGAGCCGATCCTGCTGGAGGGTAGTCATTAATTAATATAGTTTTGTTCTTACATTATGAGGACAATAATAGAAGGGAGTAAATATTATGGGAACAGATTTTTTGATGGATTAGTTAAGACATTTTCAAAAACAACAAAGGAACTGGGAAAGACTACAAGAGAATTAGGTGCCCGCGCAGAGCAGACGATCGAGGCGCAGAAGATAAGAAGTAAAATCACAGGGGAAGAGCGCATTATTGAGAAAATCAAAGTTGATATCGGTGATATTGTTTACAGACGACATTCTCAGGGTGATGGAATTGATAGTGAGTTAAGTGCTTTATGTCAGGAGATTGATCAGCATTATCTGAAAATCAGGGAGTATAAGGATAATGCGGCGAACCTGAAAGGAGAGAAAATCTGCCCGTCCTGCGAGCGGGAGGTAGATATTAATGTAAGTTTCTGTCCGTATTGCGGAACGCCATGCCCGACTCCGGAACCGGCGAAGAATGTGGAAAATGATATTGTATCTTCAGATGAAGATGAAGATGGGAGTAATGGACCGGAAGAAACACCGGCAGAAGAATTACAGCCGGAAGAACCAGAGACAGAGAAAGCAGCAGAAACAGAACCAGAACCAGCACAGGAACAGCCGGTGGAAGAAACACCAGTGGAAAAAGAAGCAATGGAAGAGAAGTAAGTAACTGCAGGGTAAATTATTTTTACAGATTTACCAGATAATTACAGTATAATTAAAATATATTGCAAATTGATATGAAATATGATAATTTTATATCGTATCAAAAGGTATGAAAATTACGAACAGGAGAGGGAAAGATGAAAAACAGAAAATTAAATCAGTTATTAGTCGCTGGAGTGATCAGTGCAGCTATGATGACTTCCGGTATCAGTGTTCAGGCTGCTGATTTTAGTGATGATACATCAACAATAGAAGAACAGTCTGTTGACTCAGCGGAAGAGGAAGCTCCGGATGTAGAGGACGGATCTGAATTTCAGTCTGATGCTGCTGAAGCATCATCAGCAGTAGCAGTCAGTTCAGCGAACTTCCCGGATGCGAAGTTCCGCCAGTATGTTTTAGACAATATTGATACAGACAAGGATAAGCAACTTTCAGCGGCAGAGATCAAAGCAGCCAAGACGATCGATGTTTCAGGACTTGGAATTTCCAACCTGAAAGGCATTGAATATTTCACCTATGCGACAGATCTGTTTGCGGCAAATAACAAACTTACTTCTGTAAATATTACAAAGAATACAAAAGTTGCATATCTGAATCTGAGTAATAACAGTCTTGCAGGAACTCTGGATCTCAGCAAATGCACAAATCTTCGTGTAGTGAAGTATGGAAGCAATAAACTGACAAAGGTAGTAATGCCTTCCAAGAAATATCTGAAGAACCTGGATTTCGTAGATGCAAGCTCCAATAAATTTACCACACAGGCAAATGCAGGACTGAACATCGGAGATACTGATTATGTAAAGAGTCTTTCAGAAGTCAATGCCTCCAATAATGCCATCACTTCATTTAACTGTGCCGGATTTCAGGGAATCCTTGATCTTAGAAACAATAAGATCACAAATCTGAAACTGGAAAACAGCAAGGAAGGATCTCAGGTAGTTTCCTTATACCTTGACGGAAACTCACTGAGTAAGACACCTTCTATTGACTTTACACCGGAATGGATTGCCGTACCTCAGCAGTTCAGCTGTGATGCAGGAGTTTCATCCAAGGTCAAAATGCTGAAGGCAACTGCATCCATCACATCTGCAACATGGGATCAGATCGTGGTAAACGTTGGTTCCAGTACAGATGATGCTTCTTACAAACTGGAGAAGAAAACAGGCAACGGTGCATATGAAACTGTTAAAACATGGGATAATGGTGATCTGGCTGACGCGGAGTTCGGAGAAGATTACACAGATAATGTGATTTCTACAGGAACAGCCTATACATACAGAGTTACAGCAACTGTACAGGTAAAAGATGCCAATAAGAACCTCAGATCCTGGTCAAATTCCGCAGAAGTAAAAGCTACAGCAACAGGTACAAAGCCGGCAATCTCTGTGAAGTCCACCAAAAAGGTGTGGCAACCGTAAGCTGGAAGGCTGTTGCAGGTGCAGACGGATATGATGTTTACTGTGGATCATCCAAGAAATCCCAGAAGGGTACGGTTGTAAAAGGAACTACAAAGTTGACCGCAAATAGGACAAAGCTGACAAGTGGTAAAACTTATTATTTCAGAGCACGTGCATATAAGATGGTAGGATCTTCCAAAGTATATACAGGTTACAGCACAGTGAAGAGCGTGAAAGTTAAATAATACAAAAAATAATTGAGAATAGTATAAAATCAAGCCGGCGATGTGAGAGCAGATATCTTTTACAGAGCCGGCTCTTTGATTATGGCAATTCCGTAAAATACTGTGGATAATCCGGTATTGTTACAGGTGAATTGTTATAGATGGGAGGAATGTCATGTGAAATATATCAGAAAGAGTTTCTCTTTATTTTGGCTGATAGCGGTAATGCTGTTTGGAACAGTATCGGCATCCGCAGCATCTGCAAAACCGGAAACACCGGTATTGTCCGGAACAGCAGCCGGAAACAGAGTGACTCTGAACTGGAATAAAGTAAAGAAGGCTTCCGGCTATCAGATTTTTCTGTATTATAAAGCCTACGGGAAATACAAATGTGTTGGAAGGATCAAGAACAGGAACATTACCAGTTTTACACTGACAGGTTCTGAAGATAAGCTCTACACTTATAAGATACGTTCTTATCTGAAACAGGGAAACAAAACTCTGTACAGCCCATCATCGAAAGCACTGGAGATAAAAACAGCTCCCGGAAAACCTGTGATCACCCGGATAAGAGTGAGAGAAGAAAGCGGAACCCTGATCAAATGGAAAAAAATCAAAACTGCAGAAGGATATCAGATATTCCGGTCAGAATCCGAGGACAGAGGATATAAAAGAATCAATATAGTTTCCGGTAATACAACATTCAGTTATACAGATACAGGTACTGTTTCAGGAAAGACTTATTATTACAGAATACGGGCATATGTACGAAATCAGGGAAATGTTGTATATTCTGAACTGAGTGATCCGGCAGAGGCAGTAATGCGAAAGACTATTATGATCGGAGATTCCAGAACAGATATGATGAAAGATGTTGTGGAGAACGATAACATTACATGGATATGTGAGATTGGAATGGGGTATAAATGGTTTAGAGATACTGCCCTGAAAACCTTGCAGGAGCAGATGAAAGGAAATGAAGATATTTTTGTCTGGCTTGGTGTTAATGATGTATACAATATTTCAAATTATATCAGTCTGCTGAATGAGGAGATTCCAAAATGGAAAGCGCAGGGAGCGGATGTCTATATTGTGGCAGTGGGACAGGTAACCAAAGATCCTTATGTAACAAATGAGGAAATCGAAGATTTCAATGCCAGAATGAAAAAAGAAGTTGCCGGTGCGAAATATGCAGATCTTTATTCTTATCTGAAAAAGCAGGGATATAAGACAACAGACGGAACTCATTACGATAATGAAACCACATGGAAGATTTACCGTTATCTGATGTCTTTTGTATCATAAGAACAGAAAAAAGGAAACTGTATCAGTTTCCTTTTTTGAGTAAAAAAATAATGCAGAAGATGGGACTTGAACCCACACGATATTGCTACCACAGGCACCTGAAGCCTGCGCGTCTGCCAATTCCGCCACTTCTGCATTTCTTATTTATCAATCGCTCTCTCGCGACTGCTCATTTATAATAACCGATGTATGGATAAAAGTCAATAGCTTTTTTGAAATTTTTTTAATTTCTTTTACAGTATCCTCAAAACGCACAATTTGTTACGTAGAAGTGTAAGCTTCTTCTGATAAACTGCGGAGCAGTTATCCGGTGTAGAGTTGCACAGAGAAGAGGATAATTTAAATTTTATAGAGGTATTTGGATATGAGAAAGCAGTGAATACATGTGATCGGATCTGCCTGAAATTACAAAAAAGTTTTTGATATCAACTTAATTATTTTTAGTATCTTATAAGGTTGAAAAAAGCACTTTGCTGTGATACAATTTTGAAGATTTAGGAAAAAATAAGTGATAGACACAATAAAGATAAGAAAGGGAGATTGTATGAAAGCATTTCTGATATTAGAAGATGGCCATGTGTTCAAAGGTACAAGCATTGGTTCAACGAGAGACGTTATCAGCGAAATCGTCTTTAATACTTCCATGACCGGTTATCTGGAAGTAATGACCGACCCTTCCTATGCAGGACAGGCAGTATGTATGACTTATCCCCTCATTGGGAATTACGGAATCTGTTATGATGATCAGGAGTCATCAAAGCCATGGGTGGACGGCTTTATTGTCCGCGAATTATCCCGTGTCCCAAGTAATTTCAGAAGCGTGGACACGATTCAGCATTTCTTAACAAAGCATGATATTCCAGGTATTGCCGGAATTGATACCAGAGCCTTAACGAAAATCCTTCGTGAGAAAGGTACCATGAACGGTATGATCACCGTCAATGAAAATTATGATTTAGATACAATTATCCCCCAGTTAAAAGCATATACAACAGGTAAGGTAGTAGAGAAGGTAACATGCCGCGAGAAAGAGATTTTAAAAGGCGACGGTCCGAAAGTAGCACTTCTTGACCTGGGAGCAAAGAGAAACATTGCACGTTCCCTGAATGAAAGAGGATGTGAGGTTACAATTTATCCGGCACTGACACCTGCGGAAGAGATTCTGGAGGCAAATCCGGATGGCATTATGTTAAGTAACGGCCCTGGAGATCCAAAGGAATGTACTTCTATTATAAAGGAAATAAAAAAATTATATGATTCTGAAGTTCCGATCTTTGCAATCTGTCTTGGACATCAGCTTATGGCTCTTGCAACAGGTGGAGATACCCATAAGATGAAATACGGACACAGAGGCGGAAATCATCCGGTCAAAGACCTTGCAACAGGACGTGTTTACATTTCTTCCCAGAACCATGGCTATGTAGTAGATGCTGAGGGACTTGAAGAGAAAAACATTGCAAAACCTGCATTCGTTAACGTCAATGACGGCACAAACGAAGGTATGGCATACGAAGGAAAGAATATCTTTACTGTACAGTTCCATCCTGAAGCATGCCCGGGACCGCAGGATTCCAGTTACCTGTTTGACAGATTTATGGATATGATGGGAGGAAATAAATAATGCCAAGAAATAAAGACATTAAAAAAGTACTTGTAATTGGTTCCGGCCCGATTATCATCGGCCAGGCAGCAGAGTTTGACTATGCAGGAACACAGGCATGCCGTTCCCTGAAAGAAGAAGGCATTGAGGTTGTTCTTCTTAACTCCAACCCTGCAACCATCATGACAGATAAAGATATCGCTGACAGAGTTTATATCGAGCCTCTGACAGTAGAAGTAGTAGAACAGCTTATCCTGAAAGAGAAACCGGACAGCGTCCTTCCTACACTGGGCGGCCAGGCGGGATTAAACCTTGCCATGGAGCTGGATGAGAAAGGTTTCCTCAAAGAACACAATATAAGACTGATCGGTACAACTGCCCAGACAATCAAGAAAGCGGAGGACCGTCAGGAATTTAAAGATACCATGGAGAAGATCGGTGAGCCGATCGCAGCATCCAAGGTTGTTACAACAGTAGAAGATGGTCTTGCATTTACAAACACCATTGGTTATCCGGTAGTTCTCCGTCCTGCTTACACACTCGGTGGAAGCGGCGGCGGTATCGCTCATAATGAATATGAACTTCGTGAAATCCTGGAGAATGGTCTTCGTCTTTCACGTGTAGGTGAAGTTCTGGTAGAGCGCTGCATCGCAGGATGGAAAGAGATTGAATATGAAGTAATGCGTGACAGTGCAGGAAACTGCATCACAGTCTGCAACATGGAGAACATTGATCCGGTTGGTGTCCACACAGGTGACTCTATCGTAGTTGCTCCATCTCAGACACTGGGAGATAAAGAATATCAGATGCTCCGTACTTCAGCCCTGAACATCATCACAGAACTTGGAATCACAGGTGGATGTAACGTTCAGTACGCTCTGAAACCGGACAGCTTTGAATACTGTGTAATCGAGGTAAACCCACGTGTAAGCCGTTCCTCTGCACTTGCAAGTAAGGCAACAGGTTACCCGATCGCAAAGGTTGCAGCAAAGATTGCCCTGGGCTACACACTGGATGAGATCCCGAATGCGATCACAGGAAAAACATATGCAAGTTTCGAGCCAATGCTTGACTACTGCGTAGTTAAGATCCCGAGACTTCCATTTGATAAATTTATTACTGCAAAGAGAACCCTTACTACTCAGATGAAGGCAACAGGTGAGGTTATGAGTATCTGCCATAACTTCGAAGGTGCCTGATGAAAGCCATCCGTTCTCTTGAACAGCACGTAGACAGTCTGATGTCCTATGATTTCACACAGCTTACAGACGAGGAACTCCTTGCGGAGCTGGAAATCGTAGATGACCGCAGAATCTGGAAGATTGCAGAAGCAATCCGTCGTGGTATGCCACAGTCCATGCTTCACGACATCACAAAGATTGATATCTGGTTTATCGATAAGATTGCAATCCTTGTAGGCATGGAAAATGCTCTTAAGACCAGAAAGCTCACAAAAGAGCTTCTCCTTGAAGCAAAACGCATGGAATTCCCGGACTACATCGTTGCACGTCTGGCAGGCAAGACAGAAGAAGAGATTAAAGCTCTTCGTGAAGAATATCAGATTAAAGCGGCATATAAGATGGTTGATACCTGTGCTGCAGAGTTTGCGGCAGCAACACCATATTACTATTCTGTATACGGCGATGAAGGCACAGAGAATGAAGCAGTAGCAACACCGGATAAAAAGAAAATCCTGGTACTTGGTTCCGGTCCGATCCGTATCGGTCAGGGTATTGAGTTCGACTTCTGTTCCGTACACTGTACATGGGCATTTGCAAAAGAAGGCTATGAGACCATCATCATCAACAACAACCCGGAAACAGTAAGTACAGACTTTGATATTGCAGATAAACTGTATTTCGAGCCTCTGACACCGGAAGATGTTGAGAATGTGGTAAATATCGAGAAACCGGACGGAGCAGTTGTACAGTTCGGTGGTCAGACAGCTATCAAATTAACAGAAGCACTGACAAAGATGGGCGTTAAGATTCTCGGAACATCTGCGGAGAACGTAGATGCAGCAGAGGACCGTGAGCTCTTTGATGAGATTCTTGAAAAATGTGAGATCCCGAGACCAAAGGGACAGACAGTATTTACTGCTGAGGAAGCTAAGAAAGCAGCAAATGAGCTGGGCTATCCTGTTCTGGTTCGTCCTTCCTATGTACTTGGTGGTCAGGGCATGAGAATCGCTGTAAGCGATGAGGACGTAGAAGAGTATATCGGTGTGATCAACCAGATCGCACAGGAGCACCCGATCCTTGTTGATAAATATCTGATGGGTAAGGAAATCGAAGTCGATGCAGTATGCGACGGCGAGGATATCCTGATTCCTGGTATCATGGAGCATATCGAACGTGCCGGAATCCATTCCGGTGACAGTATCTCTGTATACCCGGCAAAGACCATCAGCGAGAAAGCAAAAGAGACAATTGCAGAATATACCAGACGTCTTGCAAGAGCACTTCATGTAATCGGTATGATCAACATCCAGTTCATCGTTCTTGGAGATGATGTATATGTAATCGAGGTTAACCCGCGTTCCAGCCGTACTGTACCGTACATCAGTAAGGTAACCGGTATCCCGATCGTTCCGCTTGCAACAAAAGTAATCCTTGGATACAAGCTGAAGGATATGGCTATGAACCGGGACTTCAGCCGGAAGCAAAACACTATGCGATCAAGATGCCTGTATTCTCATTTGAGAAGATCCGCGGCGCTGATATCAGTCTTGGACCGGAAATGAAGTCAACAGGTGAGTGCCTTGGTATTGCTGAGACATTCAATGAAGCGCTTTACAAAGCATTTATCGGAGCAGGTATCCGTCTTCCGAAACATAAAAACATGATCATCACTGTTAAAGACGAAGACAAACAGGATATCATCCGATCGCAAGAAGATTCGAAGCACTTGGATACAGAATCTATGCTACACTGGGAACTGCAAAAGTCCTCAAAGAAAACGGGATCAAAGTTATCCGTACAAACAAGCTGGAGCAGCCTGCACCGAACCTTATGGACCTTATCCTTGGTCATAAGATCGACGTTGTCATCGATACTCCGCCACAGGGTGTAGAGCATCAGAAAGATGGTTTCGTCATCAGACGTAACGCCATCGAGACAGGTGTCAATGTCCTTACTTCTCTGGATACAGCAGAAGCGCTGGCAACCAGCCTTGAGAACACAGACCTGAACAATTTATCTCTTATTGATATTGCTACGATCGCAAGAAGATAATTTTAACCAAATCAAGTAAGTCCCCTGCTTCAATTGCGAAGAGCAATAAGCAGTGGGTGGGGACTTGCTTGTATCAGAAGGGGTACAAGCCCCTTCTGATAAACTGCGAAGCAGTTATTTGGTGTAGAGCCACGTAGCGAAAGCGGATTGCGAATATCCGATTGACAGCAGATAAATGATATAGTATAAAATGAAAAGACAGCAGTTGCATTTTCTTTGTGGAAGATGGCAGCTGCTGTCATATTTTATCTTATATGAGAATTGCTATTGTACGAAAATTGCAAATTACAGTTGTGCCAGCATCATGGTGTGTAATATAATCATATAAGCAGATAAAAGAAAATAGATGAATGCTGTAAGAAAGGAAAGATTATGGATTTTATTGAACTGTTAAAGGTCATTTTCCTTGGGATTGTAGAGGGAATCACAGAATGGCTCCCGATCAGCAGTACCGGACATATGATCCTGGTGGATGAGTTTCTGAAACTGAATGTGACAGAGGATTTTAAGAATCTGTTTTTCGTAGTGATCCAGCTTGGCGCGATCCTCGCGGTTGTAGTTCTCTACTGGAACAAATTGTGGCCGTTTTATATCAGACCAATTTCAAAGAAACAGCAGGCAGTGCTTAACAGGCATGGTGCAGTATCCAGAGGAATTCTTACTTTTGTGGAGAAGTTCTGTGATAAAGAGAAATGGGTACTCTGGTTTAAAATTATAGTAGCCTGTATACCGACGATTGTTATCGCACTTCCGTTTAATGATGTCATTGAAGAGAAATTTAATAACTATGTAGTAGTTGCCATTGCACTGATCGTATATGGTATCCTCTTCATTGTCATTGAGAATTATAACAAGAGAAGAAGACCAACCTGTACAAATCTGGAAAATCTGTCATTTAAGACTGCACTCATCATCGGTCTGTTCCAGGTACTCTCCGTAGTTCCGGGTACATCCCGTTCAGGTTCCACCATTATCGGTGGTATCCTTGCAGGAACCTCCCGTACAGTAGCAGCAGAATTTACCTTCTTCCTGGGAATCCCGGTCATGTTCGGAGCCAGTCTTCTGAAAATCCTGAAATTCGGTTTCTCTTTCACAGGAACAGAGGTGATGATCCTGATCGTGGGAATGGTAGTGGCATTTGTAGTTTCCATTATCGCAATCAAATTCCTGATGGGATACATAAAGAAACATGACTTTAAGGCATTCGGATGGTACAGAATCGCACTTGGTATTCTGGTGCTTGGATACTTTATCGGAAAAACACTTCTTGGTTAATGCATAAGAAAAGCCCTGCTGTATAAGCGGCATGTACGTCATAAGCGTATATCCCGGACAGCAGGGCTTTTTATTATGTTACAGGTTTCTTATATGGTTTCTTATATGCAGATCATTTCGCCGGTATAAGAGGTATCATAACCTGTCAGATGATGAATCTCAGTTTTGAAATCTTCAGACTGTACAATTTCCACAAGAGCAGAGAACCCCGGCTTTCTCACAGATTCCGCAGGAATTGCCAGATACATCTGCATATCAGTCACAGGGACGAAATCAAGTCCCGGAAAGTAACGTGCGATCATTTCTTCTCCAAAAGCAACATTCGCTCTGTGCTCAAAAACAGCAGATGCAGATGACATATCAGAGACAGCTTCATTTCTGTATCCGCTGATTTTTTCAGAAGAGATTCCCCGTTCTTTTAACAGACGGTCCAGATAAACTGCGGGCACTTCCCTTTTCACGATTCATAAAAACAACTTTCGGATCCGTCAGGTCCTCCACAGAAGAAATCTTTTCAGGATTTCCGGCCTGTACATAGAAGCCGACAGAGTATTTATATAAAGAAAGAAGTATCAGCGGGATTCCGGGAACCAGGTGACGGATATCATCTATATCCAGACTGGTAGCAGCGATATGTGCCTTTTCGAAATACAGGGAATAAAGTCCGTTATAGTCATTCATATGAGACTGCAGGACAGGAAGGCCATCAGGATGAGCGGACATTTTGCCGAGAAGAAGCTCCAGGGTGGCAGAAGTCTGGCCGCCTAAAATGATACCACTGGAATGAAGCAGATAATCTCTCTTCAGCAGAGAGCTCTCAGGTTCAAAATTAACAGAAGTGTATGGAATATCCTGCCCGCTTTCGGAATTGCCGGAACTGCTTCTGTTAAGATACTGTGTCAACTGCTCTTCGCTGACCCTGAGTTGTTTTCCGATTTTGGAAGATTCCAGCTCACCGCGCTTGATAAGTTCATAGACCGTTGTCTTTTTGATCTTCAAACGTCTGCGACCTCCTGAGCTGTGTAAAGTTTATTCATCGATACCTACCATGACATTAGTAGCCTTGATCACTGCATAAGCATCAGAACCTACTTTCAGGTTTAATTCTTCAACTGCTGCACAGGAGATGGTTGCAGTGATAATGTTTCCACCGCCGATATCAATAGAAACGATGGAGTTTACTGCTCCGTTATTGATACTTACTACTTTCCCTTTTAACTGATTGCGTGCACTTAATTTCATGATAATCACCTCACTGTTTATTATTTTTTTCTATAGATTTATCGTTACTGTTCACACTCCACTATCCCGCGAGGTGTTTTGGCATGGATATGCCAAATCCCGAGACATACAAGCCAAAATTCCATTGCCACAGGCAATCTGGAATGAATTTTGGCTGCGTTACTGAGAACGGAGTGAACAGTAACGATTTATCTGATACCCGATCAAAGGCCGGAAAGTTGTTTTTGCCGATAAAAATAAGGCTTTCAATCTGCTATCATTTACATGATAACATATACAAATAAAATTGACAAGAATACAAAAGTTTTGTACAATAGATACAAAAGGAAACAAAACTGAATAAAACAAAACGAAACTAAATGAAAGGCGGTAAAAATATGAGAAAGAAATTAATTGCAGCAATGATGGCAGGAGTACTGAGTGCAGGAATGTTCAGCACAGGAGTTTTCGCAGCAGATACAGATTTAAAAGGTGAAGTCAACACATTCATCGCAGCAAGCTTAAGCAATGCAATGGAAGAAATCCAGAAAGACTTCAATGAGACATATCCTGATGTTGAAATCCTCTACAATGCAGACAGCTCAGGTACATTACAGACACAGATAGAAGAAGGCGCACGCTGTGATATCTTTTTCTCAGCAGCTGATAAACAGATGAATGCTCTGGTAGACGAAAATTTGGCTAAGAAAGATACTGTAGAAGATATCCTTGAGAATAAAGTCGTTCTGATCAAACCTAAGGATGGAGAAACAAAAGTTACAGGATTTGAGAACATCACAGATGCAGCCAACATCGCACTTGCAGGTGACAGCGTTCCTGTTGGACAGTATTCCAGAGAAATTTTCGACAATCTTGGAATTACAGATGAAGTAAATAAGATGGAAATCAATGAAGGTAAAAATGTATCTGAAGTTCTTGCTGCAGTAAGTGAAGGAAGTAATGAGATCGGTATCGTTTATGCTACAGATGCAGCTTCCGTTGCAGATAAAGTAGACGTTATCGCAGAAGCTCCGGCAGATGCACTGAAGACACCTGTTCGCTATCCGGTAGGCCTTATCGAAGACAAAGAGGCATCTGAAGATGATACAGCAGCTGCAGAAGCATTCCTTGAGTACATCAAATCTGATGACGCTATGAAAGTGTTTGAGAAATATGGCTTTACAGCATACAAAGCAGATGATGCTTCCGAAACAGATGATAAAGATGCAGAAACAACAGAAGAAACAGATGACACAGAAACAAATGCTGAGACAGAGACAACAGAGGAAGCTAAATAAGAATGAGTGAATTTCTGGCAGAAATAAACTGGAGTCCCTTGTGGATTTCATTGAAAACAGGTTTCACAGCGACTGTGATCGCGTTCTTTCTGGGAATATTCTTTGCGAGACTGGTGATGAAGATGAAACCTGTTTCCAGAGGCATACTGGATGGTATCCTGACCATGCCTCTGGTACTTCCCCCAACAGTGGCCGGTTTCATTCTGCTTTTGCTGTTCAGTCTGAGACGTCCGTTTGGGGCATTTCTGCTGGATAATTTTGACATTAAGATCGTACAGACCTGGAAGGGCTGCGTGATCGCAGCATCTGTAATTGCGTTTCCACTGATGTATCGAAATGCACGCGCTGCATTTGAACAGGTGGATGTGAATCTGATCGCAGCAGGCAAGACACTTGGCATGAGTGACAGAAGAATCTTCTGGACAGTTGTCATGCCGACAGCAGGACCCGGAATCGCATCCGGTACAGTCCTTGCCTTTGCCAGAGCAATCGGAGAATACGGTGCTACATCCATGCTCGCAGGAAACATTCTTGGCAAGACCAGAACCGTTTCCGTTGCCATTGCTTCGGAGACTGCGGCAGGAAATTATGGCATGGCCGGTTTCTGGGTAGTTGTGATCTTGATCATTTCATTTGTGATCGTTGCGGCGATCAATATCGTTTCCGGTAAGGGAATGAAGATGGGCAGGTGGATGTAATGGCAGTCAGTGTGGATATTGAGAAGAAACTTCATGGCTTCACTCTGAAAGTAAAGCTGGAGAGTGATGGTTCTCCAATGGGGATCCTTGGAGCATCCGGAAGCGGAAAAAGTATGACTCTGCGCTGTATTGCAGGAATCCAGACACCGGACTCAGGAAGAATTGTTGTAAATGATAAAGTTCTTTTTGATTCAGAAAAGAAAATCAATCTTAAACCGCAGGAGAGGAAGGTCGGCTATCTTTTTCAGAACTATGCACTTTTTCCTACCATGACTGTAGAGAAGAATATCGCATGCGGATACAGAGGGGATAAGAAACAGCTTAAGGCAAAAGTGGCAGATTACATAGAGCGTTATCAGCTTAACGGGCTGGAGAAGCGTTATCCGGGCCAGCTTTCCGGAGGTCAGCAGCAGCGTGTCGCACTGGCACGAATGATGATCGGAGAACCGGAAGTCATCCTTCTGGATGAACCGTTCTCAGCACTGGATGGATATCTGAAAGATATCATGCAGCGTGATATGCAGAACTTTCTTAATGAGTACACAGGTGATATGATTCTGGTCACTCACAGCCGTGATGAGGCTTACAAGTTCTGCGGACATCTGACAATTCTGGACAGCGGTCAGGCACTTACTACAGGAGAAACCAAGAAACTCTTTGAACGACCTGGTATTCTGCAGGCAGCCAGACTGACAGGGTGTAAAAATTTCTCAACTGTACAGAAAATGGGAAAACACAGTATTTATGCAGTGGACTGGGATCTGATGCTGCAGACCAAAGATGTGGTGCCGGATGATGTTACGCATGTGGGAATCCGCGGTCACTGGATGAAAGGTGCATCTGAAGGCGGAGAGAACCACATGGAAGTGGAAGTTGTGGAATATATTGAAACGACCTTTGAACATCAGTATTTACTGAAGAACAAGAAAGGCGGAGACTGTCAGCCGGTCTGGTGGATGTGTCCCAAAGGAAATTTTGAGGAAGATCCGCGTGCAAAAGTTCCGAAATATATTCATTTTCCGGAAGAGCATCTGATGCTGCTGAAAGAAGCGAAATAGAATATATAAGAAATAATAAAAAGCGTTGTATTTTCAACAGAGATTTCTGGTGAAGATATAACGCTTTTTTAACCGAATCAAGTAAGTCCCTGCGGAGCAGTTATTCGGTGTGGAATCGCGTAGCCACGTAGCTGTAAGAGTCTGCCGGTTTGATCACGCAGATGGATGTTATCAAATTGTCTGAGAAATCTATGACGGATGATTCTTAGAATATTTTATGTAGTCCACAACCATCATCGCCAGTTTAAATGTCAGTGCATCTTCAAACGCGCGGATATCCAGTCCGAATTTTCTCTGCAGCTTCTCAAAGCGGTACACCAGAGTATTTCTGTGTACATAAAGCTGTCTGGAAGTCTCAGAGAGATTCAGGTTATTTTCAAAGAAGGTACGGATGGTGATCAGGGTTTCTTCGTCAATAGAATCCAGAGTTTCCTCTTTGAAGATCTCGTCGATAAACATTTCACATATGGAAACAGGAAGCTGGTAGATTAGTCTGCCGATTCCAAGCTGGTTATATCCGAATACATTTTTATCTGCGTAGAAAATCTTGCCTACTTCAAGGGCTGTATGTGCTTCCTTGTATGCGTCTGGAAGCCTGGAAATATCCTCTGCCAGATTACTGTATGCAACCCATGCGGAAGTCATTGCTTCTGTATTTAACATATCTACAAGCATATATGCAATTGATTCCAGATCCTCATAAGTTTCTGTAGACTGTAATTCTCTGATGATGATAATCCCTGTATCATCAATAGCTGTGATGAAATCTCTGGTACGGGCAGAGAAAATATTCCGGATCGTAGCGAGAGCGTTCTCATCCTTGGTCTGTTTGGTTTCCACAAGAAATACGGCACGCTGAACAGAAGTTGCAATGTGCAGTTTCTTGGCGCAGTTAAAGGCATCTACATCAGAATAACTACCAAGGAGAAGATTCTGCATAAAGGTATTCTTGTCGCTTTTCTCTGCATAGGCAGCCAGGAGACTCTGTACCTGGCATACAGCCAGCTCTCCGATGGTAGCAGTACTTTCTGCTTTTCCCCATACGATCAGAATATAGGAGATGGAATGGTTCTCCATGATCTTATACAGGCAGCAGCTTGTATTGGAAACACACAGGGCACTGCTTTGGCGAAATTCTTCCAGTTTTGATTCTGCAGGAAGTTTTTTATCACAGGTAGAGAGAAAGATATGGTTATCAGAATCCAGCAGACAGAAATCAATCTGGCTGATATTCTTCCAGTCTGTCAGGCATTTCTGTAAAATCTGTTGTATTTTCATTAGGTCAATCCTTTCTTTTGGGGTATGAGTCAGCTTATAGCAATCCTTGCAAATTGTCTGATCGAAGTAATCAGGCAGCCAATTCTATATTATAACATAAAAACCCGGGGAAAACTCCCCGGGTTTATTAAAGATTCCTGAAAATTAGTTGCAGATTGTAAGTTCTGTTTCTTTATCAAAGAAATGAGATTTTTCCATATCGAATGCGAATTTGATCGGATCACCGGTCTTAGCTGTTGTACGAGGATCAACTCGTGCTGTAACCTGAGTTCCGTTTACATCGAAGTATAAGAATACTTCAGCTCCGAGAAGCTCGTAAACTTTAACTACGGATGTCATCGGTGCGCTTGGAGAAGCTTCGATGAACATCTGGGAATCATGGATATCTTCCGGACGGATACCGAGAACAACTGTTTTACCTACATAGCCGCCATCTTTAAGAGCTTTTGCTTTAGCAGCTGGGATAACCAGTTCATGCTCGCCAACTTTAGCGATAAGGTTGCCACCTTTTTCGGAGATAACAGCGTCAAGGAAGTTCATCTGCGGAGATCCCATGAATCCTGCAACGAATAAGTTGCCTGGTTTCTGATACAGGTTCTGAGGTGTATCTACCTGCTGAACAACACCGTCTTTCATAACAACGATTCTGGTACCAAGAGTCATAGCCTCTGTCTGGTCATGTGTTACATAGATGATTGTAGCACCCAGTCTCTGGTGGATCTTGGAAATCTCGATACGCATCTGTACACGAAGTTTAGCATCCAGGTTGGAAAGAGGCTCATCCATAAGGAATACCTTAGGATTACGTACGATAGCACGTCCCATAGCAACACGCTGTCTCTGACCACCGGAAAGAGCCTTCGGTTTACGATCAAGAAGTTTCTCAAGGTCAAGGATTCTTGCAGCTTCACGAACTGCTTTATCAATCTGGTCTTTCGGAACTTTACGAAGTTTAAGTCCGAATGCCATGTTATCATATACTGTCATATGAGGATACAGAGCGTAGTTCTGGAATACCATTGCGATATCACGGTCTTTAGGCTCTACATCGTTCATAACTTTGTCACCAATCTTTAATGTACCGCCGGAAATTTCTTCCAGACCGGCAATCATACGAAGTGTAGTAGATTTACCACATCCTGAAGGTCCTACGAAAATGATGAATTCTTTATCTTCGATCTCCAGATTGAAATCTTTAACTGCCTGGAAACCATTTGGGTAAGTTTTGTTAATGTGCTGTAATGATAAGCTTGCCATGATTATTATTCCTCCAAAATTATTTCATAGTGTTTTTGCTGATTGATTACTCGTTTTTTTCATCTGTAGACAGTATAGCGAAAAGGAGGGGGGATGGCTAGGGAAGAATCGTACAAAGATTTTTTTGTTTCTTGTCATTCTGACGAAAAGCCGTAACCAGTATCTGGGGATTCCGTCAAACTGTCAAAAGACATAAGAAAAACGCAGGACAAAATGACGAAATTCTGTCTGCGTTTTTCAAAATTGGAACTATAGCAGTCCTGGTAAACATAGTTCTTTTTACCACCTGTTACACAAAGTGTATACAAGATTATGGTTTGACTGAATCAAGTCAAAAATCTCTGACAATATGAAGGAACGGATGGGAGAATACGGATATCGGGCTAAAATTACAGGTGGATCAGAGAAAGCAAATCATCAGGAAGCATTTTGCGCAAATTCTGTGTTGACCAGTTCTGCATACGGTGTACGTTCCTTCAGTTCTCCTGCGTCTTCCAGGATATCCTGCAGCAGTTCAAATCCATCCTGCCCGAACACCAGATTTTCTTTCCAGGTATCCTGATCGTAATAACGTTTTACGATGGCTGTGATGGTATCCAGATCTGTTTCAGGGAACTGAGGCTCGATGATTTCTGCAATTTCTTCAGGAGTGTGGCTCTGGACAAAATCCATACCTTTTTGCAGAGCATCAGTAAATTTTTGCATGATATCAGGATTTTTTCCATATAGCTGGTTCTGGCACTGTAGGAGGTGTATGTACGTAGCCGGAGTCAACGCCCAGGGATGCCACAACATACCCGGCACCTTGCTTTTCAAGAGCAGTAGCAGACGGCTCAAATTCTACGGTGAAATCGGCTGAATCATCTCCGGTAAAGGCAGCAGCAGTAGCGCCGAAGTCAATGCTCTGGTCAATAGACAGATCTTTCTCAGGGTCAAGACCATTCTTTTTCAGGATATACTCAAATACCATTTCCGGCATGCCACCTTTGCGGCCGCCAAGAACTTTCCTGCCCTTCAGATCTTCCCATTTAAAATCCGGCATTTCTTCTCTTGCCACAAGGAAATTTCGGCTCGCTGGGTAAGCTGCGCAAAATTCACAACAGGATCAGTAGCTCCTTCCTGATAGGCATAGATAGATGCTTCTGCTCCCATAAATCCGATATCTGCCTCACCGGAAATCAGAGCAGTCAGAACTTTATCCGCACCGAATCCAGTTATCAATGTCAGATCCAGACCTTCTTCCGAAAAATATCCCTCTTCGATTGCCACATACTGTGGCGCATAGAAGATTGAGTGTGCGACTTCATTCAACGTAACTTTCGTAAGTTTTCCTCTCCCCCATCCTTCTCTGCAGCAAAAGCTGTCATCGGCAGCGCAGTCACCGCCAGAATAACTGCTGCCGCTAGTGAAATCCATTTTTTATTTTTCATGCAGATACTCCTTTTGAGACTTCTGCTGTTAGGATATTCCCTCAACTCAAAAATGGTGCATTTTTTCTTGATAATTCATTTATATATTTCTAAAAATAAAATATAATTGACTTTTATACAAATAAATGATATCTTATAGTCATCAGGGAGGTGAAGCAAGCTTGCCAAAGAATATTGCTATCAAAGTAGCACGAGCACAAAAGGATATGACGCAGAAGGCATTGGCGGAGGCTGCCGGTATTTCGCGGCAGACTATGAATGCAATCGAAAAGGGTGAATACAATCCAACAATCAAGCTATGCCGAAGAATCTGCCGTATCTTGGATAAGAGTCTGGATGATTTATTTTGGGAGGATGACGAGGATGAAGAAAACGAAAAGTAATCTGGATGAATTACAGGAACTGAAACTTCTGAAGATTGAGCACAATGGATGCTGGCTGGCTTTCTGGGGATTGCTGGCTGTAATACTGACCCAGATAGCCATAGGAAATGACAGCAAACAGGATCTTTCCGGAGAATGGATCGTATTTATGTGCCTTGCTTTATATCTTACAGTAGGATGCATAAGAAACGGAATCTGGGACAGAAAGCTGAAACCAAATTTTAAGAACAATATCATGGCCAGTAGCATCGCCGCAGTTGTTATGGGGATTTTGTGGTTTATCATTTCTTATCGGAATTATCACAAACTCGTCGGTTCCATTGCAACTGGAGTTATTATGTTTTTTTCTATAGAGATTTTATGTTTCCTTGCATTAACGCTTACTTCTAAAATTTATAAAAAAAGACTGAAAAAGCTTGAAGATGATTCTGAGGATGAATGATGATACCTGGGGAAAAGCCAGAGGGGACTGTATTTGAGCCATCAAACACCGTCCCCCTTGGTCCTTGGTCAATGTATAAAAATGTCCTTGCCGAATATAATTTAAAACAAAGATGATTTCTGATTGACTTTCTTAGTTATATCAGTTATATTATCTTTAGTGTATCAGATTGCAGAAACTTGAGAAGCCTGCGATCGGGGGAGGGTGCCGAGGCCCCTCTCCTTTTTCTTTATCTGGAACATTTTGCAG
>ENA-OUNI01000400-OUNI01000400.1-human-gut-metagenome-genome-assembly--contig:-NODE-400-length-20135-cov-2.715314_pt1 | contig 20135 bp, 30 predicted proteins | sample MGYA00242499_ERZ504580 | MGnify/ENA primary metagenome ERZ504580 (study PRJEB26092, sample SAMD00036315) | human gut metagenome | host: Homo sapiens | study: EMG produced TPA metagenomics assembly of... | reverse complement strand
AGTCCTTAGCGGCAACGCCGCAAACTAAGTCCTAGAAGAATGAAGCCCCCCTGACAAATCATATACAAAAAAACCGCCACATATCCGTGACGGTCTTTTATTTGTTTTTCTAAACTTACTGACATTGCCCTATAAAGGGAGCCTTGTGCGTCCCGCTGTGAGATTTGGTCACAACCTTTTCGAGTATCATGGAAGGCTTTTACGAACCACGAGCCACGAACCACTATTTTTTCACGAGCCGAGGGTTACTCGAGGCGATGTTGTTAATTTGAATTTATCGTCGCGCAGCGGCATTTGAGTCCGAGGCGGCCTGCGGTCTGCGAACTGCGATCGGTGGGCCGTCAGGCCCCTATTACTGGCTGCTCGTCATGGGTGCCGGGGCCAGGCGGCGCCAGCAGCACCAGAGGATAGCCAGCCAGACGGGCATGATGAGACGGCTGTGAGCATGTCCGGCATTTGGGTCATCATCAGGACGATGAAGCAGAGGAAGGCCAGGCAGAAATAGTCCGCTGCCGGATACCAGAGGGACGGGAACTTCGTGGTCTTGCTTGTTTTCTGGCAGTAAGTCTTGAATTTCAAGTGCGTCACGATGATCGTGACCCAGTTGATGATGGTAGCGCCGACTGTAAGGGACAGGAAGTACATGAAGATTTTTCCCGGGAAGAAATAGGTCACGGCGACGACGAACAAGGTCAGGCCCGAGCAGAGACAGAGCGTGTGGACCGGTACGCCCCGAGACGACAGCTTCTTGAACCATTGCGGGGCATTGCCTTCTTCGGCCAGGCCGTAGGCGATGCGGGAATTACCGTAAATAGCCGAGTTATAGACGGAAATGGCTGCCGCCAGGACGACGAAGTTGAGGAGATTGGCTGCTGCCGGGAAGCCGACATTGGTGAAAATCTGGACGAAAGGACTATTCTGCGTGCCAATCTGGTTCCACGGCCAAAGGCTCATGATGACGACCATCGTGCCGATATAGAAGACGAGGATGCGCCAGATGATTTGATTGATGGCCTTGGGCAGGGAGCGTTCGGGATTTTCCGCTTCTCCGCCGTGATGCCAATCAGTTCGACGCCGCCAAAGGAAAAGATGACCGTCACCATGGCCAGGCAGAAGCCCCAGATCCCGTTAGGCAGGATACCGCCGTAATCCCAGAGGTTGCTGAAATTCTGCGGGAACGGCCGGCTGTCCTGGCAGATGAGCCAGGCGCCGAGGGCGATCATGCCCAGGATGGCCGCCACTTTAATGAAGGACATCCAGAATTCCGTTTCACCGTACGCCCGGACATTGACCAGGTTGAGACAGGTGATGGCCATGAGGCAGACCAGGGCCGTCACCCATTGCGGCAGGTCCGGCAGCCAGTAATGGACGTAGATGCCGACGGCTGTCAATTCGGCCATGCTGATGATGACATAAGAGAACCAGTAATTCCAGCCCAGCATGAAACCCGGGAAAGGGCCCCAGTACTTGTCGGCGTAATAACTGAAGGACCCGGACACCGGTTCTTCGACGGCCATTTCCCCCAACATGCGCATGATGAGGAAAATGACGATGCCGCAGATGAGATAGGCTGCGATGACCGACGGCCCGCCCAGGGAAATGGTCGACGCCGACCCATAAAACAACCCCGTACCGATAGCGCCGCCCAGGGCGATCATCTGGAGATGACGATTCTTCAGGCCGCGCTGCATCTGTGATGCTTCTTTCATGAAAAAGACCTCCTAACAAAAAAACGGCCGCACGAAAGTTTACACCCAAGGTGGTGTACCCCTTTGTGCGGTCGTTTGACGATTACACTCTGTCTATTAGTATAGAACAAAAATAGCGCTTGTCAATCCGGGAAAAACGGTGATGCCGGTTATCTTGAAAAATACGACTATTTTGTCTTCTTTTTATGAGAATAGCAATTATTTGTCTTATGTACAATTTTCATGCTGTCATTGCAAGTCGATTAATGATATAATTTAGCTAAGTCCAGACTGACAGCTGTTGACGTGCATATATGAATGTTGATCCGCTCATTTTCTGTAAATTTGACGGCCTTTTTAGGATATAAGTGGTATTGTGACGGCAACGGTTGTCTTACGCAAGTTATAGAATCTTCAGAAAGGAACATGCCTATGACAATCACCCTGTCCAAAGAAGATCGTGTCAAAAAGATGGTACGGAGCATTATGCAGGACTATACGAATGCGACGAGTATCGCCTGCATTTTTGTCGATATCCAGGGAAAAGAACGGTCTTCAAAATACAATTTCACTAAATTTTGTCATTTTATGCGCAGCATCCCGGAATTCCGCAGCAAGTGCTATCAATGCGACTTATGCGGCGGCCTGGAAACGTTCAAAGAACCGCTCCTGCTGCCCGTACCGCTGCCATGCCGGCCTGGTGGATTTCTCGATTCCTGTCGTCTGCGAGAACCAGCTTCATGGCTTCATCGTATCGGGGCAGATGATATCCGATGATATGCGCATCCCCAATTTACAGGCCCAGACGCCGTGGCAGACGGATAGCCAGGCTTTCAAGTATTTCCGGGCTGTGCCGCAGTACCGCTATGAAGAAATCATGAGTGCTTCCCGCGTGCTCAACACGCTGACGGCGTGCTATTTTCCCTATGCCCAGACGTCAGAGGCACTCAGTTATGAAACGCCGACGATTGGCGGAAAAACGAGTGATGACGGAGAATTGTCCCACATCACGCGGCCAGAGATACGCAAGACCGTGACGTATATTAAAGAGCATTTGAGCTGTAATCTGTCTCTGCGGACCATTGCCGATGAAGTCTTTCTCAGTGAATCGTATTTGTCGAAGCTCTTCAAACAGGAAATGAACATGAACTTGATGCAGTATATCAACCAGTGCCGTGTCCGGGAAGGGGAAAAAATCCTGGCTTCGTCTCATGAATCGGTCGATGCCATCAGCCGCCGCCTGGGCTATCACCGCACGAGTTATTTCTGCAAGATTTTCAAACAGTATACGGGAGAGACGCCGCACGCCTACCGCAAGAAATATGCTTTATAGCCGGTACGTGCGGGCAGACTGCTTCCCGCTAGGAGGAAATGACATGGGAAACTGCCATTACACGTATTTGACATCGGAAGCCGTGACCGAAGGCCATCCCGATAAGATTTGTGATCAAATTTCCGACGCCATCGTCGACGCCTACCTGACGCAGGACCCGGCCTCTCACGTGGCTGTCGAATCCTTTGTTTCCGGCACGTCCTGACCCTGGCTGGTGAAGTCGCCTCGGCGGCCACCGTCGATGTGACGGCCCTAGCCCGGAAGTCATTGCCGATATCGGCTATACCGACCCGTCTCTGGGATTCACAGCCGATGCCTGCCTGGTCTTCACCAATATCCATCAGCAGTCGAATGACATCAAACAGGGCGTGACCCAGGCTGAAGGGGACCGCATCGTCGGCAGTGGCGACCAGGGCATCATGTATGGCTATGCGACGAATGAGACGGCCAATTACATGCCCTTGACGGTCAACCTGGCTCAGGGGCTGGTCCGCCGTCTGGACCGGGTACGCCATGACACAGCATTGGGGCGGTTCCTGCGGCCTGACGGGAAATCGCAGGTCACGATGCGCTTCGATGACGAAGGGCATCCTGTCGGTATCCATAGCCTGATCCTGTCGGCTCAGCACAGCGAGGCCATCGGGCAGGACGACTTGCATCAGCTTTTGCAAAAGACGGTCATCGAACCGGTCTGCAGTTCCTGGATACGCCCGGATACGGCTATCCGCATCAATGAGACAGGCCGTTTCGTCATCGGCGGCCCTGTGGGTGATACGGGCCTGACAGGCCGGAAAATCATGGTCGATACCTATGGGACCCTGGCCAAACACGGCGGCGGGGCCTTTTCGGGAAAAGATGCGACCAAAGTCGATCGCAGCGCCGCCTATATGGCCCGCTATGTGGCCAAGAACGTCGTGGCTGCCGGCTTCTGCGACCGTTGCGAAGTGTCCATTGCCTATGCCATCAGCGGCATCTATCCGGAAGCTGTCCAGATTCAGACTTTCTGCTCGGAACACATCGACCGGAAGCTCATCGACCAGGCCGTCGCCAAGACCTTTTCCTTTGCCGTCGGTGACATCATCCGTGACTTGGACCTGCGGCGCCCGCAGTTCCGTAAGACCGCTGTCTACGGCCACTTCGGCCGGGAAGACCAGGCTTTGCCTGGGAACGGACGGATAAAGCCCAGGCCCTGCGCCAAGCCATCCGCTAACCCCTAAAAAGGGACTGTCGCACGAAGGTTTATTCCGTCGACTTCAAACTCAAAAAAGCACTGCCTTCATGCGACAGTGCTTTTTTGCACTTTTTTATCCATGACTTATCGAAATAGTATTATTTTGGAAGCCTCATGATAAATATGTTGCATCAGCCGATGATATAATTTAGGCGAAACATCGAATTGCAACTTATACATGCTGTCACCTGGCGATTTGATGGAATGTACAGGAAATTACAAAAAGGAATCATTTTTTGAGGAGGTTTGTCTTATGGACGTATTAGGAAAAGGCTTTACGAAACCGACTGCCCGGATTCAGGCATTGCGCGATGCGATTTACGATGCGACGCCGACGGTTGAAGCGGACCGTGCAGAATTGGTCACGGCTTCGTATAAAGAAACGGAAGCTTGCCGGTCATCTTGCGCCGGGCTAAGGCCGTCGAAAAAATCTTGACGGAAATCCCGATTGCCATCCGCGACCATGAACTCATTGCCGGTTCCCTGACGGTCAGCATCCATGGCTGCCAGATTTATCCGGAATATTCTTTCGACTGGGTCGAAAAGGAATTTGATACCATGGCGACGCGCATGGCCGATCCCTTTGAAATTCCTAAGGATACAGCAAAACGCCTGCACGACGCGTTCTTATACTGGCCGGGCAAGACGACGAGCGATTTGGCTACGAGTTACATGTCCCAGTCCTGCCTCGATGCCCAGCCAATGGCGTCTTCACTGTTGGCAACTACTATTTCAACGGTGTCGGTCATGTCTGCGTCGATTATGGAAAAGTCCTGCGTGAAGGCTTCGGCGGCATCATCCGTGAAGCGGAAGCGCAGAAAGCGAAATTGAGCGGTGCTTCGCCGGAAGATATGAAGAAACGTGATTTCTACGATGCCGTCATCATTACGTATAAAGCGGCTATTACCTACGCCCATCGGTATGCGGACTTGTGCGAACAGCTGGCCAGCCGCGAAGGTGACCAGACGCGGCAGGCCGAACTGCTCAAGATGGCTGCCAACTGCCGCCGCGTACCGGAACAGCCGGCTACGACCTGGTGGGAAGCACTCCAGTCCTTCTGGTTCGTCCAGCTCATCTTGCAGATTGAATCGAGCGGCCATTCCATTTCGCCGGGCCGTTTCGACCAGTATATGTATCCATACCTGGAAGGGGATAAGAACATCAGCCGCGATTTCGCTCAGGAATTGCTGGATAACATCTGGATCAAGTTCAATGACCTCAACAGACCCGTGATGCCGTTTCTGACCAGGCCTTTGCAGGCTATGCGATTTTCCAGAATATCCAGTGCGGCGGCCAGGATGAAGATGGCGTCGATGCGACGAATCCCTTATCGTACATGATGATCGACGCAGCGGCGCACGTCGCCATGGCAGCTCCGTCGTTCTCTATCCGTTATTCCAACCGGACACCGGATGAATTTCTCTACCGGGCTTGCGAACTCGTCCGTTTAGGCTGGGTTATCCGGCTATGTACAACGATGAAGTCATCATCCCGGCCATGATGAACCGAGGCATCCCCTTGAAAGATGCCCGCAGTTATTGCATCATCGGCTGCGTCGAACCGCAGGTCCCGCATAAGACCGAAGCTGGCACGACGCGGCGTTCTTCAACATCGCGAAAGTCCTGGATATTACCCTGCACAACGGCCGCAACGGTCAGGTCCAGCTCGGGCCCAAGACAGGGGAAATGAAAGATTTCCAGAATCTCGGCGACTTGATGCAGGCCTATAAGACGCAGATGGAATACTTCGTCAAACTCCTGGTCGAAGCGGATAATGCCGTCGATTATGCTCATGCTGAACGGGCTCCGCTGCCCTTTGAATCGGCCCTCGTCGACGATTGCTTAGGCCGCGGTAAGTCCATGCAGGAAGGCGGTGCCATTTATAATTTCACCGGTCCTCAGGCCTTCGGCGTAGCGATAACGGCGACTCCTTCATGGCAATCCAGAAGCACGTCTTTGAAAAAGGTGAAGTCACCATGGGAGAATTACAGGAAGCCATGGATCACAACTTTGGCTATCCCGATGAAACGGGGAAACTCGCGACCTGGTTCGGTACAGGCTGCTGCGCAGCGGCTGGTTCGACGCCGCTTGAAGGCATGGATGAACGCCAGATTTATGAAGCGGTCAAACGCATCTTATCGGCTAAAGGCAGCATCGACATCAATGAATTGCAGAAAGATTTGCAGCAAGGTTCGGCTCCGGCTGCGGCAGCCGCCAGCCGCAGCGATGTAGGCCGCTACCAGGAAATCAAGCGGATCATGGAAAATACGACGTGGTTCGGCAACGACGATGACGTCGTCGATATCATCACTCGTGAAGCCGGCCAGATTTATGCCCGGGAAGTCCAGAAATACAAGAACCCCCGCGGCGGCCAGTTCCAGGCGGGCTGCTATCCCGTATCGGCGAATGTCCTCTTTGGCAAGGACGTCGCACCCCTTCCCGATGGCCGTCTGGCCTGGACGCCGCTGGCAGACGGCGTATCGCCCCGCCCCGGCTGCGACACCAACGGGCCGACGGCGGCCGCTATGTCCGTCGCTAAGCTGGAACATGAAACGTTCTCCAACGGTACCTTGTACAACCAGAAATTCAATCCCGCGGCTTTAGCGGGCGACGAAGGCCTGAAGCGTTTCGCTGCCCTGTGCCGTGCTTATTTTGAAAATAAGGGCATGCACGTCCAGTTCAACGTCATCGATAAAGCGACCCTCGTCGAAGCTCAGAAACATCCGGAACAGCATAAAGACTTGGTCGTCCGCGTCGCCGGTTATTCGGCCCAGTTCATTTCCCTGGCGAAAGAAGTACAGGATAACATCATTGACCGTACGGAATTTGAATTTTGATGTAGCCTGCCAGAGAAAGGGGACGGATGATGTCGAAAATTACCATTGATTATCAGGCAGAAGGAGACATCTTCGATATCCAGCGCTTTTCCCTGAATGACGGACCGGGTATCCGGACCATCGTCTTCCTCAAGGGCTGCCCCTTGTCGTGCTGGTGGTGCAGTAACCCGGAATCACAGCGGCGGCGGCCTGTTGTCATGTACAATGCGGCTGATTGTGTGCGCTGCCGGCGTTGTGAAAGCGCCTGCCAGCGCCACGCCGTCACTTTTATGGATGATGGACGGCGGCACTTCGACTACCAGGCCTGTACGGGCAACGGTGATTGTGCAGCTGTCTGCCCGACAGGGGCCCTGGTCATGAAGGGAAGGTCCATCCGCGTCGGCGAGCTCATTGAAATCCTCAAGAAGGACCGGTCGACCTTCCGCCATTCTGGCGGCGGCGTCACTTTGTCCGGCGGCGATCCGCTCATGCAGCCGGATTTTGCCGGGGAACTGCTCAAAGCCTGCAAGGCCCAGGGATGGAACACAGCCATCGAGACCGAAGGCTGCGCTGAAACGGAAACCTATCTCCGCCTCGTACCCTATATCGATACGATCCTCATGGATATCAAGCACATGGATCCGGAAAAACACCGCTTGTTCACGGGCGTGTCCAATGAACTCATCTTGAACAATGCCCGCCGGGTCAGTGCTTTTGCGCCGCTGACGATCCGCGTGCCGTCATTCCCAAGTTCAATGAGTCTGAAGAAGAAATTCGGGCCATTGCTGAATTTGCCGCATCCTTAGGGAAGGTCCGCTATGTCCATTTGCTCCCGTATCATTCGTTGGGAGAAAATAAGTATCGCATGATGGGAATCGAATATAAAATGAATCGTCTTTCTGCCAAGTCACTCAGCAATAAAGAACTAGAAAAATATCGTCCTATTGTCGAACAGGCCGGCGTGTCCTGCCGCATAGGCGATGAGTCATAAGGAGGTTTATCATGGATCAGGAATTATTAGAAAAAGTCATGAACCAGGTCAAAGCAGAACTGGGTGCGGCTGCCACGCCAGCTGCCACCGTGGCTCCCGCTGCGTCCGCTCCAGCGGCGGCTCCGTCGATGAAAGGGGATGCTACGGGCATCAGCAAGGCCTTGGGGCGGACGGAATTTGTCGGCACGTCCATTGGCGATACTATAGGCTTGGTCATTGCCAGCGTCGACCCGATGCTCAAAGATGCCATGAAGTTAGGGAAATTCCGCTCTATCGGTATCATTGGCGGCCGTACCGGTGCCGGTCCGCAGATCATGGCTGTCGACGATGCCGTCAAAGCAACGAATACGGAAATCATTTCCGTCGAATTGCCGCGTGATACCAAAGGTGGTGCCGGCCACGGCTCGCTCATCCTCATCGGCGCCGAAGATGTATCTGACGCCCGCCGGGCTGTCGAAACGGCGCTGCAGGTCCTGCCGAAATATTTCGGCGATGTCTACGGCAATGATGCCGGCCATCTGGAATTTCAGTATTCTGCCCGCGCCAGCTATTGCTTGGAAAAGGCACTGGGTGCAAAATTCGGCAAAGCTTCGGCATGACTTGTGCCGGCCCGGCTGCAATCGGCGTCGTCCTGGCCGATACGGCTGTGAAAGCAGCCAATGTCGAAGTCGTTGGCTATTCATCGCCCGGTAACGGCGGAACGAGTTTCTCCAACGAAGTCATCTTGTGCTTCAGTGGCGATTCCGGTGCAGTCCGTCAGGCCGTCAAAGCGGCTATCGAAGTTGGTAAGAAACTGTTAGGGGCTCTCGGCGATGAACCGAAGTCGACGACGACACCGTACATTTAACCGTCATAAGAAATGGAGGGTATTACAATGACAAACGAAGCATTAGGCATGGTTGAAACAAAAGGTCTGGTCGGCTCTATCGAAGCGGCTGATGCGATGGTCAAAGCGGCCAACGTAACACTTATCGGATATGAAAAAATCGGCTCCGGCCTGGTCACGGTCATGGTCCGCGGCGACGTCGGTGCCGTCAAGGCGGCCGTCGACGCCGGTGCGGCTTCGGCGAAAGTCGTCGGCGAAGTCGTTTCGGTCCACGTCATTCCCCGTCCTCATACGGATGTGGAAAAAATCCTTCCTCATCTGGATTAATGAGTAAGCAGGCGATCGTATGGCATATGATACGGAAAAGAAGCTGGAAGACCTGATCCTGCGGGCTATCCGCCAGGTCCTGGCAGAACAATTACCGGCAAAACGGCGTCTCTACGTCGTCTTTGCGACGCCTTCGATTGCCGCTGTGTCAACTTTTTGCGATCCTTGTCGCCAGCTGATGACGTCACGGTCCTCGTTGACGAGATACAGGCGGAACAGGTACGCTGCGATATTGAACAGGCCTGCCCCTTTGCGTCTGTCGTCCTCACCTCGCAGGCCCGTTCCTTGCCGTTAACAGACAGTCTGACCGTCTATCCGGTGGCTTCACGGGATTTCGTCGTCAAGGCGGCCCTGGGACTGGCTGATACATTCGCTGCCCGATGGCTGGCGCGCTGCTTTGCAGCGGGTTCTGCCGTTCATCTGCAGTTATCCGGACTGGCCCGGTTCACGGGCCGTGAACCGGCAGCCTATGTCGGTCAGATTTTAGGATATTATCGCAAGCTCCTGGAATATGGCATTACCATCGGCCCTCAGCTTCCAGACCGGAAGACTGGGGAACAGCCGGTTCCGCAAGCGGCGCCAGTGAAGGGAACGACGCCTGTAGTGGCTTGTCAGGATAAGGTCCTGACGGCAGCGGATCTGTACCCTTATGATAAAGGGACGGTCCTGCTCGTCGGAGAACATACCGTAGTGACATCTTTTGCCCGCGAAGCGGCTTTGAGCCGGGGCATTGAGATTCGTAGAACATGAGGAAAGGCAGGGGAAGACCTGTGGAAAAATCATTAGGGCTTGTCGAAGTCCGGGGCCTGAGCTGTGCCATTGAAGTGGCAGACGCCATGGTCAAAGCGGCGAATGTTGTCCTCGATGAACTCGAAGCGGCCCGCGGCAACGGCATGATGACCGTCAAAGTCCGCGGTGATGTCGGGGCCGTCCGGGCAGCTGTCGAAGCGGGGAAGGTGACGGCCTCATCCTATGGGGCACTGGTATCGGCCATGTCATCGCCCGTCCCCATGAAATGACGGGAACGTGTTTCGTCCATCATGAGAGCCAAAAGCAGGGGCCTGCTCACGATGCGGTCTGCCCGGAAGGCAAAGAAACCGAGGGGACGGAAAAGCCGGAACCGGCAGCTTCTCAGCCCGTCCCGCCTCCTAAGAAGGCCCGGCGGACACGGCGGCTGCGGACGGCTGGGAAAGCGAAGCAAAGCGTAACGCCTGCAGCGGAAGGACCGGCTCCGGATACGACCGGATTCGAAACGCCTTCCGGACACAGCAGCGAAGAAACATAGAAGGTATGGCTTATGAAAATAGCAAAAGTAACGGGTTCCATCGTCTCGACGAAGAAAGAAGACGGCCTGGTCGGCAGCAAGCTGATGATCGTCCGCTTTGAATCGAGTGATGGCGTACCCTATGGAAATGAAGAAGTCGCCGTCGATTATGTCGGTGCCGGTATTGGGGAACTCGTCCTCGTCGCCAGCGGTTCGGCTACGCGTACGACGGAAACGATGAGGCTCAAACCTATCGACCTGGCTATCGTAGGCATCATTGATAATTTGAATTAAGGAGTGTCCATTATGGCAAACGAAGCATTAGGAATGGTAGAAACCAGAGGCCTCGTCGGTTCCATCGAAGCCGCCGATGCCATGGTCAAAGCAGCCAATGTATCCCTCATTGGTTATGAAAAATCGGGTCCGGTCTGGTCACGGTCATGGTCCGCGGTGACGTCGGCGCCGTCAAAGCCGCTGTCGATGCCGGCGCAGCTTCGGCGAAAATCGTCGGTGAAGTCGTTTCGGTCCACGTCATTCCCCGTCCTCATACGGATGTGGAAAAAATCCTGCCTCATCTGGCACCGGCTGCTCCGTCAGCAGAATAAGGAATAGAGGGGGCATGAGCCATGTGTCAGGAAATGGCGACGATATTGACGGAAAAGATACTGGAAAGTGTCCAGCATTATGAAAATTTTAGGATCCCCATTGGCGTATCCAACCGGCACGTCCATGTTAGCCGGGCCGACTTGGACAGGCTCTATGGGAAGGACTACGCCTTGACCCACAAGAGCGAGCTCGGCCAGCCGGGCCAGTTCGCTGCCAACGAAACGGTGACCCTGCAAGGACCGAAAGGGACTTTTGAACATGTCCGCATCCTCGGCCCGGTCCGCTCGCAGAGCCAGGTCGAAATCAGCAAGACCGACAGTTTCCGCCTGGGCGTCAAGGCTCCCATTACCTTGTCCGGTCATCTCCAGGGGACGCCGGGTATCACCCTCGTCGGTCCTAGGGGAACGGTCGAATTGCCTTGCGGCGTCATCATTGCCAAGCGGCATATCCACATGACGCCGGCCCAGGCGGCTGCCCGCCATTTGCAAGATGGCCAGATCGTCCATGTCGAGACCTTTGGCGAACGCAGGGCATCCTGGGCGACGTCGTCGTCCGCGTGTCGGATACGGCCGGCCTGGAAATGCACATCGACGTCGATGAAGCCAATGCTTGTTCTTTGAGCAATCGCGATTATGTCATGATTTGTCCTGTCTGATAAGGAGGGGCCGCCATGCTTGTAGAAAATCAAAAACTGGCCGAATTTGCGGCGCTCGTTTCATCGGGGGACGTGCGGCCCTTTGAAGGACCGCTCAAAGTCGGCGTCGACCTGGGAACGGCGAATATTGTTATGGCCGTGACGGATCAGGACAATCGGCCTGTCGCCGGTATGACGACCCATTCGACCGTCGTCCGCGATGGTATCGTCGTCGACTACGTCGGGGCGGTCCGGGCCGTGCGGACCATGAAAGCGGCCTTAGAAGAAAAATTGGGCGTCGCCCTGACCAAGGCGGCGACGGCTATCCCACCGGGCATCCTCGATGGCAACGTCCGCTGTATCGCCAATTGTGTCGAAGGGGCGGACCTGGAAGTCATCAAAGTTATGGATGAACCGACGGCCGCTGCGGCTGTCCTGGGCATCCGCGACGGCGCCGTCGTCGACGTCGGCGGCGGTACGACGGGCATCAGCATCCTGCGCGATGGCAAGGTCGTCTATACGGCTGATGAAGCGACCGGCGGGACTCATATGACCTTGGTCCTGTCAGGCTACTACGATATCGGCCGGGATGAAGCGGAAAAGATGAAACTCGACGCTTCTCAGGAACAGGCCGTCTTTCCCATCGTCTATCCCGTCGTCGAAAAGATGGCGTCCATCGTCAAGCGCTTTGTAGACGGCCGTCAGGTGAAGGACCTTTACGTCGTCGGCGGTGCTTGTTGTTTCAGTGAATTTGAAAATGTCTTTGAAAAATCCTGCATATCCCGACGCACAAACCGAATGACTGCCTGTTTGTCACGCCACTGGGCATTGCAGTGAACCAATAAACGGAGGTACAGCATAATGAGTACAACCATTGACCCCGTCGTCCTGCAGCAGTTAGTCGCCCAGCCGTACGGCAATTACAGAAAGAAGGAACCCAGGCAGCAGCACCGGCTGTTCCGGCAGCACGCGATGAGTACGGTGTCTTTACGACCATGGCCGATGCCATCGATGCGTCGGCTGCGGCTCAGCATACGCTGCTCTTCCAGTCGCCGTCGCAGCGGCAGCAGTGGATCGACGTCATCCGGCAGACCTGCCTGGATAAGAACAACATGCAGATGATGTCGCGCATGGCCGTCGAAGAAACGGAAATCGGCCGCTACGAAGATAAAGTCATCAAGAATACAGCCGCTGCCCGCTATACGCCGGGCATTGAAGATCTGAAGACCGACGCCCGTACGGGGGAACACGGCCTGGTCTTGTTTGAATACTGCCCTTTCGGTGTCATCGGGGCCATTACGCCGACGACGAATCCGACAGAAACGATTATCAATAACTCCATCTGCATGATTGCCGGCGGTAACACCGTCGTCTTCAGCCCTCATCCGCGGGCCAAGAAGACGTCGATTTTCCTGGTACAGCTCCTGAACAAGGCCTTGTATGAAGCCGGGCCCGCTCAATTTGATTACCATGGTCCGGGAACCGTCCATCGAAGCTACCGATGAAATGATCAGTAATCCCAAAGTACGCCTGGTTGTCGCAACGGGCGGCCCGGGCATCGTCAAGAAAGTCCTTTCTTCGGGCAAGAAAGCCATCGGTGCCGGCCCTGGCAATCCGCCTGTCGTCGTCGACGAAACGGCGAACATCGAAAAGGCCGCCAAGGATATTGTCGATGGCAGCTCTTTCGACAATAACGTGCCGTGCATTGCGGAAAAAGAAGTCTTTGCCGTCGATTCTATCTTCGATTACCTGCGCATCAACATGAAAGGAGCCGGTGCCTATGAAATTACCGACACCGATACGATTGAACGCCTGTGGAAGCTCGTGGCCAATGAAAAGGGGACCGGGCCGAAAGTTGAATTTGTCGGCAAGTCGGCTAAATACATCCTCCATCAGCTGGGCATCGAAGTGGAAGATACGAAGAAACTCATCATCATGGAAGTGGCCAAGGACCATCCTTCGTCCAGACGGAAATGCTCATGCCCATCCTGCCCCTCGTCCGCTGCGATAACGTCGACCAGGCTATCGAATGGGCGTATGAAGCCGAACACGGCAACCGCCACAGTGCCATGATGCATTCGACGAATGTTGCGAAATTGAGCAAGATGGCGAAACTCATGGAAACGACGATTTTCGTTAAAAATGGCCCATCTTATGCCGGTTTGGGCATTGGCGGACAGGGATATCCAACTTTCACCATTGCTGGTCCAACTGGTGAAGGCCTGACCAGTCCCAAGTCCTTCTGCCGTCTCCGTGAATGTGTCCTCAAGGATATGTTCAATATCCGCTAAGGGGAGGGATGGCTCATGGATATTTGTCAGATTGCGACGAAAGTCATCTCCGGAGAGCAGGCATTGGCCGCTTTCCGCGTCTATCGGACGGAACGGATCTTTATCTTGTGCGATAGCTTTTTGACCCAGTCCGGGGCCATCGACTTGCTGAGCCGGCAGATTGCCCCGACGAATCAGGTGCAGGTTTTTGATGATGTTGTGCCTGACCCGAATCTCAGCGGTGTCGCCCGGGCGATGGCTGCGGCTGTCGATTTCCAGCCGACGGTCCTCGTCGCCTTTGGCGGCGGCGCTGCCATCGATACGGCCAAGGGCCTCGTCTATTTTGCCAGTGGCGCCCATGCCTTTTCGCGGCCGCCGGTCTTCATCGTCATTCCCACGACGAGCGGGACCGGTTCGGAAATGACATCTTTTGCCGTCATCACCGATGCCGAAGAGAAACGAAAAATCGCTCTCATCGACGATGTCATGTATGCCGATGTGGCGATCTTGGATCCGCAGCTGACAGTTTCGGTTCCGCCGGCCATTACGGCCAATACGGGCTTCGACGTCTTGACCCATGCGCTCGAAGCTTATGTGGCCAAAGGCGCGACAGACTTCACCGATGCCATGGCCTGCAAAGCAGTGGAATTGGCCTTGGAATACTTGCCCCGGTGCTATCATTACGGGGCTAACCTGAAAGCCCGGGAAGCCATGTCCAATGCTTCCAATATGGCCGGAGTCGCCTTTAATCTCGGTGGCTTAGGGATGGTCCACAGCATGGCCCATCAGCTGGGAGGCATGTACCATGTCCCGCACGGCCTGGCTTGCGCTCTGGCCCTGCCTGCGGGCATCGCCTATAACAGCCGTGATGAAAAGACGGCGGCCCAATACGCCGACTTGACGTATAAACTGGGCCTGGCACCGCGATCCCTGCCGGTACCACAGGCTGTCTGCCTGCTGCAGGGAGTCCTCAAGGCCCTCATGTCCGATATGGGAATGCCGCGGCGCATCGGTGAATTGCCGAAAGGTCCGGACCGCAGCACTTATGAACAGGCTATTCCCATGATGCTGCCCACGCCATGGAAGACCGCTGTCTGCCGGGCAATCCGCGTCCTGTCGATGAAGGGACCTTTGAAGAACTCTTTGCATCACTTTATTAGCAGTCAGCGGCTAGCTGTTAGCAGATGGTTTTAAATTTTTTACCATTTGCTGCAACTAAAAACTACAAACTCAAAAAGAGGCTGTCTTAATGCGACAGCCTCTTCTTCTACAAACTGCAAAGAGAACGGGATATCTCATAAAGCGTCTAATGAAGAAAAGCCGTAAAGGGCCGCTGTGTGTTCCAGGATTTCCTGGTTCAGATTGCGGTCCGCTTTTTTTAGGTTCTGCATGTGCGCCCATAGGGAATACAATGTCGGCAGGGCGTAGGTCATAAGTTCCCCAGCCGTATACGTTTCGAAAGAAGTTTCGCCGGGAGCGGCCTGTGTTTGACGGATCGGGCGCCCTTTGCGGACGATATTAGGATAGGCTATGGCCGTTTCCGTCATCCAGTGGATCTGCTGGCGCAGTATCTGATGGACGAGCTGCCGTTTTTCCATGCTCACGGCTGGCAGGTCGCCTGGATGAGCTGGAATTCATCGGCATGGGTCCAGGCCATCATATAGCCGTATTTTTCGGTCATGATATTGCGCCCGTCTTTTTTCGTGGCCAGCAGGTCCTGATAGTATGAAGTCAATGTCGCTTCATCCCAGGCGGCGAACTGGCTCAGGCGCATGATAGTGAAGGTCCTTTCGTCGTCCTGGCAGGCTGCCCGGCCATGGCGGTTGCGGACTTGCTGGAACATAGGCCATTCCAGGGCCAGGATTTGTTGTATCAATTCGTCTTTTTTCACGATCATCTCTCCTTAGTATAGTTGTAAAGCCGGCAGATTCCGCAGGGATTCGTCGGCGATGTGAGACAGAATGGCAGGGGCATAGGCCAGGAGAAAACTATCTGTCCCGCTTGCCAGTCCCTGCCGCTGCCATTCCTGACGGACGTCGTCACAGATGTCTTCCATGAGGGCGATAGAGATGGCCGTATCTGTTGTCGCAGCAAGGCTGGCGATTTTCTCATACATCTTTGGCAAGATGGGCAGGAATTGCAGACCGTGATGGGCCCATTTGTAGAAGGGCATGTATTTTTTATTGAGCAGATATGTCATGGCTGTTGCCGCTTTGATGAATTCGCAGCGGGCCCAGCAGGCGGCGACAATTTCCTGCCGGTCCAGACAGCGCTTGTAATTGTATTGGCCGCTCTGAGCCATCTTGGCGGCGTAGAAGGCGATTTTCTTCAAGTATACGTCTTGGGGGTAAAAGGCCAATAGGGACTGGCGGATGGCAGAGAATCGGCCTGTCGGATCGGTAAATACCTGGCCGTTCGTTGCTTTGGACAGAAAGGTTTCGGGGATGCGGATCCATTCGGCCAGTGTTTCCGGAGCCCTCGACAAGCCGATGAAAGAGCGATAGAAGTCGGATATACGCCAACGCCGACGCGCCCTTTGCCGCCGGATGTTTCCCGCGCCGGAAGCCGCGGAATTCCTGGGGCATGGCAGTGTAGGCCTTTTGCAGGGCCTGGCCAAAGGTGGCATAGTCTTCGTTGGACAGCCATAGGCAGAATGACGGGCCCCAGTCGTGGTCGCGGGAGATTTCATCGTCGAAGCCGAGACATTCCGAGCCTTCGCCGACGAGGCCCGTGGCGATATGGTCCCAGACGGCAGCGAATTGTGATTGCAAAGCCGGACGCCCGACTTCTTCATAGTAGGCCCGGCAGAGGTCCAGGCCGAAGCCCGTCGCCGACGGTGCCGATGGTACTGACTGGGGCGTGTGGCGGGCCAGGGCAGTTGCGGCTTTAGCTGCATTATCCATGGCATGACGGTAATCTTCATTTTTCCCCAACATGGCTTCGATATATTGGGCTGCCTGGATGAAACTGTCATAGGCTGCTGGTATTGGCCCTGGTCTAAATACAGGATAGCCTGGAGATTGAGGGCATTGGCGTAATGGATGCCTTTTTCAGGCACTTCCTGGTAGCATGCCAAAGCCTGACGGGCTTCCTCAGCGGCGGCTTCCCGCTGGCCCAGCTGATAGTGAGCGGTACTGCTGTTGATAAGGGAAATAGCCTGTTCTTCCTGGCTGTCAGGCAGCGTGTGACGATGGCCAGTGCTTCCTGGGCATAGGCCAGGGCTTTGGCCGCGTCTTTCTGGTCGAGATAGACCAGGGAGATATTGTTCAATGTCGCTGCGTAGTGATAACTCTGGCGTCCTTCCAGGCGCAGATAGATATGACGGGCTTCTTCGTAAAGTGCTAACGCCCGGTCATATTGATGCTGCAGGCGCAAAGTCCCGGCCAGGTTGATGCGGTTCGTTGCGTAATCGGCCGTATCTTTCTGGCCGTAACTGAGGATGTCGCGGCCGGCTTCTTCAAAAGCCTGGACCGATTCATCGTAGCGGCTGGCGCCGCGGTAATACGTGCCCAGTTCATTAAGGGCTGCTGTGAATACGGCGTCGTGGCCGCCGCAGCAGATACGATGTTGGGCCAATGTCCGGCGCAGGAAATCTTCGATTTCATCGTGCCGCCCGTCAGCATATAATCCATCAAGGGTATGAAAAAAATCAGTAAGAGAGTCCATGCAAAAGGCCTCCTTTCTGTACAATAAAGGCATAGTGTCTATGCTTTTATTGTACGGAAAGAAGGCAGGCCAGACAAGGCACAATACTATTCAGTTATGCCGATTTTAGCACTATTTTGTCACCTTTCGTATACGGCATTTTGCCGTTGGCCGGAGATTTACAGCCTGCTGTGACGGCAGGAAACATGGTATATATTATGACCGGGCCTGCACAGTTCTGTTACAGCTATCGTGGAGTGCTATCTTTTTCTTTATTGAGAAGCTATAATGAAATAGAAATAGGCGGCTGCTATCTTTTGTCTTGCAAATAGCTGGCAGCGGCTCCTCAAGAAAGAAGGATGATTTTTGTTGCAATATATATGCAGGTCTCTCGATTGTGTTATAATGGCAGAGGAGGCGGGGAAAATGGGCCAATTCGTCAATGCGGACGGAGAACGGTGCAGTGTCGATCAGATTGTCAGGAACTTATTGAAGGAAGACGTGACCTATGAATTCATTGCGCACGTTGCCCAATGCCCGTTAGAAAAGGTGAAACGCATTGCCGCTAAACAAAAAAAGCAATAGGGAGTGATTCGTTTGAAGATTTTAGTTGTCATGGATGTCGATGCAAAACAGAAACAGTGGCTGGAAACAGCTGCTCCGGAAGCGGATTTTTGCTATTGTCCCGGTGATGGGACCCAGGCCGGCAAGGCGTTGGATGAAGCGGACGTCATCATTGGCAATATCGCTCCTGACCTGGTGAAGAAGGCCTCGCAGCTGCAATGGCTCCAGCTCAACAGTGCCGGTGCCAACGAATACTGTAAGCCCGGTATCCTGCCGGCCGGCGTCACCTTGACCAATGCGACCGGTGCCTATGGCCTGGCCTTGTCGGAACACATGCTGGCCCAGACACTGGCTATGATGAAGAAACTCTATCTTTACTATGACAATCAGCATCAGGCCCTGTGGCACGACGAAGGGCCAGTTACATCCATCTATGGCGCGACGGTCGTCGTCGTCGGTTTTGGCAATATCGGCCGCAATTTTGGCCAGCGTGTCAAGGCCATGGGGGCTCACGTCATCGGCTTGCGCCGCCGTCAGGGTGCCGTACCGCCGGAAGCTGACGAAATGGGGGATATGACCCATTTCAATGAATACCTGGCGAAAGCGGATATCGTCGCTTCGTGCCTGCCCGATACGCCGGAAACGTATCATATCTATGACGCCGCGCGCTTTGCGGTCATGAAGAAAGGCGCTTATTTCGTCAATGTCGGCCGCGGCACCAATGTCGACCAGGCCGCTTTGCAGGAAGCCGTCGCCCAGGGCCATCTGGCCGGCGCTGCCCTGGATGTCACCGACCCGGAACCGCTGCCGTCGTCGGATCCCTTGTGGAGGACGCCGGGCATCTACATTACGCCGCACATCTCCGGCGGCTATCATCTCCAGGCGACACACGACTACATCGTCCGCATCGCCGCAGATAATCTCAAACGCTACCGGGCCGGCGACCCCCTGGAAAACATCGTCGACCTCATGACCGGGTATAAAGCATGAGAAAATGCTTGTCACTAAGCGACAAGCCATTTTTTAGGGGTTAGTGGTTAGCGGATGGTTTTGAATTTAAAGTCCTCTCTGCGAACTACAAACTCTCTGTACTACACTTATAGAGTAAAAGGAATCTAGCCCCTAACCCCTAACCACTAGCCACTAACCACGGGCTTGACGATGGTGCCGGTTTTCCGGCAGGTGACGCGGCCGCTGGTCGTGTCGGTCAGGCTGGCGGCAAAGGCGTCGCTGCCGCTTTGCGGGATTTCCATGGTGAAGGTCACATCAGCGGCGAAATCCGGCCGGTAATGGTGCCGCCGTGGTCGGGGACGAAGCGTTCCATCGTGCTGACCAGGGGATAGGCGACAGTCGCCGTCAGGATCGTGAAGGGCGTATAGACGGCGATATCCGCGGCTTCCAGGGCCAGGGCGGCAGCGTGGCTGTAAGCCCGGATGAGGCCGCTGGCGCCGAGCTTGATGCCGCCGAAATAACGGGTGACGACGATGGCCGTATTGGTCAGGCCCTGCTTCTTGAGGACTTCCAGGATAGGACGGCCTGCCGTACCGGCCGGTTCGCCATCGTCGCTGGAACGCTGGAAACGGCCGTCCGGCCCGACCTGGTAGGCCGAGCAGTTGTGGCGGGCATCCCAGTATTTCTTTTTCATTTCCTCGATGAAGGCCGCCGCCTCGTCTTCGGATTTCACTTCGCAGACCGTCGCGATGAAGAGGGACTTCTTGATGACATATTCAGCGTCGGCCCGGCCGTAGACCGAGCGGATGAGAGATTCCATAACACACATCGTCCTTTACATTTTTCTTCCATCATACCATGGTTTAGTGGCTCGTGGCTAGTGGTTCGTGGCTCGTAGGGGCTCGCACGTGGCGAGCCCGTCAGGCATATGTGAGAATTCCATGACCCGTTTACATGAACAGTCCATGCTAGGGATTTTGATGATTCTCC
>ENA-OUNI01000398-OUNI01000398.1-human-gut-metagenome-genome-assembly--contig:-NODE-398-length-20164-cov-2.109647_pt1 | contig 20164 bp, 17 predicted proteins | sample MGYA00242499_ERZ504580 | MGnify/ENA primary metagenome ERZ504580 (study PRJEB26092, sample SAMD00036315) | human gut metagenome | host: Homo sapiens | study: EMG produced TPA metagenomics assembly of... | reverse complement strand
AATTCATTGGGCTATAATGTTGGAAAGTGTGGTCTTTCCCAATCCGGGAGGGCCGTGAAGCAACACATGGTCCAGGGCCTCGCCCCTGAGACGGGCAGCCTTCACGAAAATGCGCAAATTATCAACCACCTTATCCTGTCCGCTGAAATCCTCGAAGTTCAAAGGGCGGAGAGCGTTCTCGAAGTCACGCTCCTTGCTGGTGAGCTGATGCTCGCGTATGTTAAAATCTTCTTGTTCCATTAAAATTCAATCTATACAAACGACAAAGATAGTGCAAACCGAGAGCAGAATAAAATGAATCCATTCATTTTTATATCGAAATGCCGCTTATCTCCGCTTCCGGACAAAGATAAAGAAATCTTTCAACGTTTCATAAACTCCTTCCTTTCTTCTTCCGGGAATTTCTCTATGGCATAGCGCAGCATTGTCCGCGGCATCACCTTGCTGTGTTTCTCAAGAAACTGCACCAGCAAATCCTTATCCCTCTTTCCCATCTCACGCAGCATCCAGCCCACCGCTTTCCGCATCAAATCGTGCGGATGGTGCAGCAACCGTTCCGAAAGCGCCAGAATATCGGTGAAATCACCGTTTTTGATAAGCGTATAAGTAGAAACCACCGCAATGCGTTGTTCCCAGAGCAACACACCGTCTGCCAGGCGATAAAGGTCGTCGCGGGATTTGTCTTTCAGATATTCTCCCACGATACCCGGAGCGGACAAGTCTACCAAATCCCAGTTGTTGATACGTGCCGTCTGCGAAAGGTAGAAGTCATAAATAAGCTTCCTTTCCTTTTCACCGCTTTTCTTAAAACGCTCCACCAGCATCAGCAAAGCGCAAAGCCGGCACTCGTGCCACTGACTTTGCAGCAGTTCCGCCATTACAGCAAACGGAGCATCCTTGTGTTGCTTCGCCACCGTGCGGGTATTCGGAACCACTACACCCAGAAATTTATCGCCTTCGCCGTATTCTCCCTTTCCCGTCTTGAAGAAACGGGGAAGATATTCCCTTTTTACCGGATCGGCATACGTCTCCAATTCCCTTTGGATATCTGCGGCAATATCCGCTATTTCTTCCGTTGAAATCGGATTATTCTGCAGCGTACCTGCCAATGGGATTTTCCTTTTTCTCATCACTCACCGTTTGATTTACATGTACTTGAATTATCTTGCCAGCAGACAAAAATACGCCAAATCTATAGAAACTATGAAAAGTTATCTTTAATTTTGCAACAGATACACACTTTAGTCACTAAAAACGGAACACCATGCATAAAGTATTTTTAGGAACCGCCTGTTTCCTGTTTTCCGCCCTGTTGCTACATGCACAGTCACCGCTCGAAAAAGGATTGCAAAGCATCAACCGTACTTCCGCAGAAGCCATTGTGGAGTTTCTGGCCGATGACGAACTGCAAGGACGCGAAGCAGGCATGCATGGTTCTCGGGTAGCAGCCCGCTACATCGTATCCTGCCTGAAAGAAGCCGGTATCCGCCCTTTGGACAAGAACGGCTATTACCAGCCTTTCGAGGCATACGCCAAGGAAAGGCAGCAACGCGGACGCTGGCAGGTACACCCCGACTCCGTTGCCGTACTGAAACAAAGCACGCACCGTTCCCTGAAAATGGATAATGTGCTGGCATACATTCCCGGTAAGCGCAGCGATGAATATGTCATTGTAGGCGCTCACTTCGACCACCTGGGCGTAGACGAAACGCTGGCGGACGATAAGATATACAACGGTGCGGACGATAACGCATCCGGCGTCTCCGCCGTATTGCAGATAGCACGTGCATTTGCCCTCAGCGGAGAAAAGCCGCTGAGAAATGTTATCTTCGCCTTTTGGGACGGCGAGGAAAAAGGATTGCTCGGTTCAAAACATTTCGTACAGCACTGTCCGTTTCTCAAACAGATAAAGGGTTATCTCAACTTCGACATGATAGGGCGTAACAGCAAGCCCGAACAACCGCAGCACGTAGTCTACTTCTACACAGCCGCCCATCCTGCCTTCGGCGAATGGCTGAAACGGGACATCACCCGCTACGGACTGCAACTGCAACCCGACTACCGTCCCTGGGACAACCCCGTGGGCGGAAGCGACAATGCCTCGTTCGCCCGTTCCGGCATCCCCGTCATCTGGTATCACACCGACGGCCATCCCGACTATCACCAGCCGTCAGACCACGCCGCATTACTGAACTGGGAAAAAGTCGTGGAGATAACCAAGGCATCCTTCCTCAACGTATGGAATCTTGCCAACGAAAGCAACTATTAATATTTAAGAAGAAGAGTAAGGACACATGGTTTTAAATTACATCTGGGTAGCATTTTTCGTAATCGCCTTCATTGTAGCACTCTGCAAACTCCTGTTTATGGGAGATACGGAAATATTTACGGAACTTGTCAACTCCACATTCGACTCATCCAAGACCGCATTCGAAATATCACTGGGGCTCACCGGCATTCTATCCTTATGGCTGGGCATCATGAAAATCGGCGAAAACAGCGGTATGATAAACGCGCTTTCGCGCTGGCTGAGTCCCGTGTTCTGCCGCCTCCTTCCCGGAAATTCCCCAAGGACACCCCGCCATGGTTCCATCTTCATGAACCTTTCCGCCAACATGCTGGGGCTGGACAATGCCGCCACCCCGATGGGACTGAAAGCCATGAAAGAGCTTCAGGAGCTGAATCCGAAAAAAGATACCGCTACCAACCCGATGATTATGTTTCTGGTAATGAACACGTCCGGGTTGATACTGATACCCGTCAGCATCATGATGTACCGCTCGCAAATGGGCGCTGCGCAGCTACGGACATTTTCATCCCTACGCTGATTACTACCGCCATCTCTACCATTGTCGGTGTCACCGCCGTCAGCATTGCGCAACGGATAAACCTGCTGAACAAACCCATTCTTATTCTGATCGGTTGCATCAGCCTGTTCTTCTCCGGGCTTATTTACCTGTTCACCCAAGTAAGCCGCGAAGAAATGGGCGTTTACTCCACGCTGGTTGCCAACATCATTCTCTTTACCATCATCCTGCTTTTCATCCTGTGGGGATTATGGAAAAAGATTAATGTGTACGATGCTTTCATCGAAGGCGCCAAGGAAGGATTTACAACCGCCATACGCATCGTTCCCTATCTGGTGGCATTCCTCGTTGGAATCGCCGTTTTCCGCACTTCGGGAGCGATGGATATCATCGTAAACGGCATCGGTTACATCGTCGGACTATCCGGAGCGGACACCGAGTTTGTAGGTGCGCTGCCCACTGCATTGATGAAATCGTTAAGCGGCAGCGGGGCCAACGGACTGATGATTGATACAATGAAGCAATACGGTGCCGACTCTTTTGTCGGCCGCATGAGCTGCGTGGCACGCGGCGCCTCGGATACCACGTTCTACATCCTTGCCGTCTACTTCGGCAGCGTAGGGATCACAAAAACCCGCAACGCCGTCACCTGCGGCCTGATAGCCGACTTTTCCGGTATCATCGCCGCTATCATCATCAGCTATATATCTTCTTTTAAAAAAACTGGAAATAGTATGATAAGTTATCAGACAGACGGCATCGAAATGCCCGCAATCAAGAAGCGCGAAACAACGGAATGGATCAAAGCCGTTGCCGCCACCTACAACAAGAGAATCGGCGAAATAGCCTACATCTTCTGTTCGGACGAGAAAATCCTCGAAGTGAACCGCCAGTACCTTCAGCACGATTACTACACGGACATCATCACTTTCGACTACTGCGAAGGCAACCGCCTGAGCGGCGACCTCTTCATCAGCCTGGATACGGTACGCACCAACGCCGAACAGTTTGCCGGCAATGACTACGAACGGGAGCTGTACCGCGTCATCATCACGGCATCCTGCACCTTTGTGGCATTAACGACAAAGGACCGGGAGAACGGGAAATCATGGAAGCCGCCGAAAACAAGGCGCTCGCCATGCGATAAAATCAAAAGGCGTATCGGCAAGCAAAGTTCAACTCTCCCCCTATCGTTTTTTTGCACAATCTCTCGTCACTCGTCACTAACCACCTCGCATCCCTTTACCAGAGAGGGATTGCGGATGTGACGACCAACATGATAAGGGTGATGACAAACAATCGGTCGTCACCCTCAAAAACAGGCTATGCACTATGGTCAATGCATTAACCCAATAATCAGAAATTCCATATAAGCGACTTTTTCAACGATTTCCGAGGTCTGAAAAGGTTTTATACGGGCAATCGGGAAGCTAATCCCGTAGATAAATGTTCCATTCCCTCTTTCTTTTCTTTGTTTCGCACCGTATATAATACCGCTTTACCACGTTACTTTCTTCGTTTTCCAATTGCAGGCTCCGCGGTTGCCAATTGCGGGCTGCCGGGCCCGCAGCCGGCAACCGTCCGTCCCGCAACTGCGGGACGAAGAAAAGAACCTGCCTTTCGGATATTTTCCTTAAACGAATAAGAGATTATATACAAGGCGAAAGAAGATTACATACAGGCAAAACGGAAAGAAACCCGCGAGGTATTTCCTAAGAATTCACAAGGAAAGGAGATAAATCGCGGCTACAAAATAACTTTTTAGTAACTTTGCATGGTTTTAAAAGAGATTGAACGAATGGAGTTTAAGTATGACGTTATCGTAATCGGCGCCGGACATGCCGGCTGTGAAGCCGCTGCCGCCGCCGCAAACCTGGGTTCAAAGACCTGTCTTATCACAATGGACATGAATAAGATAGGACAGATGAGTTGTAACCCTGCCGTAGGAGGTATTGCCAAAGGACAGATTGTACGCGAAATAGACGCCTTAGGCGGATATATGGGATTGGTGACCGATAAAACGGCTATCCAGTTCCGCATATTGAACCGCTCCAAAGGCCCCGCCATGTGGAGTCCGCGCGCGCAGTGCGACCGCAACAAATTCATCTGGACATGGCGCGAGATTCTGGAGAATATTCCCAACCTGCACATCTGGCAGGACACCGTACAGGAAATCCTCGTTGAAAACGGCGAGGTAACCGGACTCACCACCGTTTGGGGAGTGACCTTCCGCGCCAAATGCGTCGTACTGACTGCCGGAACTTTCCTGAACGGACTGATGCACGTAGGGCGCACCATGCTTCCGGGCGGGCGCATGGCAGAACCCGCATCTTACCAACTGACCGAATCCATCGCCCGGCACGGCATCACATACGGACGAATGAAAACGGGAACCCCCGTACGCATCGACGGACGGAGCGTGCATTACGAAGATATGGAGATTCAGGAAGGAGAAAACGACTTCCATAAATTCTCCTTTATGAACAACGGCGTACGCACCTGAAGCAACTGCCGTGCTGGACCTGCTTCACCAATGAGGAAACACACCGCATCCTTCGTGAAGGGCTGCCGGATTCTCCCTTTTCAACGGGCAGATTCAAAGTATAGGGCCCCGCTATTGCCCCAGTATAGAAACCAAAATCGTAACCTTCCCCGACAAGGAACAGCACCAGCTTTTCCTGGAACCGGAAGGTGAAACGACGCAGGAGCTTTACCTGAACGGCTTCTCTTCTTCCCTGCCGATGGACATACAGATTGCAGCGCTGAAAAAGATTCCGGCATTCCGCGACCTGGTGATTTACCGCCCCGGCTACGCAATAGAATACGATTACTTTGATCCCACCCAACTGAAACATACGTTGGAAACGAAGAAAATCAAGAACCTATCTTCGCCGGACAAGTAAACGGAACGACCGGCTACGAAGAAGCTGCCGGACAAGGAATCATTGCAGGTATCAACGCGCATATCAACTGCCACGGCGGAGAACCGTTCACCCTGGCACGCGACGAAGCCTATATAGCGTATTAATCGACGATTTGGTTACCAAAGGCGTCGATGAGCCTTACCGCATGTTTACTTCACGTGCGGAATACCGCATCCTGCTCCGCATGGACGATGCCGATATGAGGCTAACCGAAAGAGCCTGGAAACTGGGACTTGCCAAAGAAGACCGCTACGAACTATTAAAGAGCAAGCGCGAAGCCGTTACAAGCATCATAGAGTTTACCCGGAGTTATTCGATGAAACCGGCATTAATCAACCGGTGCTGGAACAGCTCGGCACTACCCCGCTCCGCCAGGGATGCAAGTTGGTAGATTTAATAAACCGTCCGCAAGTAACCTTGGAAAACATGGCAGAACATGTCAGCGCTTTCCGTCGGGAACTGGACAAGATTACGGAACAGGATAAAGTTGCAGACAGAAGAGACGAAATAGTCGAAGCAGCGGAAATACTTATCAAGTACGAAGGCTATATCGGACGCGAGCGAATCATAGCAGATAAACTGGCACGGCTGGAAAGCATAAAGATTAAAGGAAGGTTCGACTATAATTCCATCCAGTCTCTTTCTACCGAAGCCCGCCAGAAGCTGGTGAAGATAGATCCGGAAACGATAGCCCAGGCAAGCCGAATTCCGGGAGTGTCTCCCAGCGACATCAACGTACTGCTGGTGCTTTGCGGGCGATAAGGGGCAAACGATTCCACGTGAAACAAAGAATTCAATAAACGTATTAAATAAACTGATTATGAGCAAAGAAACACTTGCCAAGACCATTCGGGAAATTCCCGACTTCCCCATCCCCGGGATTTTATTCTACGATGTGACCACTCTGTTTAAAAACCCGTCGGCACTGCAAGAACTTTCGGACACCTTGTATGAAATGTACAAGGATAAAGGGATAACCAAAGTGGTAGGTATAGAATCCAGAGGCTTCATCATGGGCCCATTCTCGCCACCCGCTTAGGTGCAGGATTCGTACCCATGCGCAAGCCCGGAAAGCTGCCTGCGGAAACAATCGAAGAAAGCTACGACAAAGAGTACGGCAAAGATACGGTACAAATCCACAAGGATGCCATTGAACCGGACGATGTAGTATTGCTGCACGACGACCTTCTGGCTACGGGCGGAACAATGGAAGCAGCCTGCAAACTGGTGAAGAAACTGAACCCTAAAAAGGTATATGTAAACTTCATTATCGAATTGAAAGAGTTGCATGGAAAGGAGATATTCAGCAAAGATGTAGATGTAGAATCGGTATTGACACTCTAAAGAAACAACCGGGTGTAAAGCAATCACATCGCTGCATGAGAATGTATCGCCGCATGCTCTTGGCAGCGTATTGCTTTACCACCTTTTTCTTTACTACCTTTTTCTTACGATATGGACGAACTAAAAACAAATGATTACCTGAAAGGTATCGTTCTGAACCTTCCCGAAAGTCCCGGTATTTACCAATATCTGAATGCCGAGGGAACGATTATATACGTAGGGAAAGCAAAAAACCTGAAGCGCCGGGTCTCTTCCTACTTCAACAGAGAACATGAACCGGGAAAGACACGGGTACTGGTGAGCAAGATTGCAGATATCCGGTATATCGTGGTCAACACGGAAGAGGATGCCTTGCTGCTGGAGAACAATCTTATCAAGAAATACAAACCCCGTTACAACGTACTGCTGAAAGACGACAAGACCTACCCGTCCATCTGCGTGCAGAACGAATATTTCCCCCGCGTATTCAAGACGCGGAGAATCATACGCAACGGTTCTTCCTACTACGGCCCGTACAGCCACATACCATCCATGTATGCAGTGCTCGACCTCATCAAGCATTTGTACCCGCTACGCACCTGCAATTTGAATCTCTCGCCCGAAAACATCCGGGCAGGGAAGTTCAATGTATGCCTGGAATACCACATCAAGAACTGCGCAGGCCCCTGCATAGGCAAGCAGAATCAGGAAGAATACCTCAAAAACATCGCCGAAATAAAGGAAATACTCAAGGGAAATACCCAGGAGATAGAGCGGATGCTGTATCAGCAGATGCAGGAGCTTGCGGCGGAAATGAAGTTTGAAGAGGCGCAGAAAATCAAGGAAAAGTATCTGCTGCTGGAAAATTACCGTTCCAAATCGGAAGTGGTAAGCAACGTATTGCACAATATCGACGTGTTCTCCATCGAGGAAGACACCGATGAAAAGTCCGCATTCATCAACTATCTGCATATCACAAACGGGGCTATCAACCAGGCTTTCACCTTTGAGTACAAGAAACGGCTGAACGAAACGAAAGAGGAGCTCCTTTCACTGGCATTATCGAGATGCGCGAACGGTACAAGAGCCTTTCCCGCGAAATCATCGTGCCCTTTGAGCTGGACATGGAGCTTAAAGACGTTATCTTTACCATCCCGCAACGCGGTGATAAGAAGAAATTGCTTGAACTCTCCATCCTTAACGTTAAACAATACAAGGCCGACCGTCTGAAACAAGCGGAAAAGCTGAATCCGGAACAACGCACGGTACGCCTTTTAAAGGAAATCCAGCAAGAATTGCACCTCGACAGGCTGCCTATGCGGATAGAGTGTTTCGACAACTCCAACATCCAAGGCTCGGACCTGTTGCCGGATGCGTTGTCTTCATCAAAGGAAAGCCGTCCAAGAAAGACTACCGGAAGTATAACATCAAGACCGTGGAAGGACCGGACGACTATGCATCCATGAAAGAGGTTGTAAAACGGCGTTATCAGCGCGCTATCGAGGAGAACGCTCCCCTGCCCGACCTTCTTATCACCGACGGTGGAAAAGGGCAAATGAGCGCCGTAAAAGAGGTTGTCGACGAACTGAACCTTGATATCCCCATTGCCGGACTTGCCAAAGACGGGAAACACCGCACATCGGAACTGCTATACGGTTTCCCGCCGCAGACCATCGGACTGAAACAAAACTCTCCCCTTTTCCGCCTGCTGACGCAAATACAGGACGAGGTACACAGGTTTGCCATTACCTTCCACCGCGACAAGCGCAGCAAGCGGCAGGTAGCTTCGGCTTAGAGAGATAAAAGGGATTGGAGAAAAGACAAAGAACGCTCTGCTAAAGGAGTTCAAAAGCGTAAAACGAATCAAGGAAGCATCGGCGGAAGATATTGTCAAAGTGATTGGCGAGGCGAAAGCGAAAATCATAAAGGACTATTTCACAGACAAATAGTCCTTCAATACAAATTCTTGTCCCACACCGCGGCAATCACGAATTTATTCGTAACTTTGCAACCTGCAAAATTATTTTTTAGGACTAAAACATGAGAGTAGTTATACAACGTACCGGGCATGCGTCTGTCACAATCAACGGAACCTGTAAGTCCGCCATCCGCAAAGGATTTATGATATTGGTAGGTATAGAGGAGACGGACGGCAAGGAAGACATCGACTGGTTGTGTAAAAAGATTGTCAACCTGCGTGTTTTTGACGACGAGAATGGCGTTATGAATAAATCCATACTCGACATTGACGGTGAGATATTGGTAATCAGCCAGTTTACGCTGCACGCATCTACCAGGAAAGGCAATCGCCCCTCTTACATACGGGCGGCAAAACCGGAAATATCCGTTCCGCTGTACGAACAATTCTGCAAGGAATTGAGTTTTGCATTAGGTAAAGAGATAGGTACCGGCGAATTTGGAGCGATATGAAGGTAGAATTAGTAAACGATGGCCCTGTGACCATCTGTATGGATACAAAAAACAAGGAATAATGACGTTAAAAGAAGCACAACAAGAAGTGGACTCCTGGATAAAAAAATACGGAGTACGTTACTTCAGCGAGCTCACCAATATGGCCGTATTGACCGAAGAAGTCGGCGAGCTGGCACGAGTTATGGCACGCAAATACGGCGACCAGTCTTTTAAGGAAGGAGAGAAAGACAACGTTGAAGAAGAAATCGCGGACGTCCTTTGGGTACTTCTCTGCATTGCCAACCAGACCGGTGTAGACATCACCGAAGCATTTGCACGCAGCATCGAGAAGAAAACCAAACGCGACCAGGCAAGACATATCAATAATCCTAAATTATCCGACCATGGAGAATAACGAATCTACACAGAGCAAGTACGATGCCGCTCTGGCGAAGTACAACACCAATTTGAATGATGCGGAAGTGGCAGCGGAAGTAGCCGGAATAATCGCAGAGAAAGTCCCTGCAAACAATACTCCGGAAGTAAAGAAGTTCCTGTTCAACTGCATCGACCTGACCACGCTCAACAGTACGGACAGCGATGAAAGCGTCATGAAATTCACCCAAAAGGTAAACCAGTTTGACGAAGAATTTCCCGATTTGAAGAACGTAGCGGCCATCTGCGTATATCCCAACTTTGCGGAAGTAGTAAAGGATACGCTGGAAGTGGAAGACGTAAAGATAGCCTGCGTATCGGCAGGTTTCCCCTCTTCACAGACTTTCATAGAAGTAAAAGTAGCCGAAACCGCCATGGCAATCATGGAAGGCGCGGATGAGATAGACATTGTAATCTCCGTAGGAAAGTTCCTGAGCGGCGACTATGAAACCATGTGCGATGAGATACAGGAGCTGAAAGCCACCTGCAAGGAGCATCACCTGAAGGTAATCCTGGAGACCGGCGCGCTGAAAACGGCAGCCAACATCAAAAAGGCCTCTATCCTATCCATGTATGCCGGAGCCGATTTCATCAAGACTTCCACCGGCAAACAGCAGCCTGCCGCCACTCCGGAAGCAGCCTACGTAATGTGTCAGGCTATTAAGGAATACCATGCCTTGACGGGCAACAAGATAGGTTTCAAACCGGCAGGAGGCATCAACTGCGTAAACGATGCGCTCATCTACTACACCATTGTAAAAGAAGTGCTGGGCGAAGAATGGCTGAACAACGGATTGTTCCGTTTAGGAACCAGCCGTCTGGCAAATCTCCTGCTGTCGGAAATCAAAGGCGAAGAAATGAAGTTCTTTTAAGAGGAACACGGTTGATATATCCGTTATATAAAACAAAGCGAAGAACCTGCTCTCTATATTAAGGAAACAAGGTTCTTCGCTTCGTTTTTGAATGACGGGATATAAAAGAAACTTTGACAGATATTCCGTCTTTATTGTATAAAAAACAAACTTATTTTTCGCGTTCCACTACGTAATCAAGATAGCAAACAAGCGCTTTCTTGACATCCGTATCTTCCATGGAAGCTAATAACGAAAGTGCCTTTTCCTTAAACTCAATCATAACTTTCGTAGCGTATTCAATGCCGCCGTTTGCCTTGGAAAACTCGATCAATCGGGCTATTTCATCAGTTGTAGCCGTTCCGCTCTTTACTTTCGCGGCAATCTCCTGTGCCTGCTTGTCGCGGGTTGAATTAAGGGCATAAAGTGCAGGTAAGGTCAGCTTTCCTTCCAGCATATCATTGCCGGTAGGTTTGCCGATTTCCTTGCTTTCGTAGTAATCGAATATATCATCCTTGATTTGAAAGCAAAGACCGATGTATTCGCCAAAGAGACGTGCATATTCCGCCTTTTCATCGCCAGCTCCCACCGAAAGCGCACCCGCTTTCATGCACGCGGCAAAGAGTACGGCCGTCTTCTTGCGGATGACATCAAAGTAAATATCCTCGGAATATTCGGGATTGCTGACATTGGAAAGCTGCAACAACTCCCCTTCCGCCAAATCCTGTCCCAGCTTCGAAACAATATCAATAATGCCGTAATTGCGCGTCATCCCCACTTCCACCAAAGCCGTTGCCAGTAAATAATCTCCCGTAAGCACCGCCACCTTATTATTAAAGACGGCATTCACGGAGAGCTGCCCCCGGCGTTCGGTACTCTCGTCCACCACATCGTCATGCACCAGGCTTGCCGTATGCAGCAGCTCCAAGGCAACCGCAGCATGAAGCGTTGCCGGACAAATCTCATTGTACAGCTTCGCCGCAAGCAAAACCAGAATCGGGCGCATCATCTTCCCATTCTTCTGCCGTATATGCGCAATCACGCTGTTCAGCAAAAGGTTAGAACTGGAAAGGCAACTATCAAAATGCTTTTTGAAGTCTTCCAACTCCGCAGAAATCGGGGATTTTATGAAGGATATACTGTCCATACATCGCTATTTGAGCACAAAAATAGTAATAAAACGGTTAATACGGTATTTTTTTGTACTTTTACCATGAAAAAAAAGGATAAATATATGAATTCAACCGATAAACTTTTCTTGCTTGATGCCTACGCATTGATATACCGTGCTTATTACGCGTTCATCAAAAATCCGCGAATCAACTCCAAAGGATTCAACACTTCCGCCATTCTGGGGTTTGTGAACACCCTGGAAGAGGTGCTGAAAAAGGAAAATCCCACACATATAGGAGTAGCTTTCGACCCTTCGGGACCTACATTCCGCCACAAGGCTTACGAACAATACAAAGCGCAGCGGGAAGAGACTCCCGAGGCTATCCGTCTTTCCGTACCTATTATAAAGGATATTATCCGCGCCTACTGCATTCCTATCCTGGAAGTGCCCGGTTATGAAGCCGACGACGTAATAGGCACGCTTGCCACCGAAGCCGGCAGACAAGGTATTGTCACTTACATGATGACGCCCGACAAAGACTACGGCCAACTGGTATCGGAGAATGTATTCATGTACCGCCCCAAACACAGCGGCGGATTCGAAGTCATGGGCATCGAGGAGATAAAAGCGAAGTTCGATATCCAGTCCACAGAGCAAGTCATCGACATGCTGGGACTGATGGGCGACTCTTCCGATAACATCCCCGGCTGTCCGGGCGTGGGAGAGAAAACCGCACAAAAGCTGGTGGCTGAATTCGGCAGCATCGAAAACCTGCTTGCCCATACCGACCGGCTGAAAGGTGCGCTTAAAACCAAAGTAGAGGCAAACCGGGAAATGATTGCTTTCTCCAAATTCCTTGCAACCATCAAAGTGGACGTACCTATCAAGCTCGACATGAACACACTTGTCCGCGAAGAGCCGAACGAAGAAGAGCTCCGCAAGATTTTTGAAGAGCTGGAATTTCGTACCCTCATCGACCGTGTCCTGAAAAAGACAGTCTCTCCCCTTCCCTCTTCTTCCAGTTCCGCTTCGCCCGATCCTTATGCGGGAACTTTATTTGCCCAACCCACCGACGGCACAACTTCCGGAAACAACGCTCCGGTTCAAGGCGATTTGTTTGCAAATTTTGCGGACAACGGGACGGGTGATGCAAAAAATTCGATTCTCACGCGCTTAGAAATGCTCGATGTAGACTATCAACTAATTGATACAGAAGAGAAAAGAAAGAAAATTATTCAAAAGTTACTTACAAAAGAAATTCTCTCAATAGATACGGAAACCACCGGAACCGAACCGATGGAAGCGGAACTGGTGGGAATGAGCTTCAGTGATACCGAAAACCGGGCTTACTATGTACCCGTTCCGGCAAATCGTGACGAAGCGTTAAAAATCGTCAATGAGTTCCGCCCTCTTTACGAAAATGAAAATTCCATGAAAGTAGGACAAAATATCAAGTACGATATGATTGTCCTTCAAAACTACGGAGTACAGGTAAAAGGAAAACTTTTTCGACACCATGCTTGCCCATTATGTATTGCAACCGGAGCTCCGGCACAACATGGACTACCTTGCCGAAATCTATCTGCACTACCAGACCATCCACATCGATGAACTTATAGGAGCCAAAGGCAAGAACCAAAAGAACATGCGCGACCTTCCGCCGGAAGATGTATACCGCTACGCTTGCGAAGATGCGGACGTTACACTGAAACTGAAGAACGTACTCGAAAAAGAACTGAAAGAGCACGCTGCCGAACATCTCTTTTACGAAATAGAGATGCCGCTCGTACCGGTGCTCGTCAACATCGAAAGCAACGGAGTGCGTATCGATACGGAAGCGCTTAAACAATCGTCCGAGCATTTCACGCTCCGCCTGCAGGAGATTGAAAAAGAAATCTATGCACTGGCAGGTGGCGAAACCTTCAATATCGGCTCACCCAAGCAGGTAGGCGAAGTGTTGTTTGACAGACTCCAAATCGTAGAGAAAGCCAAAAAAACCAAGACCGGACAGTATGTCACTTCCGAGGAAGTACTCGAGAGCCTTCGGAACAAACATGCAATCATCGGTAAGATACTTGAATACCGAGGACTGAAAAAGCTGCTAAGTACCTACATCGATGCATTGCCCCAGCTGATAAATCCGCGTACGGGACGTATCCATACCTCGTTCAACCAGGCGGTAACCGCTACCGGACGACTCAGCTCAAGCAATCCGAACCTGCAAAACATACCCATTCGTGACGAGGACGGCAAGGAAATCCGCAAAGCCTTCATTCCCGATGACGGATGCGAGTTCTTCTCTGCCGACTACTCGCAGATCGAACTGCGCATCATGGCACATCTGAGCCAGGATAAGAATATGATTGATGCCTTCCTCAGCGGTTATGACATTCATGCCGCCACTGCCGCCAAAATATATAAGGTGGATATTAATGACGTAACCGCCGATATGCGCCGTAAAGCCAAGACAGCCAACTTCGGCATCATCTACGGCATCTCCGTCTTCGGGCTGGCGGAGCGTATGAACGTTCCCCGTCAGGAAGCCAAAGAACTGATAGACGGGTATTTTGAAACCTACCCGCAAGTCAAGGAATACATGGACAGAAGCATACAGGTGGCGCGCGAAAACGGATATGTGGAAACCATCTTCCACCGCAAGCGCTTCCTGCCCGACATCAACTCACGGAATGCCGTAGTACGCGGTTATGCAGAGCGCAATGCCATTAACGCTCCCATTCAGGGAAGTGCTGCCGACATTATCAAAGTAGCCATGTCGCTCATCTACCGGCGCCTTCAAAGTAACAATCTGAAAGCAAAGATGATTTTACAGGTCCATGACGAACTGAATTTCAGCGTTCCCGAGGCAGAAAAAGAGATTATACAAAAAATTGTAATCGAAGAGATGGAACGGGCATATCGCATGCTGGTACCCTTGAAAGCCGATTTCGGGTGGGGAAAGAACTGGCTGGAAGCGCACTAATCCGCTCGATAACTTTATTTAACTTACAATCAGAAAGCAACAGAAGCAATCGCTTTAAAATACAGTTTGCTCATCAGAATATCCGACATCTTTGCTGCCGGATATTTTTATTCACTAACCGCTCCAAAAAGAAAGCATACTATTCTTGTTGCTTTTGACAATTTGATAAAATATTAGCCATATATTTTATTTATGTCAATTATATGCGTACCTTTGCACCGCTTTTAAGAAAGATATGATAGAAAATAGTAAGTAATACTCTAAAAAACATAAATCATGAAAACTTTAAAAACTTTGATTTTATTCTCTTTTCTTTTTGTGTGTGGAATGAATGCGTCAGCAGACAACAAAAGTAACCTTATTTACAATTCGGAAGAAGTAAATGGAATGAAAGTTGCCGAAACTGTTTACAAGATGGACGGCAGTACGCTTGCCAACTATATGAAGTACAATTATAAATACGATGACCAAAAGCGTATAACAGAAAGCGAAGCGTTGAAATGGAATGCCGTAAAAAACGCATGGACTCATGACATGTGCATCCGCTATGCCTATGAAGGTAAATCCATAACTACTACTTATTATAAATGGAGCAATAAAAAGAATACCTATATTCTTATCCCTGAAATGACAATAACAATGGATAATCCCGATATGTAATCCATTCATTTTTTCTCATAAATATACTCTAATAACTAATAATAACCCAAAACCTTTTCATAAACTGAGGAAGGTGTGTCAAAATGCACCCCTTCTTTCTTTTACGCACAAAGCCCCGACTTTCACAAGCTGGGGCTTTGTTATTACCTAAAGATTCTGTATCTTTAAGTATAAGTTCTTTACTATGACAAAGATACATTTTCGTCCTTACAATCCCAACCAAACCGTTCTTTTTCCTCAAAGAATTGATGAGGATATTGCAGAAAACGATCCGGTGCGCATGGTTGACGCCCTGGTTGAGGGCTTGAATCTTGAAAGTTTCAGAAAGCTGTATAAGGAATGCGGTCGCAGCCCTTACCACCCCAAGATGATGCTCAAGGTCATTCTGTATGCCTATATGAACAACATCTACTCCTGCCGGAAAATTGAAAAGCTCCTTCACCGTGACATCCATTATATCTGGCTGGCCGGATATGAGAAACCGGATTTCATTACCATCAACCGTTTCCGCAACCGGGTGAAGAATGAAATCAACGAGGTGTTTACCCAAACCGTACTCCTTCTCTCTTCCAAAGGCTTCATCAGCTTGAATGTGGAATACATTGACGGGACAAAGATTGAGTCCAAAGCCAATAAGTATACTTTCGTCTGGCGGAAAACGGTTGAGCGGAACCGTGAACGCCTGATGAAGAAAATACATATCCTGCTAGGGCAGATAGACAATGTCATCGCCCAGGAGAACTCATCGGAAAGCAATGAGGAGATTGAGTTCACTCCGGCCATGCTGACTGAAATGGCAGGAGAATTGCGTCAAGCACTCGAACAGGTTCCTGAACCCTCCACGAAAGAGGAAAAGACTGCGTTGAAAAAGAAACGCAAACAGCTGAAGGAGTTGGAAGAGCACAGGGACAAGCTACAGGAATACGACAACCGTCTGGACACGCTGCAGGACAGGAATTCCTATTCCAAAACGGACAATGACGCTACTTTCATGAGAATGAAGGAGGATGCCATGCGTAACGGCCAGACAAAGCCCGGTTACAACCTCCAGATCGGCACCGGGAACCAGTTCATTACCGACTTTGCACTCTTCCCGAACCCTACGGATACACTGACCCTGATACCTTTCCTGCAATCCTTCTCAAGCAGATATGACAGATTGGCCGGTACGGTGGTTGCTGATTCCGGTTATGGATCTGAGGAGAATTACCGCTTCATGTCAGAGAACGGTATGGAAGCCTACGTCAAGTACAACTACTTTCACATGGAACAGTGGCCGGGATTAAACTGTGAAAACTGCATTCGGATATGTCAGCGAAAATGCCGGATACAGAGCCGTCAGATGTGAAGGCTGTCCGCTAAGATGTCGATGTTTTAAGGCAAAGGGAAACAGAACGATAGAATTAATCACAGACTTAGAAGATACAGGTAGAAAACCAAAGAGTTGTTGTGTTCCAAGAAAGGACTGAAACACGGAGGACAGAGATGTATAGAACCGGAAGTAGTGTTCGGACAAATAAAAATACAATATGAACTACAAACGTTTCCGCCATTTGGAAAGGATAAGGTCTTCATGGATTTTTCCTTCTTGGCCATTGCTTCAATATAAAGAAAATGTGTGCAAAAATGATAAAAGAAGGTATGAATTGGCTGATGAAACTGTTTTATAAGCTTACAACTGCTATTTTTAGATGTTGGGAACAAACAAATCAAAGAAGTATCCAAAATATCGCAACTTAAAAAAAATGAACCGATTTTTATAGTCAACGAAAAAAAGAAGGTGCATCGTGCATTACGACACGCCTCCATAGGATTCCATGTGTCTTGACGCTGACAAGCTTCAAGCGGGTCAGGAACTCCGTCATCCGGCCGGCAAAGGCTGTGGGATGACTTCATCCGAGAGTTCGACAGTATCAAACTGCACGACAAGAATGGAAGGACCTACTCCCCGAAGACCAACCTCAGAGGCAGCAAGGGGACGGTATGGCTGTATCTGGAATCCCGAAGCTGAGTACCGTTTTTTCACGGTGCATACTGCCGTATGGATAAAAACGGTTGTATCAATAACGACCATGACATCCACATCCGGGCACAGCGTGCAGCCGAACGGGTGGCCCTGAAACGGGGCTGGACGTGTTCAACGATGAATTTGACTACCGGGAGACAGCCAACAGCCGTGACCTTACGGACATGGCAGTGGCTCTCTTTGTCGGGATGCTCGATGTTCCGGCAGTCCCTTCCGAAGGCGGAGGCAGTTCCAGCGACCTTCCCTGGGGGCGTGAGGACGAGGATGACCGGGCGTAAACCCAAGACAGGACTTAATGATAGAAAACGATGAACAAAGACAGATTTGATTTTTTAGAAATAGATGTGGCAATTCCGGCTGCTGAAAAGATGCAGCAGGAAGATCGGACAGCCGTTGTATTGGAGAACAACTGCAAGGTCGTCGGCATTCTTAATGAGAAGGTGGAAAAGCTTGAAAACAGACTTGCGGAAGCCCTGTCCGCACCGGACGAGACTGTCTCTTCCTTTCATAAGGCAAGCAGGGTGACTGTCGGCGAGGACTCCAGACGTGTGCTTGAACAGGAAGGAGATGCCATTTGCCGGAAGACGACCGAAATGATTGGCAAGGAAGGCAAGAAGCTGATGGACCGCCTGTCCATGAGAGACAGGACAATCGTCTCCACGGTTGTTTTTGGTGCATGGTGGAAACGGTCGTTTTTCTTTTGGCGACTTTCATCTGCACCTGTATGGTCAACGCACAGTTCATCCACAACACCATGCTGTGGAAAATGCTCGGTTGTGTGGCAGGATTTCTCCTGCTCTGCATTGGGCTGACAGCTTTTGTCTGCCATAAACTGAAACTATAACCCTAATAAAATATAATTATGGCAACAGTTAAAATTCGATTTCGTGCCTCTACCGTTGAAAACAAAGAAGGCACCTTGGTTTATCAAGTGATTCACAAGCGACAGACAAGACAAGTCTCTACCGGTTACAAACTATATCCACAGGAATGGAACATGCTGTATTCGACTGTGGATTTTCCTCCGAAATGTACGGAAGGTCGTCGTAATTACTTGGCTGCATTACAGGCAAAGCTAATCGTGGATATAAACATGCTGAAAAGCATCATTGTGAAACTTGAACATACAGGCAAGGACTATCGGGCTGATGATGTGTTGAGATTGTATCGTTCACCGTCGAAACCAAAGGATTTGTTTCCTTTACCGAATCCCTGATTGCAGAGTTGAAGCGAACCGGCAGACAATGTACTGCAGAGAGATATGCAACCACGCTAAACAGTTTTAAGCGCTTCATGGCGGAACGCAATGACATACCTCTTGATTTGGTTGAGTCAAGCCTTATGGTAGAATATGAAACTTTTCTGAAATCCAATGGGATATGTCCAAACAGTATTTCCTTTTATATGCGCTGCTTACGTGCTGTCTATAACCGGGCGGTAGAAAAAGAACTGGTTGTGCAACGAAATCCTTTCAAGCATGTTTATACCGGGATTGATAAAACAGTCAAACGTGCTGTTCCGCTGAAAATAATCCGTCAGATACGTGAGCTTGATTTGACACTCACCCCTGAACTGGATTACGCAAAAGATTTGTTCCTTTTTTCTTTCTATACCAGAGGAATGTCGTTTGTCGATATGGCTTATCTGAAAAAGAAAAATCTGCAGAATGGAGTGTTGTCATATCGCCGTCAGAAAACGGGACAGCAGCTCTTTATCCGGTGGGAGAAGCCTATGCAGGAAATTGTTGACAAATACGATACATCCGGCACTCCCTTTTTATTGCCGATTATCCGAGACATGAAGGCAGACAATAGAAAGCAGTACAAATGTGAGTCTTACCGGGTAAATCAGAGTTTAAAGAAAATCGGCAAACAGTTAGGATTGACTATTTCTTTAACAAGCTATGTTGCCCGCCACAGTTGGGCAAGCATCGCCAAAAGTAAGAATATTCCTGTTGCTACCATCAGTGAAGCCATGGGGCACGATTCCGAGCATACAACCCGTATTTATCTCGCATCACTCGATACCACAGTAGTGGACAAGGCGAACAGTCTGATTCTAAAATCACTGTAACATACAAGCCGCTAATGACATCTGTTACAAGGCCATAAATCGATACTTTATCCAAGTTCGGTTTATGGCATATAATATGTCCTGAAAATTATTGTTCAACAATTTGGCTTCAGTCTTTTTATATCTTTTGGATGGATCTATTTATCCAATGCGTTTTCGTGCATAACTGATTGCAGGAAGCGCAATTCTTATTTTATAGCCTTCCTTCAAAATGCTTTTTTCATAGCCATCTCAACGAAAATGACGAATAAGACAGAAAAAAGAGTAGGTGAAAAAGGTTTCGGAAGAATAGGAAAATTGTTAAATGAAAACATGTTTCTCCCTGTAAGAGATTTAATTATGTTACAAACATATAAAAAATCCCTTATAGGGCAATAAAATCAACCATATTTTTTTTCAGTTATTTGCATTTTATTTTTCCTCATAACAATCGTTGAACTTTTTGAATTGCCTATTAAACGATATATTGCTAATAATCAGGTAAATATGACTTATAAAAAGGCTTTGTAAATCTCTTACAGGAGAAATGTATAGTGTGTGATATTCTCTCTTATAAAAA
>ENA-OUNI01000396-OUNI01000396.1-human-gut-metagenome-genome-assembly--contig:-NODE-396-length-20186-cov-3.289297_pt1 | contig 20186 bp, 21 predicted proteins | sample MGYA00242499_ERZ504580 | MGnify/ENA primary metagenome ERZ504580 (study PRJEB26092, sample SAMD00036315) | human gut metagenome | host: Homo sapiens | study: EMG produced TPA metagenomics assembly of... | reverse complement strand
AGGGCGCCGGGAGGGGCTGCGCACGCTGGCCTGTATGGACGGCGCGGGCACGGTGCTGAACGCCGTTGTCGGCATTGCGGGCCTCGACGCCTCGCTGGCTGCGATTGAGAGCGGCCACAATCTGGCGCTGGCCAACAAAGAAAGCCTTGTCACGGGCGGCCATCTTGTGACCGATGCTGTCAAAAAGCACGGTGTCCACCTGCTGCCCGTGGACAGCGAGCACAGCGCTATTTTCCAGTGCTTGCAGGATCAGCACAGCGCCAAAACGCTGGAGAAGATCCTGCTGACGCCTCCGGCGGCCCGTTTTTCGGCATGACCACCGAGCAGCTGCGCACCAAGACGAAGGCCGACGCGCTCAAGCACCCGAACTGGAATATGGGCGCCAAAATCACGATTGATTCTGCGACCCTGATGAACAAGGGTCTGGAGCTGATCGAGCCGCGTGGCTGTTCGGTCTGCCCGAGGATAAGATTCAGATCGTCGTCCAGCGTGAGAGCATCATCACTCCGCCGTGCAGTTTGCGGATCATTCGATCATTGCGCAGCTCGGTGTGCCCGACATGCGCATTCCCATCCAGTATGCGCTGACCTGGCCCGAGCGCCTGCCCAGCCCCGTGCCGGAGCTGGACTTCACCGCGCTGACCAAGCTGAGCATTGCAACGGCGGACGACGAGACCTTCCGCTGCCTCAAAGCCTGCAAAAAGGCTATCCGCAAGGGCGGTCTGGCCCCCTGCGCCGCCAACGGTGCGAACGAGGCCGCCGTTGCGCACTTCCTGCGCGACGAGATCGGCTTCCTGGACATTGGCCGCCTGGTCGAGGGCATCGTCGACAGTGATTCCTTCGGCGGCGACTACACGCTTGCCGACGTCCACGAGTGTGACCGCATGGCCCGCGCTTATGTGGAGGCGCATATCTGATTGGAACTGCCCGGTAGGGGCCGCACATGTGCGGCCCTCAGCTTTCCGGCAGACTCCTGCCTGCCATACACGCGCGGGCCGGGCATGCCCGGCCCCTACAGCTCTACGTCCAATACTTTACTTGTGAGGTGCCTATGACTGCATTGCTGACCGGGCTGGCATCGCTGCTCGTGTTTAGCAGCGTCATTCTGGTGCATGAGCTGGGCCACTTTATGGCGGCGCGCCATTGCGGTATCCATGTCGAGGAATTTTCCATCGGCTTTGGCCCGTGCCTGTGGTCCACGACCCGTGACGGAACGACCTATTCTGTCCGCCTGCTGCCGCTGGGTGGCTATAATCTGTTCAGCCCCCTGCCTGACGAGGAGGACAACGAGGAGGACGAGAGCGGGGAGAGCGCACCGCCGCCCGCCCCGAGGCCTCGCAAAACCACGCTTTTCCCGCTGGTCGTCAGCGGCCAGAAATTTGAGGATGCCACCGCCTGGCAGCGCTTTTTTGTCACGCTCTGCGGTGCGCTGATGAACTTTATCCTCGGCGTCGCGGTGCTGTTGGTGCTCGTCCTTACCATGGGCAAGGTCGGCAGCACGACGATTGCGGATTTCAGCGAGAACGCCACAAGCTCCGCAGCCCTGCAGGAGGGCGACACGATTTTGCAGATTTGCAGCAACCCCTGCTGGACGCTCTACGACATAACCGATATGTTTTACACCGGTGAGGAGGAAACCTGCAACGTGGTGGTCCTGCGCGGCAGCGAGGTCCTGGAGCTGCAGGATGTGACCTTCACCCCGACGCGCGACGCGGACGGCAATGTGCTGTACGGCACGGATTTCCGCGTTGAGCCGATGAAAAAAGACCTGCGGAACGTCATTGTCATGACCTGCGATATGTATATTTACTACAGCAGGGCTATTCTGGGCAGCTTTTTTGACCTGCTCGCCGGCAAGGTGGGCGTGGAGGAACTGTCCGGCCCCCTCGGCACGGTGTCGGCGGTCAACCAGGCCGTGCACTACGGCTGGCGGGAGGTACTGTCCCTGCTGGCTCTGCTGACCATCAACGTCGGCATCTTTAACCTGCTGCCCATCCCGGCGCTGGACGGCTGCAAGCTGCTGTTCCTTGCGTGGGAGGGCCTGACCGGCCATCCTGTGCCGTCCCGCGTGCAGGGCGTGATCAACACGGCGGGTACGGTGGCGCTGGTGTGGCTGATGATTCTGGTCACGATGCACGATATTTCACGATTCTTATAAGGAGAACTACGATGCAGCGTCAATTAAAAAAAGAAGTAAAGATCGGCAGCATTAAAATCGGCGGCACGAACCCCATTGCCGTCCAGACGATGCTGAATGTGCCCGTCAAGGATATTGCGGGCAACGTGGCCCAGGCAGAGCGCGTCGCCAAGGCGGCTGCCAGATCGTCCGCGTGACCGTGCCCACCCCGGCGGACGCCGCCGTCGTGGCTGCCATTAAAGAGAAGGTGGACATCCCCGTTGTGGCGGACATCCACTTTGACTACCGCGCCGCGCTTGCAGCGCTGGATGCCGGTGCGGACAAAATTCGCATCAACCCGGCAACATCGGGGATGATGACCGCGTCAAGGCCGTGGCCGACGCCTGCAACGCCAGAAATGTGCCCATCCGCATCGGCGTCAACGGTGGCAGCCTCGAAAAGCACATCCTGGCCAAGTACGGCGCTCCCGTGCCCGAGGCCATGGTGGAGAGCGCCATGTACCATGTGCGGCTGCTGCAAAAATACGACTTTGATAATATCGTTATTTCGATCAAATCCAGCAACGTGCCCCGCATGATGGCGGCGTACCGTCTGCTGGCCAGCCAGACGGACTACCCCCTGCACGTCGGCGTGACCGAGGCCGGCGGCAACCGCATGGGCCTCATCAAGTCCGGCATGGGCATCGGCGGTCTGCTGATGGAGGCATCGGCGACACGCTGCGCGTCAGTCTGACCGATGAACCGAGAACGAGTCTACGCCGGGTATGACATCCTGCGCGCGGCGGCTACGCCGTCGCCGGTCCCGAGATCATCAGCTGCCCGACCTGTGGGCGCACCCAGTACCCGATGATCGAGATCGCCAACGAGGTCGAGGCGCGTCTGCGGGACGAGGGCTTTAAAAAGCCGCTCAAGATCGCTATTATGGGCTGTGTTGTCAACGGCCCCGGCGAGGCATCCGACGCCGACATCGGCATTGCCGGCGGTAAGGACGAGGCCCTGCTTTTCATCCGCGGCGAGAAGATCCGTATGCTCAAGGGCGATATTGTCGGCCAGCTGCTGGAAGAAATTCATAAAATGTAACCAATAAAGCCTTCCCCCGCGGGGGAAGGCGGCCCCGCAGGGCCGGATGAGGGGCAAGCTGTCCTCGGCAATCCGTTTGCGGGTAATGCCCGGCAACTTCGCCTCATCAGTCCGCTTCGCGGACAGCTTCCCCCGAGGGGGAAGCCAACCCTCGTAGGGGCGGATGCTTGCATCCGCCCGCGGAGCGTCGAGGACGCCGCCCTCTACAAGAATTGCCACCCATTTATTGAGGTACGAATCTTTTGAAACCATTTGTCACCCAGGTCTGGCCGCAGTTTACGGCGGACCAGCAGTTCTGCGCGGCGTTCGGCAGTGTGCTTGTGGACCGCGTGGAGCTTTACCGCACAAAAAGACAGGTCGTCATCTGCCTGCGCAGTGCTGAACCTCTGGATCAGGCGCTGTGCGGGCGTCTTTGTGCGTCCCTTGCCGAGGTGTTCGCCGGGTATGAGCTGCAAGTCCGCAGCTACTTTGCCTACCGAACATCACCCCGAGGCCGTGCGCCTGATGATCGAGGAATTGAAAGAAAAGGGGATGCCGGTCAACGGCTTCCTCGATAAGTCCGAGCCGTTACCTTTGGCGAGGACGGCATCACGGTCCACGTCAGCGCGGGCCGCCAGATCCTTGAGAGCGTCGAGCTGCCCCGCGTGCTGGCCGAGATGATCCAGGAGCGCACAGGAAGTCTGCCCGTTGTCCGCCTGGCCGATTCCGGTAAGGCGCGCACCGAGGAGGAGTTTGAGCAGTACCTGCAGGAGAAGGCCCCCGTTGTCAAGTTCGAGGCCAAGGAGACACCGCCCGACTTACGATTGAGGGTCTCGCCCTCACGAACAAGCCGGTCAAGCTGTTCTACGGCAAGCAGTTCAAGCCCACCGACACCCGCCGCCTCAACGATCTGGGCGACGGCGGCAAGGTCACGGTCTGGGGCGACGTCTTTGCTACCGAGGTCAAGGGCAGCCGCCGCAAGATTTATTTTACCTCCATTACCGACTACTCCGGCTCCGTCAACCTCAAGGTCATGGGGGAAGAAGGCGCGGATATGTCCAAGTGGGAGGGCCTCAAGCCCGGCACGACCCTCATCGTCCGTGGCAACTATATGTACGACAAGTACGAGCATGACTTTGTCATCATGCCCTACGACGTTTTGCAGGTCGAGCGTGAGCAGCGCCAGGATACCGCGCCCGACGGCGAAAAGCGCGTCGAGCTGCACCTGCACACCAAGTCCAGCTCGATGGACGGCTTCAACGACCCCGGCAAGATCGTGCGTCTGGCTCACCGCATGGGCACCGCGCCATTGCCATCACCGACCACGGCGTCTGCCAGGCTACCCCGAAGCGATGCTGGCCACCGATGCCATCCACGAAACAGACCCGAACTTTAAACTGATTTACGGCTGTGAGGCCTACTTCGTCGATGACATGATCCCCGCAGTCTACGGCAGCGCCGAGATGCCGCTCTCCGGCTCGTTCGTCGTCTTTGACACCGAGACGACGGGTCTCGACTCCAACACCGAGCGCCTGACCGAGATCGGCGCAGTCTATGTTGAAAACGGCAAGATCAACGAGGAAAAGAAGTTCTGCACCTTCGTCAACCCCGGCAAGCCGATCCCGCAGAAGGTCGTTGACCTGACCGGCATCAACGATGCCATGGTCGCCGACGCCCCGACGCCCGAGGAGGCCATCCGCGCTTTCAAAGAATTTTGCGGGGACAACATTCTTGTGGCCCACAACGCCCACAGCTTTGATATGCTGTTCATCCGCAAAGCAGGGAGAAGGCGAGCGTCAGCTGGGACGAGAACACCTATATCGATACACTGCCGATGGGGCAGGCACTCTTTCCGGGTCTGCGCAACTACAAGCTGGACACCATCAACAAGCACCTCGAAATCCCGCCCTTCAACCATCACCGCGCCGTCGATGACGCCATGGCGCTGGCCCGCATCTATGAGGTCATGCTGACCGACCTCGAGGAAAAGGACATCCATACGGTGGAGTCTATCAACACCGGCCTCGGCGGCAACAAAGAGGTACTGAAAAAGAAATACTACCACCTTATTATATTGGTGCAGAATCAGGTGGGCTTAAAGAACCTTTACCGCATTGTCAGCGCCGCCCACACGCAGTATTTCTTTAAGAAACCGCGCGTGCCGCGCAGCCTGCTGAACCAGTACCGCGAGGGCCTGCTGCTCTCCCCGGCCTGTGAAGCAGGTGAGCTTTACAGGGCAATCGTGGCCGGTCAGCCCTACGAACAGCTGCTCCGCATTGCCGATTATTACGATTATCTCGAGGTGCAGCCGCTCGGCAACAATGAATTCATGGTGCGCAACGGGCAGGTGGACTCGATCGAGGCCATCAAAAACTTCAACCGCACCGTCATAAAGCTGGGCGAGGACCTGCATAAGCCGGTTGTCGCCACGGGCGACTCCCACTTTCAGGAGCCGGAGGACTGGATCTACCGCGCTGTTCTGCAGGCCGGCAACGGCTTCAAGGACGCGGACAACCAGGCCCCGCTCTACTTCCGCACCACGCCCGATATGCTGGAGGATTTCAGCTATCTGCCGCAGGAAAAGGCGTATGAAATTGTGGTGACGAACCCCAACAAGATCGCCGCGACCATCGACAACAACCTGCGCGCCATCCCCAAGGGCACCTACCCGCCCAGCATCCCGGGCGCGGAACAGGAGCTGCGCGACGACACGTGGAAGCACGCGGCGCGCGACTACGGCAGCCCGCTGCCCGACGTGCTGCAAAAGCGGCTGAAAAAGGAGCTGGACTCCATCTGCGGCCACGGTTACGCCGTTTTGTACGTCATTGCCGTGCGTCTGGTGGCCTACTCCAATGCGGGCGGCTATCAGTCGCAGCCGCGGCTCCGTCGGCTCATCCGCCGTCGCGCACTTTCCGGCATTTCCGAGTCAACTCGATGCCGCCGCACTATCTGTGCCCCAACTGCAAGCACAGCGAGTGGATCAACGACGGCGTACACTTTGACGGCTTCGACCTGCCCGACAAGACCTGCCCGGTCTGCGGCAAGCCGATGATCGTCGAGGGCCACGACATCCCGTTTGAGACCTTCCTCGGCTTCTACGGCGACAAGGAGCCTGATATTGACCTGAACTTCTCGGGCATGTATCAGTCCCACGTCCACCGCTACACCGAGGAACTGTTCGGCAAGGAAAACGTGTTCAAGGCGGGCACGGTCTCCGGTCTGCAGGATAAGACCGCCTACGGCTACGTCAAAAAATACCTCGAGGAGCGCAGCAAGACCGTCAACCGCGCCGAGGAAAACCGCCTTGTCATGGGCTGCACCGGCGTCAAGCGCACGACGGGTCAGCACCCCGGCGGCATGGTCGTTGTGCCGGATACCTTCGACATTTACGACTTCTGCGCCATCCAGCACCCGGCGGACGACGTCAAGGGCGGTCTGCTGACGACCCACTTTGAATTTAAATACCTGCACGATACGCTGCTCAAGCTGGATGAGCTGGGCCATGATGTGCCGACCTTCTACAAGTTCTTTGAGGAATACTCCGGCATTCCGATTGATTCCGTCCCGATGAACGACGAGAAGGTCTACAGTCTGCTGACCAGCCCCGAGGCCCTCGGCGTGACGGAGGAGCAGATCGGCTCCAAGACCGGCACGTTCGGCATCCCCGAGATGGGCACAAACTTCGTGCGCAGATGCTTCTGGACGCCCAGCCGAAGAATTTCTCCGAGCTGATCCAAATCTCCGGCCTGTCCCACGGTACCGATGTCTGGACCGGCAACGCCGACGAGCTGATCCGCTCGGGCACCTGCACGATTGCGAGGTCATCGGCTGCCGTGACAGCATCATGCTGTACCTGCTGCGCAAGGGACTGGAGCCGAAGATGTCGTTCGACATCATGGAGGCCGTGCGTAAGGGCAAGGTCGCCAAGGGCGGCTTCAAGCCCGGGTGGGAGGAAGCCATGCGCGAGCACGATGTGCCCGACTGGTATATTGAATCCTGCCGCAAGATCAAGTATATGTTTCCCAAGGCCCACGCCGTGGCCTACCTGATGGCGGCCATCCGCCTGATGTGGTTCAAGGTCTACCACCCGGCCATCTTCTACGCGGTGTACTTCACGGTGCGCGGCGCGGATATTGACTATGAGGCCGCCGTGGGCGGCGTCCGTGTGGCGAAGCAGCACCTGCGCGACAACGAAAAGATCCCCAAGGACGAGCGCACCGCCAAGGACGATGACGCGCTGGTCAGCCTGCAGCTGGAAAACGAGATGCTGCAGCGCGGCTGTGAGTTTTTGCCGATCGAACTGGGCAAGAGCTATGCCAGCAAGTATGTGGTTGAGGACGGCAAGGTCCGTCTGCCGTTTACGGCCATCCGCGGTCTGGGCGATGCCGCCGCCGTGGCGCTTGAGCAGGCCACAATGCACGGGCAGGAGTATATCTCGGTGGAGGAATTGCAGCAGGCCAGCGGTGTGGCGCAGTCTGTTTTTGACAAGCTCCGCGCCGTCGGCGCTTTGGGCAATCTGCCCGAAACGAGCCAGGTGGATTTGTTCAGTATGATATAAAGGTGAGGGGCTCTGCCGCTTTGCCGTTGCTGCCAACTTGCCCCCTTGACAACCTACCTGATTTGCGCTATAATAGCAGTCACTGATGCGGGATTAGCTCATCCGGTAGAGTGACTGCTTCCCAAGCAGTAGGTGGCGAGTTCGAGACTCGTATCCCGCTCCAAGATACCCCGAGGCGTTTCGCTTCGGGGTATTTTTATTTGTGCAAAAAGAGGTGCCGACCATGCTTGACGCATTCCCGATCTATCACTGGTTCCACAACGGCAACCCGTATTCCGGGGCAGAGGCGGTATGCGCTATGTCATCACCCCCATCAAGGTGCCCGACCCGAGCGACGAGAGCGGCAAGAAAAAGCGCGAGGCCCTCTGTGCCGAGGTCTGGCCCGGCCCGTGGAGCATCGAGCATACCGCCGAGGAAAAGATCGAGACGCAGCTGTTTGACGGCGACCAGGCGGGCTTGGATAAGGCCGTCGCCTGGCTGCATGAGCGTTACACCGCCGAGACAGACCGCTGGACGGACATCCCGTCAATCCTCGACTGTGAGCCGGACCGCTGACGACTGATGAACACCTGCCGCTGATAAGCTGCTGGCGGATGCCCGGCGCGAGGCCGACGACATTATGAGCCGGGCCAACAGGGAGGCCGACAGACAGTGGGAGCTTTTCCGTCGGCAGGTGCGCAGGGCCGTGCAGGTCAGTCCCGAGCTGGCAGCCCTGCTGCAAAAGCGCCCGTCCCCGCGAAGATCAGGAATAAGGAGCCTATATGCCCAGACAGGTCCCGACGCCGCGCACCGGTGGAGATTCCTTCCGCCGAGCTGTCGCCAAGGAGCGCGAGCGTCTGCAATACAAAAAGAAATACAACCGCACGCTGCGCAGCACGATCTATGCGCTGCTGGTCGTGGCCGCACTGGCCGTGCTGGTCGCCACGATTTTTCTGCCGGTGCTGGCACATGAATTGAGCGAATAAGTACGAAGCCGCACCCCGCGCAGAGACCGGGGTGCGGCTTTTGCGTAAAAACGCGATTTGTACAAAAGCAGGTTGCACAAGACTGGCAAAGAGCGTACAATAGTGCTGAATGAGGCGATTTGTATGTGGTTATTGTACGCAGTCGGCTCTGCGCTGTTCGCGGGTCTGACATCCATTCTGGCAAAATGCGGCATTCGCAAAACGGATTCCACCGTGGCCACGGCCATCCGCACGATCATTGTGCTGATTTTTGCGTGGGTCATGGTGTTTGTGGTCGGCTCGCAGGGGACGATTGCCAGCATCCCGGCCAGAAGTCTGGTATTCCTGGGGCTGTCGGGTCTGGCTACGGGTGCCAGCTGGCTGTGCTATTTTTATGCCTTGCAGCGCGGGCCGATTGATAAGGTCGTGCCCATCGACAAGAGCAGCACGGTCATGACGATCTTGCTGGCTGCACTGCTGCTGGGCGAGAGTGTGACCTTGACCAGGGGCATCGGCGTTGTGCTGATCGCCGCCGGCACGTTCTTGATGATCGAGAAAAAGGGCGGCGTCCAGAAAGAGGAAAGCGGCTGGATGTTGGCGGCATTCGGTTCGGCCATTTTTGCGGCGCTGACCTCGATCCTGGGCAAGGTCGGCATCACCGGGGTCGAGTCTAATCTCGGTACGGCGCTGCGCACCGGCGTGGTGCTCATCATGGCGTGGGTCATGGTGTTTGTGCAGGGCAAGCAGGGCCAGATGAAGGCGGTGCCCCCAAATGAGCTTGGCTTCATCTGCCTGTCGGGCCTGGCGACGGGTGCCAGCTGGCTGTGCTATTACAAAGCGCTGCAGCTCGGCCCGGCCAGCCTCGTCGCGCCCATCGATAAGCTGAGCATTCTGGTCACAGTGCTGTTCTCCTACATCGTGTTCCATGAGCGCCTGAGCAGAAAGGCTCTGACAGGTCTGGCCGTGCTTGTCGCGGGCACGCTCGTCATGCTGGTATAAAATTTATCATAACGGCAGCACCTTTTCCTGCAAAGGTGTTGCTTTTTTTGCTGTCTTTTGCCATAATAAATATATATGCAATAGGTAGGCTTATGCAGGAAAGGAGGCACAGCAGATGGCGAAAATCGCCGTGGTCGAGGACAACGACGCCATGCGGGCGCAGCTCTGCGGGTTCATCGCGCAGTATGCGCAGGAGAGCGGACACCAGCTGGACGTGACCGCCTTCTCGGACGGGGCACAGCTTGTGGAGCCGTACCGCCCCGGGTTTGACATCATCTTTCTGGATATTGAGATGCCAACGCTCGGCGGTATGCCGACGGCGGAGCGCATCCGTAGGCAGGACCCGGATGTGGTGCTCGTGTTCGTCACCAACATGGCACAGTATGCCATCCGCGGGTATGAGGTCGACGCGCTCGACTTTGTGCTCAAGCCCGTCAGCTACTACCAGTTCAGCACCAAGCTGGAGCGCGCTTGCAGCGCATCCGGCGCGCGCGGCGGCAGGTGGCCTTGCAGGTCAGCGGCGGGGTGCAGCTGCTGGATACCGACGACATCCTTTATCTGGAAACGCGGGACCGCCTTTTGCACTACCACACGGCCACGGATACCTGGTCGGTGCGCGGCAGTCTGCTGAAGGCCGAAAAGGATCTGGCTGCCTACCACTTGCGCGCTGCAACCAGTGCTATCTGGTCAACCTGCGCCACGTCAGGGGCGTACAGGATGATTTGGTGCAGGTGGGGGAGGAGCGGCTGGAGATCAGCCGCCGCCAGCGCACGGCCTTTCTGGCCGCGCTGGCGGCCTATGTCGGGGGTGCGCTGTAGGTGGATACACTTCTGACATGGGTGGTTTGTGCTGTCGGCCTGTGCGGTGCGGAGCTGGCCTACTGGCTGCCGCTGAAAAAACGCAGGAATTTTACCATGCGCACCGCCCTGAATTTTATCGCGGCAGTGCCGCTTGCGCAGGTCATCATCTGGGCCAACAGCGGCCACGCCAATCCGACGATGCTGCTGGTGATTTACGGCGGCTATTTCATCTGGCTGCGGTGTCAACCCATCTCTGCACGCTGCTGGACTGGTCGGCCAGCGCATATTGCAGCATTTGGATCGTCCTGACGACGGAGTCGGTCTATGAGCTGTGGCGCGTTCTGATCTGGACGGCGCAGGCGCTTGGAATGCGCCATCTGCCGCTGCACAGCACGCCGATGCTGCTGGGGCAGCTGGGCTTTACCATTGCCTGCTGTGTGACGGTCCGGTATACCATGGCGCGCACGATGCCGGAGGACGGCATCTACCACATCGGCCCTCGCCAGTTGGGCAGTGCCGGACTTCTGGGCGCGATATTCGTCTTTCAGTTTTTTGCACTGCAAACCAGTCTGCGCGTCGGGCTGCAGCCATCGGCGGTAGTCGCACCGTCGATGCTGACCCAGTTTTACTGCGTGACACTGCTCTATTTACAGACCGAGCTTTTCAAAAAAGCGGCCATGCAGAAGGAGATGGACGCACTGAACCTTCTGTATGACCGCCAGCGCAAGCAGTACCAGATCGCACGGCAGAACGTGCAGATCATCAACCGCAAGTGCCATGACTCAAGGTTCAAATCGCCGACCTGCGCCGCCTGCAGCCCGACGAGGCCACAACGCGGAGCCTTGACGAGGCCGAGCAGGCGGCCCGGATGTACGACGCCAACGCTGCCACCGGCAATGAGTGCTGGACGTCGTCCTGACCGAAAAGAGCCTGCTGTGTGAGGCCCAGCGCATCCGCCTGAACTGCGTGGCCGATGGCACCTGCCTTGCGGCCATCGAGCCGGGTGACCTGTACGCGCTGTTCTCGAACCTGCTCGACCAGGCCATCGACGCTGCAGCCCAGCAGCCGAATGACCGCCGCATGATCGACCTGCTTGTATGCAGGCGGCAGGGCTTCGCGGTCATCAACGTCATCGGCCCGGCGCTGTCCGGCAGCCAGTCCGACCACGGACGCCGCCACAGCTATGAGCTGAAGGTTGCCCGCCGTGTCGTGCAGAAATACAGCGGCACCATGGCGACAGAGCCCCGCGGAGAGCTGTTCGCCGTCAAGATCGTGCTGCCGCTCACCAGGGGATGAAAGAAAAAATACCGCCTGTTTTTTGTGCAAGATGTACAAAGAACGGGTGGCCTTTTTTGTACCCCAAAAACCGAATATCCCGCCAGAAATACCACTTTTCGCAAACCTATTGCCAGAAATTTAACAGTTCTGTACAATACATATACAGTAAAAAACAACACAGGAGGGCGCAATGCGAAGCACGACCAAGCTGATGAAGAACTGGCAGTTCACCGGCCCTGACGGTAAGACCGCTGCCGTGGACCTGCCGCACACCTGGAACAACATCGACGGCCAGGACGGCGGCAACGACTACTGGCGCGGCACCTGCATCTACAAGACGCGGTTTGCGGCGCCCGCTTTTGACAAGAATACCCAACAGGTCTGGCTGCAGTTTGAGGGCGTGAATGCCAGCGCCAAGGTCACGCTGAACGGTGTGGAGGTCGCCCGCCACGACGGCGGCTACTCCACCTTTCGCGCGGATGTCACGGCTCTGCTGGCCGACAGCAATGAGCTGATCGTGGAGGCGGACAACAGCAAAAATGACCGCGTCTACCCCCAGAAGGCCGACTTCACCTTCTACGGCGGCATCTACCGCGACGTCAGCCTGCTGGTCGTCAACCGGAACCACATCGCGCTGGATTACCTCGGCGGCCCGGGCGTGCAGATCACGCCCACTGTCAACGGCGCAAACGCTGACATCGAGGTCAAGACCTGGATGGAGGGCGACGGCGAGGTCGAGTTCTCGATTTACGACGCCGCCGGTGCCGAGGTGCTGACCGGCAAGGGCCGGGACACGACGGTCACGCTGGAGCACCCGCACCTGTGGGACGGCGTCCGCGACCCGTATCTCTACACCTGCGCGGTGCGTCTGGTGCTGAACGGCGAGGTACAGGACGAGGTACGTCAGCGCTTCGGCGTGCGCAGCTTCTCGGTTGACCCCAAGCGGGGCTTCTTCCTCAATGGCCGCCCGTATCCGCTGCACGGCGTCTCCCGCCATCAGGACCGCAAGGGTCTGGGCAATGCCATCACGCGCGAGATGCACGACGAGGATATGCAGCTCATCAAGGAGCTGGGCGCGAACACGATCCGTCTGGCGCACTACCAGCATGACCAGTACTTCTACGACCTCTGCGATGAGCCGGCATGGTCGTCTGGGCTGAGATCCCCTACATTTCCGAGCACATGCCCAATGGCCGTGAAAACACGATCAGCCAGATGAAGGAGCTGATCGTCCAGAACTACAACCACGCCTGCATCGTCTGCTGGGGCGTCTCGAACGAGATCACGATCTCGACGAAGGACAACCGCGACATGCGCGACAACCATCATGTGCTGAACGATCTCTGCCATGAGATGGACAAGACCCGCCTGACGACGCTGGCCTGCTACGCGATGTGCGGCCCCTTCAACCCGGTAGCGCATATCACGGGATCTCGTCAGCTGGAACCTGTATCTGGCTGGTACGTGCCGGGCCTCTTTTTAAACGACCTCTGGATGGACTTCTTCCACCTCTGCTACCCGAACCGCGCGCTCGGTTTCAGCGAGTACGGTGCCGAGGGTATGCCGAACCTGCACAGCAGCCATCCCCGCCGTGGTGACCACACCGAGGAATACCAGGCCATCTACCATGAGTACATGCTCCGTTGCTTTGACCGCCACAAATGGCTGTGGGCGACCCACGTCTGGAACATGTACGACTTTGCCGCCGACGCCCGCGACCAGGGCGGCGAGCCGGGTATGAACCATAAAGGCCTGGTCACGTTTGACCGCAAGACCAAGAAGGACAGCTTCTACATCTATAAAGCGTGGTGGAGCGACGAGCCGTTCGTGCATATCTGCTCGAAGCGCTATGCGGACCGTACCGAGAATGAAATCGAGGTCAAGGTCTACTCCAACCAGAAGCAGGTAAGCCTTTATGTCAACGGCGAAAAGCTGGCCGAGCAGGAGGGCGAGCACATCTTCAAGTTCCGTGTCAAGCTGAACGGTGAGACGAAAGTCCAGGCCGTGGCAGGGGACAGCATCGACGATGCCGTTTTCCGCAAGGTCGATGCCCCGAACCCGGACTACAAGCTGACTAAGAAAAACTCCACCAGCGCAAACTGGGTGTGAGCTCCTAAGCCTTCCCCTGAGGGGGAAGCCTTTTGCCACGAAACACGCCGCACCGTGCGGCTGTTTTATATAAAACAAGGAGAAAAAGGTAATGAATGATCTGAAAATGCAAAAGCAGACCTTGAAAAAGGCCTACAAAAAGACCAAGCGTAAGCACATTACGCCGTGGAAGATTCTGGCAATCATCTGCGCCGTGGTGACGATCGTTTCGATCCCGCTTAGCATCCTTCTGCAAAAGTTCGACAACACCATGGCGGCCCGTTTCGGCGGCAGCTTCTGGAAGCTGCAGAACGAGGACGCCAACGCCCAGTATTACACCAGTGACTTCAACTCCGCCGAGGAGATGGTCAACTACGGTCTGGCTTTGACCCAGCAGGTCGAGGCCGAGGGCGCTGCCCTGCTGATGAACAACAACAATGCGCTGCCTCTGGCTGCCGACGCGAAGGTCAGCACCTTCTCCAGCAGCAGCGTCAACCTCGTGTACGGCGGCACCGGCTCCGGCAACATTGATGCCTCCACCGCCGACACCCTGCGCACCGCCCTCGAAAAGGTCGGTGTCACCGTCAACCCCACCCTGTGGGACTTCTACACCGTCGGCGCCGGCAAGGACTACGCCCGCTCCAAGAGCGGCATGGTCGCCACCTCCAGTGAGGTCACCGCCGAGGTGCCTTGGGATGTCTACACCGACGAGGTCAAGGACAGCGTTGCCCAGTACGGCGATGCCGCTATCGTGACCCTGTCCCGCGTCGGCGGCGAGGGTGCTGACCTTTCCTACGGCGAGGTCAACTATCTGGCACTCGACGAGAACGAGAAGGCTATGCTGCAGAACGTTGCCGAGATGAAGAAAAACGGCACCGTCAAAAAGACCATCTTGCTGATCAACTCCGCCAACGCCCTGCAGGTCGATTTCCTCAAGAACAACGAGTACGACATCGACGCCGCACTGTGGATCGGTGACGTGGGCATCTCCGGCATCAATGCCGTGGCCGAGATCCTGACCGGCAAGGTCAACCCCTCCGGCAGCCTGGTCGATACCTACTGCTACGACAACTTCAGCGCCCCCGCCATGTGGAACTTCACCCCCACCACCTACGAAGGCTATGTCGAGGGCGGCGATGTGTCCGCCAAGGCTAAGTCCTACATGATCTACCAGGAAGGCATCTATGTGGGCTACAAGTACTACGAGACCCGCTACGAGACTTCGTCACCGGCAACGGCAACGCAGGCGACTACGCCTACGGCGACGTGGTCGCTTACCCCTTCGGCTACGGCATGAGCTACACCGACTTCGACATCAGCGACATGAACGTCAGCTACAATGCCGCCGATGACACCTACACCGTCACCGTCAAGGTCACCAACACCGGCGACATGGCCGGCAAAAAGACCGTGCAGGTCTATGTCCAGAGCCCCTACACCGACTACGACAAGCAGAACGGTGTGGAAAAATCCGCTGTCTCCCTCGTCGGCTTCGGCAAGACCGGCATGATCGAGCCGGGCGCTTCCGAGACGCTGTCCATGACCGTCAACAAGCGCGACATTGCTTCCTACGATACCTACGGCGCAGGCACCTACATCCTCGACGCCGGTGACTACTACTTCACCGCCGCCACCGATGCCCACAACGCTGTCAACAACATTCTGGCTGCCAAGGGCTACACCGTCGAGTCCACCAACGGCAAGATGACCGCCGACGGCAACGCGACCTGACCTACACCTGGACCGAGGACGCCCTCGACACCACCACCTATGCCACCAGCGAAAACGGCACCGCCATCACCAACCAGCTGTCCAGCGCCGACCCCAACCTGTACGAGGGCATTGATGAGACTGTCACCTGGCTGAGCCGCTCTGACTGGAACGGCACCCTGCCCACCGAAACCGTCAAGCTGGCCCTGACCGAGCTGCTCAAGAAGGACCTGAAGGACATCCGCTACGATCCTGCCGACTACGAGAGCGTTGATATGCCCACCCTCGGCGCCAAGAACGGCGTCAAGCTGTACGACATGATCGGTCTGGACTACAACGATCCCAAGTGGGACGAGCTGCTGGATCAGATGACCTTCGACGAGATGAACTCCCTGATCGGCGACGCCTTCCACTGGACCATGCCCGTCAAGAGCGTGGAAGCCCCCGGCACCCGTGACGAGAACGGCCCCCAGGGTCTGACCGCCAGCCTGCTGGGCAACGACAAGAGCCAGCTGACCGCCACCGCCTTCACCTCTGAGGACGTTATGGCTGCCACCTTCAACACCGAGATCATGACCGAGATCGGCAAGGTCATCGGCAACAACTGCCTGGAAGCCGACATCGCCTGCCTGTACGGCCCCGGCAACAACATTCACCGCACCCCCTACGGCGGCCGTAACTTCGAGTACTACTCCGAGGACGGCTTCCTCTCCGGCATGATGTCCGCTTACGAAGTCAAGGCAATTCAGGACAAGGGCGTCCATGTTGTGATGAAGCACTTTGCCCTGAACGACTGCGAGCAGGACCGTATCGGTCTGGGCGTCTGGCTGAACGAGCAGGCTGCCCGTGAAGTCTACCTGAAGCTTCCAGGCTCCTGTTGAGGTCGGCAACGCCAACGGCGTTATGATCGCCTACACCCGCTGGGGCGCTGTCTGGTCCGGCGGCAACTACGGTCTGGTCACCGGCATCCTGCGCAACGAGTGGGGCTGCGACGGCATGGTCATCACCGATAACGTTCTGACCCAGTATGTCAACGGTCCCGACGGCGTTCTGGCCGGTGTGTCCATCTACGATGCCATGATGTCCTTCGTCACCGACACCCTGCCCAAGTACAAGAACGACCCCGTCATCGTCACCGCCATGCGCGAGGCCTGCCACCACAACCTGTATGCCATCGCCAACTCCTGCGGCATGAACGGCGTGGGTGCCGACACCACCATCAAGGTCACCCGCCCGACGGTTGTCACCATGAGCATCATCATTGCCTGTGCCTTCACCTTCTTCTGCCTGCTGGGCATCGTGATGTGGATCATTGGCGGCATCAAGTTCCGCAAGACCGAAGAATACAAGGCCTACAAGGATTTCAAAAAATCCCTGAAAGCCTCTAAGAAAGCCTGATTTCTACAGAATTTCCGCAAGCTCCCCGCCGGCCCCGGCGGGGACTTTTGAGTAAGATTTCTTTTTCCACAACAAGGAGCAGCCCATGAGCGAAAATGCAAAAGCGTCCAGCGTCAATCGCGCCAAACTTTACCAGCTGGTACTGTTTCCGCTGAACAACGGTGCCACGAATGTTTATTACGTCCTTGTGCTTTCCTACATTGCCACCTTCGGCAGCAATGTACTGGCGCTGGGCACTCTGTTTGCCTCGGTCATGGTCACGGCCATGCGCCTGTGCGACGCCATCACCGACCCGATCATCGGTGCGCTGATGGACCGCACGAACGGTAAGTTCGGCAAATTCCGCCCGTTCATGGCCATCGGCAACCTTATCATGGCCGTCAGCATTCTGGTGCTGTACGGCATCACCCCGATGATCCCCGATACGATGATGTGGGCACGCTATGCCGCGTTTGTGGGCCTGTACTTTGTCTGGGTCATCGGCTACACCTTCCAGACCAGCTGCACCCGTTCTGGTCAGACGGTTCTGACCAACGACCCCAAGCAGCGCCCTCTGTTCACGATCTTCAACACCGTCGGCAGCCTGCTGGGCATGGGCGTTATGCAGTTCCTGGCTCCCATCCTTGCCAAAAACTATGAGGGCGGCTATTCCTCCGCGGGCTTCTTCCGCACGCTGGCCCCCGTGGGCATTGTGATGTCCATTGCGCTGACCATCCTGGCCATCATCGGCATCTGGGAGAAGGATCAGCCCAAGTACTTCGGCATCGGCGGCGAAAAGACCGAGAAGGTCAAGGTCAGCGAGTATCTGCAGATCATCCGGGAAAACAAACCCATGCAGCGTCTGATGATCGCGGGCGCTGGCACGAAGCTGGCGCTCTCCATCGCCAACAACACCACGGTTCTGTGCATGCTCTACGGCTGCATGATGGGTGCTTACGATGGGCTGTACCTGCCATGATGGTGCTGGCTACGCCTGCAGTGTGCCGTTCTTCATTCTCTCTGTGCGCACCAGCCAGAAGAAGGGTCAGAAGGCCAGCCTGGCGAAGTATGTCAGCGTGGCGCTGGCCTGCTATGTCGGCGTGCTGGTCCTGCTGCTGCTGTGGGGGCACGGTGATGCATTCCATCTGAGCCTGCTGGGCGAGAATGGTCTGTCCATCAACCTGTACACGATTCTGTTCATCCTGTTTTTCGGCATCGGCTACGGCGCATACTACGCTACTGCGACATGCCCATTCCGATGGTTGCCGACTGCTCCGACTACGAGACCTACCGCTCCGGTAAGTATATTCCGGGCATCATGGGTACGCTGTTCAGCCTGGTGGATAAGCTCGTTTCCAGCCTGTCCGCCACCGTCGTCGGCATTGCCGTGACCTTTATCGGTCTGAACAACCTGCCCACCCAGTATGACCCGTACACGCCGGGCATGAATGTGGTCGTTATCGTCCTGTTCTGCGCCATCCCGATGGTCGCCTGGGCGGCCACTCTCATCGCATGAAGGCTACAGCCTGACCGGCGAGAAGATGAAGGAGATCCAGGCCGTCAACGCCTGCCGCCGCGACGCGGTTGCGAACGGCATGAAACTGGAAGATGCTATGGAAAAGTGGCAGACCGTCGACCAGCTGCCCGCGGAGTACCGCGCCTAAGCTTTAACCCTGCGATTCTCTTTGTCCTTCCATAAACGCAAAGCCCCCCGCATCGTGATGATGCCGGGGGACTTTGTTTAGTCTGCGTGGCAGGAAAAAGAAAACCCCCATGCGGGATACGCCATGGGGGTTCTCTTTTGGTGCGGAAGATGGGACTTGAACCCACACGTCATAGACACACGCACCTCAAACGTGCCTGTCTGCCGATTCCAGCACTTCCGCTTGTTGCATTGACTGCAAGAGATATTCTAGCACAAACACCCCGGAAAAGTCAAGGCTTTTGCCGAAAAAAGATTTTGCAAATCCCTGCCTTGTAAAGACTTGTTGGGAATGGTAGAATAAAGGCAGCAAAAAAAGGGAGAACTGCCATGCAAAATTTAATTTTCAGCCTGAACGCGACCCTGCCGGTGTTTCTTGTCATGGTGGTGGGGTACGCACTGGGGCAGCTCGGCTTTCTGCCGCCCGCGTTCTGCAAGGCGTCGGACAGGCTGACCTTTAAGGTGACTTTGCCGCTCATGCTGTTTCTGGACATGGGCAGCGTGGACATCCTGCACGACTTCCGGCCCAGGTTTGTGCTGTTCTGCTTTGCCGCCACCCTCGTCGGCATCCTGACCGTCTGGGCGGGGGCTAAACGTTTTTTGAAGGACAAGACGCTGGTGGGCGAGTTCGTGCAGGCGGGCTACCGCAGCAGCGCTGCCGTGCTGGGCGTGGCGTTCATCCAGAACATTTACGGCAGCGCCGGCATGGCCCCGCTCATGATTTTGGGCAGTGTACCGCTTTTCAACATCTTTGCGGTGCTGATCTTGATGCTGGAATCGCCCGAGCAGCGCGGCGTGCCTGACCCGAAGCAGCTCTTGCGCGGTGTGGCCACAAACCCGATCCTGCTGGGCATTGTGTTCGGCACGGTCTATGCGCTGCTGCCGTTCACGCTGCCGCAGATCGCAACCAAAACCATCAGCAGCATTGCGTCGCTGACCACGCCGCTGTCGCTGCTGTCCATTGGCGCGTCGTTTGAAGGGACAAAGGCCATCAAAAAGCTCGGCCCCACGCTGGCGGCGGCGTTCATCAAGACCGTGGGCCTTGCGGCGGTGTTCCTGCCCTGCGCGGTAGCGCTGGGCTTTCGGAATGAGGAACTCGTCGCACTGCTTATCATGCTGGGCAGTCCCACGACGCCGAGCGCCTATGTCATGAGCAGGAACATGGGCCATGAGGGCGTGCTGACCTCGAGCTGCATTGCCCTGACGACCCTTCTCTCCGCCTTGACGCTGACAGGCTGGATCTTTGTTCTGCGGAGCGGGGGATACTTATAACGGAAAAAGGCTTCCCCATCGGAAAGCTGTCCGCGAAGCGGACGATGAGGGCCGCGTTGCCGGCAATATCCCGTTTACGGGAAACAGCGCAAGCTTCGCCTCATCCGACTCGCTTCGCTCGGCCACCTTCCCCCGATGGGGAAGGCTTAGGCTGTCGAAAAAGGTGTGCTCACCCCTTGGCCCCCTCTGTGAGGGGCTCCGCCCGCAGGCGGTGGGGGAGAGAACTGTGCGGTTGCCGAATATTTGGCTTATGGCAGGTTCTCT
>ENA-OUNI01000395-OUNI01000395.1-human-gut-metagenome-genome-assembly--contig:-NODE-395-length-20225-cov-1.903324_pt1 | contig 20225 bp, 21 predicted proteins | sample MGYA00242499_ERZ504580 | MGnify/ENA primary metagenome ERZ504580 (study PRJEB26092, sample SAMD00036315) | human gut metagenome | host: Homo sapiens | study: EMG produced TPA metagenomics assembly of... | reverse complement strand
GCTTTGCATGGGGATGTTTCTCCAGAATGAGGTCCATATTGTCTATCCATTCTGCTTGGTTTTCCAATGTCGTGCAGTTCATGGATTCCACTACGGGAGAATATTTTTCCTCCTAGCTTTATATACTCGTCTACAAATTGGCTGATACTGGAATAAGTGTATTTTGTATCTGAATTATAAGAGCTGATGAAAAGTATTTCGTCTTTTGTAAAATGCTGGGGAGATACGGATGCAGTAGCGCTTCCGGCCAGCAAACAGATTATTATGATAATATAGCACGGATTAGTCGTTTCATCTTTTAGTTGTTTCTCATTGTTTAGTGAGACAAAGATAGAAAGAAATTGCGAAATTCAGGCAGATTGGAGGAATAAAACAAATAAAAAAGAGGACCGTCATCCCGACGCTCCTCTTCGCAAACTTAAAACAACCAACAAAAGAAATAGATAATCTTCATGCAGTGATTATCTAATAAAAAGCAATTCACGATATTTAGGTAATGTCCACATCTGGTTGTCTACGATCAGCTCCAGCTTGTCGATATGATAACGTATCTCTTCCAGCATCGGGGCGATGGTATCGTGATAGGCAATGGCCTTTTCGCGCTCGCTCTCTATTTTGTTCGCCACTTTTCGCGCCTCCACCATGGCATTTACATGCTCGGTGATGAAAATGGTTCGCCGGGCAATCTCTTCGATGAGTTTCATGTTCTCGGCCGACAGTTGGGATGCTTTTTCCGCCGGGAAGAGCTCTTTCATTTTATACACATTGTCTATCAGCTTGCTTTGGTATTCGGTGGCTACGGGGATGATGTGGTTCATCGCCAGGTCGCCCAGCACGCGCGCCTCGATCTGGATTTTCTTTGTGTAAGTTTCCCATTTCACTTCATTGCGCGCCTCCAGCTCCTTGCGGGTCATCACGCCGGTGGATTCGAACATGGCGATGCTCGCGGGCTTCAAGTAGTTGTCGAAAATGAGCGGGCAGCTCGTTTCGCAGTCCAGACCCCGATGGGCGGCCTCCGCCTTCCATTCGTCCGAGTAGCCGTTGCCGTCAAAACGGACAGGCTTGCACTCCTTGATGTAGCGGCGGATAATTTCGATGATGGCGGAGATTTTCGGTTCACCCTTTTCGATGAGCGCGTCCACGTCCTGCTTGAACCGGGCAAGTTGTTCGGCAACGGCCGCGTTGAGCGCAATCATGGCACTGGCACAGTTTGCCTCCGAGCCTACGGCGCGGAATTCGAAGCGATTGCCGGTGAAGGCGAACGGCGAGGTGCGGTTGCGGTCGGTATTGTCAATCAGCAGTTCGGGAATTTGCGGGATGTCCAGCTTCATTCCCTGTTTGCCTGCCAGTGAGACAAGGTCATCGTTGCCGCTTTCTTCTATATGTCCAGACTTGCGTGAGCTGTTTGCCCAGGAAAGAAGAAATGATGGCTGGCGGCGCTTCGTTGGCTCCCAGGCGATGGGCGTTGGTGGCACTCATGATAGAGGCTTTCAGCAAACCGTTGTGGTGGTATACCGCCATCAGGGTGTTGACAATGAAGGTGATGAAGCGCAGATTATCTTCGGCGGTCTTGCCCGGAGCCATCAGCAGGACGCCGGTGTCTGTACCCAGTGACCAGTTGTTATGCTTCCCCGAGCCGTTGACGCCTTTGAAGGGCTTTTCGTGCAGCAACAGGCGGAAACCGTGGCTCCGCGCCACCTTGCGCATGAGCGACATGATGAGCATGTTATGGTCTACCGCCAAGTTGCATTCTTCGAAAATGGGAGCCAGCTCAAATTGGTTGGGAGCCACTTCGTTATGGCGGGTCTTGACGGGTATGCCCAGTTCCAGCGCCTGTATTTCAAGGTCTTTCATAAAGGCAGCCACACGGGTGGGGATGGCTCCGAAGTAATGGTCTTCCAATTGCTGGTTCTTGCTGGCTTCGTGTCCCATCAGGGTGCGCCCGGTCAGCAGCAGGTCGGGACGGGCGGCATACAGTCCTTCGTCTACCAAGAAGTATTCCTGTTCCCAGCCCAGGTAGGCCACCACTTTCTTCACTTCCGGGTTGAAGTAACGGCACACGTCCACGGCGGCTTTGCCCACAGCACTCAAGGCTTTCAGCAGTGGCGTTTTGTAGTCCAGCGACTCGCCGGTGTAAGCAATGAAAACGGTAGGGATGCACAGGGTGTCGTCCACCACGAAGACAGGCGATGAGGGGTCCCATGCACTGTAGCCGCGTGCCTCGAAGGTGTTTCGGATGCCGCCGTTGGGGAAGCTGGAAGCATCAGGCTCCTGCTGTACGAGGAGCTTGCCGGAGAATTCTTCCATCATTCCACCTTGCCGTCGTGTTCCACAAAAGCGTCGTGCTTTTCGGCTGTGCCTTCCGTCAGGGGTTGGAACCAGTGGGTGTAGTGGGTTACACCTAGCTCGATTGCCCAGCGTTTCATGCCTGCCGCCACTTCATCGGCTATGGCACGCTCCAGGGGGGCGCCGTTGTCCATGGCGTCCGTCAGTTTGGCATAGACGGCGCCGGGCAGATACTTGAACATTTTCTCGCGGTTGAAAACGTATTTGGCGAAATATTCACTGGGCCTTTCGGCTGGTGTCTCCACCGTTGCTGCTTTCTTCTTGAAAGCCGTTTCGACTACTCTGAATCTTAATTTTGACATAATACCTAAATTTGTTTAGTTGTTAATTAGTAGAATGAATGGAAAAAACTTTTGTGATTAATTGTATGCCGACTCGCCATGCTCGTAGATATCGAGTCCTTCCTCTTCAATGCGTTTCGGAACACGCAAGCCATGTATCTTGTCCAGCACTTTAAAGACAATGAAGCCCATGCCTGCCGCCCACACTCCTACTACGGCCGCGCCGAAGAGCTGTGCCAGCAGGAAGCTGCTTCCGCCGCCATAGAACAGCCCCTCTTCTGTAGCGAAGAGTCCCGTAAGAATCGTTCCCAGGCAACCGCAAACACCGTGTACGGACGATGCGCCTACGGGGTCGTCAATTTTCAGCACATGGTCGATAAAGTCGACTGCAAATATCATTACCACGCCGCAAATGGCACCGATAAGTACAGACCCGAAAGGCGATACCAGGTCACATCCCGCCGTGATGCCCACCAGTCCTGCCAGCACACCGTTCAGCGTGAGCGACAAGGAAGGTTTGCCATACTTCATCCAACTCGCCACCAGTGCGAAGAAACCTCCTGCACAAGCTGCCAGGTTGGTGGTGAGGAACACATGCGAAATGGCTGTCTGGTCTCTACTTGTTGCCGCTGCCAACTGCGAACCGGGGTTGAACCCGAACCAGCCGAACCAAGGATCAAACACAGCCCAGGCAGGCAAGCGTCAAACTATGACCGGGGATGGCCCTTGATTTGCCGTCTTTCCCGTATTTGCCAATACGCGGTCCCAGAATGGCGGCGCCCACCAAGCAATCCATCCGCCTACGGAGTGAACCACCGTAGAACCGGCAAAGTCATGGAAAGTAGTGCCGAACGTCCTCATCATAAAGGAGCCTTCGTCTCCGTTCATCAGCCATCCGCCGCCCCAGGTCCAGTGGCCGGAAACCGGATAAATGAGTACGCTGATAAAGACAGTATAGACCAGATACATGGAGAACCTGGTACGTTCCGCCATGGCTCCGGACACGATGGTGGCCGCCGTAGCGCAGAATACAGTCTGGAAAATCAGGAAGCCTTCGATGGGCAATCCGTTGTCGATGATTTTGTCCATCGCCTCCAAGTTGAAAAATGGGGGGCGCCCACAAAACCGCCTATGCCGAACATCAGCCCGAAGCCGATGAACCAGAACAGGATGGAGCCGAACATGAAGTCTACCAGATTTTTCATCAGCACGTTGGCCGTGTTCTTGGTACGGATGAATCCGGCTTCTACCAAGCGAATCCCGGTTGCATGAAGAATACCAGCATGGCGGCAAGTAGCATCCATACGGTGTTGAGTCCGGTAGCAAGTTCGCCCAGGGCCCCGGCGGTTGCATCGGGCGCCGCGGTGGTGGCTGCCACGCCTGCATCTTGCGCCCAAAGGCCGGCGGGGAGCATAAATAAGAGTATAGTATCCATAATTTTTCTCGTTTACGTTGTAGTATTGTTTTATTCCCGACTTTACCTTTGCCGGTAAAGGGAAGTAGCTTGCGCTTATTTTTCCTGTTCTGCATTATACAGGCTATGTCGCCCCGCTCGCCCGTGCGTATGCGGACGGCATCTTCAATGGGGATGACGAAAATACGTCCGTCGCCTATCTCGCCGGTATGCGCCGCCTTGATGATGGCTTGCACTGTTTTCTCCACATTCTTTTCGCGCACCACGATGGAAACCAGGATTCTTTCAATCGAACTGGTATCATACACCACGCCACGGTAGATACGTCCCTGGCGTGCTTTGCCAATGCCTCTTACATCGTAGTAGGAAAACCATTCGATGTCGGCTTCGAGCAACGCGTCCTTTACGTCCTCGAACTTGGTCTTACGGATAATAGCCTCAATTTTCTTCATTGTTGTACTTGTAATTTATATGTTCCAATCTTTTTACCTTTTTAAAAACTGATACCTCTCTCTATTGTGTCGTTATGTCTGAATTTGTTATTGTATCTGCATTTTCTGCACTTCCTGTCAGAAACTCAGTCCGAATACGAAATAGGCCCCTTCGGTGCGCGGATTCACCGTCACCTTGGCGAAGGAGGGGACTGAGAATGAGTCTGTAATCTTGATTTCCTTGGATGCCCCAAGGCTGATGTCGCATACGGCGAACCCGTCCGAACCACTGTATTCCGGATCTGCGGACACGTTATAGAAGTCATTGGCCCATGGCGTGGCTCCTATTTCTGCTGTCCAGTCCAGGCCTGCCAGTTTGAAGGGGGCGGCGAGTGATATGTAAGAGGAATATGCCCGGTCGCCGTCCTTGTTCACCCCGTCGGCACCTGCAAGTTGGTGTACCAGTTCACTGCCAGCGGACCGAAATCGTAGCTATCTGCGCTTCGAATACATGGCTGGTATGGTGCGTGCCATAGTGGAAATAGCCGGGACCGCCATTGAACCAGTAGTCTGTCACCGAAATGCTGAAACCGCCGGTACTGTAGCCCAGCGTCAGGTCCAGTTCTTTCGTATCAGCGGACTCAATGCCTGCGGATCCCCATGCACCGAGCGAAAATCCTTTGTAGCAACGGACAATGACGGCTGTATGCTTACGCCTCCCAAATCCTGTCCGCGCCAAATATAGCCGCTTACCAAGTCAGCTCCTACGCTGGCTTCCACCTTGTCTTGAGCGATGCTCGTTGCCGGCACTGCCATGGACATGCCTAATAGCAATGCTGTTTCCTTAAAATTCATCTTCATAGCTTTTTACCTTTTAATTAATAATAGTGAGTATGTCATATTTTATATACCTATTGGCTTGATGGATGTAAGTCCGGTACAAGCACACAGTGCTTCAAGTGTTGCCGTGTACTGCTCAGAGCAACCATTTTCTGATCCGTTTCATGGCTTCTTCGCAATCCGCCCGCTCTCCGAAAGCGGTCAAGCGGATATACCTTCACCACTGGGGCCGAAGCTACTCCCGGCGTGCCCACTACATTGCTTCATACAGCATCTGTTCAAAGAATTTCCACGAGCTTACCTCGCCCGGCGCCTTCACCCACAGGTAGGGGGCGTTCTCTCCGCCGAAAACTTTGAGTCCTGTACTTTCCAACGCTTCTTTCATGATGCGAGCGTTAGCCATATAATACTGTATGATGGCTTTCACTTGCTTTTTGCCTTCGGGGGTATAGATCGCTTCGGCACCACGCTGGGTGATATAGGATGTCCCGTTGAACTTGGTGCACTGGCGGCGGTTCCACATCCGGTTCAGCGGAATGCGCTCTCCTTCCAGCGTGGCGGCAGTGAGTTCTTTCGGTACGACGGTGTATCCGCAACGCACCCCGGTGAATCCGGCTGTCTTCGAGAAACTGCGAAATTCTATCGCTACTTTTTTCGCTCCTTTTATCTCATAAATGGAGTGAGGAATGTCCGGGTCTTGTATGTAGGCCTCGTAGGCAGCATCGTAAAGGATGAGGGTATCATTTTCCAATGCATAGTTCACCCATTTTTTCAGTTCGGCCTTGCTAATGACCGTCCCCGTGGGGTTATTGGGATAGCAGAGGTATAGGATATCTATCCTGCGGTCGGGGATTTCGGGCACGAAATTATTCTCGCTCAGGCAAGGCAAGTATACCACGTTGCTCCATCGCCCGTCTTCCAGTATCCCGGCGCGGCCGCACATTACGTTCGAGTCGATGTATACGGGGTAGATGGGATCTGTCACGCCGATGCTGTTGTCGTGGCGAAGGATGTCTCCGATATTTCCCGTATCGCTCTTGGCGCCGTCACTGATAAAGACTTCGCCGGGTTCCAGATGGACGCCGCGCGGAGCGTAATCGTTCCTGATGACGGCATCTATCAGGAAATCATAGCCTTGTTCGGGACCGTAACCGTGGAATGTCTCTTTGTTTGCCAGCTCGTCTACTGCCTTATGCATGGCTTCGATGGAAGCTTGAGGCAGCGGGCGGGTTACATCTCCGATGCCCAGGCGGATGAGATCCGTTTTAGGATGAGAGACTTTGAATGCATTTACCTTTTTGGCAATGTCCGAAAACAAGTAATTGTTTGGTAGTTTTAAAAAATGTTCGTTTACTAGTGCCATCGTTGTTATTGTTTTTATCGTTGTTTTAAGTTTTTCAAAATCATTATCACATCTCTATTTCGCCTTCGAAAACCTTTCCGGCCGGACCGGTCATGTATACATGTCCGTCTTTCTCGTTCCAATGGATGTGGAGATCGCCTCCGTCCATCCTTACCCACGATTTTCGTCCGGCTTTATGGTTCAGTACGGCCGCCACGGCGGTGGCGCAAGCCCCTGTTCCACAAGCCATTGTGATGCCTGAACCTCTTTCCCACACTCTCATCCGTAGGGATTGGTCCGGCAATATTTCTACAAATTCCACATTGGTCCGCTCAGGAAAAAGCGGATGATTTTCCAGTTTCGGGCCAACCGCCGGCAAATCCACCTCTTTTATATCATCTACGAAAATGACAACATGCGGATTTCCCATGCAGACGAATGTTCCTTTGTATTCTTTTCCATCGGCCAAGATAGTTTCTGCCAGCATTCCGCCGGTTTTCGTAGCTATCTGTCCGGGGTTTGATAGCAGGGGCGTACCCATATCTACGGTTACATCCTTCACCACCCCGTTGCCTGTATGAAGTTTCAGGATTTTGATTCCCGAAAGTTTCCAGTGTGATCACCTCCTTATCCGTCAATCCTTTCTCGTATACATATTTGCCTATGCAGCGCGAGGCGTTTCCACACATCATGGCTTCGGAGCGTCTGCATTGAATATACGCATACTGAAATCCGCTTTCTCGGATGCTCCAATCAGTACCAGACCGTCCGCACCGATACCGGTATGATAAGCGCTCCATTTTCTGGCGGCTTTTATCGGATCTTGCAGCGGAGAAGACAAGGTATTTACATAGATATAATCATTGCCGGTTCCTTGCATCTTGGTAAACTTGATAGTTGTTGCCATTTTGATTAATACTTATTTATTGTTGTTTCCTTTTGCTTTTAATTATATGCAAATATATGTCTTTTTGATATTTTATAAGATATAATCGTTTCTATTTTCTTATTTATTTTCACTCTAATAACAAATAGAAACCGAAATGTTTGTTTTATCTTTCAAATTACATCAGAACAAGGGAAGATAGTTTTGAATTATAAGTCAATAGGTCGTTATATGGTTGAGGGATGTAATATTCCTATTATTATACTCCGGTTGATTGACTATAAAGGGGGGATGCCGTCCTAAATACAATCTATCTGAATAAAAGAAATGCTCGAACTTACAATTTAAAAGTATTTTTCACAATCTGGCTTTCAATTATTAAATAGATTCGCTATATATCCGACAAAGTGCAAGACAGAGACACAAGACTACATCTTTTTATCAAAAGAAAACATTACTTCTGCATCAAAAAGAAATAAATTCCCTACTTTTGCAGAACAATATGAAATACAAACCAACATTATTATAAACTAAAGATAGCAATAATGGTAAAAATAGAGCAAACAGGTCTTTATGACGCAACCAACGAACATGACGCTTGCGGCGTAGGCATGGTAGTCAACATTCATGGCAACAAATCGCATGAACTGGTAGACTCCGCATTGAAGGTATTGGAAAACATGCGCCACCGAGCGCAGAAGGAGCCGATAACAAAACCGGTGACGGAGCCGGAATCATGCTACAGATTCCCCACGAATTCATCCTCCTGCAAGGCATCCCCGTACCCGAAAAAGGAAAATACGGAACCGGACTCGTATTTCTGCCCAAAGACGAAAAAGAGCAGGCCGGCATCCTGAGCATTATGATTGAAGAAATAGAACGCGAAGGACTTACCTTGATGCACCTGCGCAATGTGCCCACCAACCCCGCCTGCCTGGGCAAGGACGCACGGGCCACCGAACCGGACATCAAACAGGTATTCATCACCGGAGTGACAGATGCGGACAGCCTGGAACGCACCCTCTACATCATCCGCAAGAAGATAGAAAAGCGCGTGCGGCACACGGACTTCTACATCGTTTCGCTATCGGCAAAAAACATTATATATAAAGGTATGCTCTCGTCCATGCAAGTGCGCGAGTACTTCCCGGACCTGACGCAACCCTATTTTACCAGTGGATTGGCATTGGTACACTCCCGTTTCAGCACCAACACATTTCCTACATGGAGCCTCGCCCAACCGTTCCGTTTGTTAGCGCACAACGGCGAAATCAATACCATCCGCGGTAACCGGGGTTGGATGGAGGCGCGCGAAAGTGTCCTTTCCTCTCCGGCATTGGGGGATGTCAAAGACATCCGTCCCATTATCCAGCCGGGCATGAGCGACAGCGCCTCACTGGACAATGTGCTGGAATTTTTTGTGATGTCGGGACTGAGCCTGCCCCATGCCATGGCGATGCTGGTACCCGAATCGTTCAACGACAAAAACCCTATCAGTGAAGAGTTGAAAGCGTTTTACGAATACCATTCCATCCTGATGGAACCTTGGGACGGGCCTGCCGCGCTGCTGTTCAGTGACGGACGGTTTGCCGGAGGAATGTTGGACCGCAACGGCCTGCGCCCTGCCCGTTACCTCATTACCAATAATGACATGATGGTAGTGGCCAGTGAAGTAGGCGTGATGGATTTCGAACCGGGAGAGATTAAAGAGAAAGGCGTCTGCAACCGGGCAAAATACTGATGATTGATACCGAACAAGGTAAAATATATTATGACGGTGAACTGAAAGAACAACTGGCGTCGGCCCGCCCCTATCGCGCATGGCTGTCTGCCAACCGCATCGAGCTCGATACCTTAAAAAGCGGACGCAAGATAGACAACCGGATAGACGGCTATGACCGTATGCTGCGTACTTTCGGCTTCTCGCGCGAGGATATAGAACGCACCCTCATGCCGATGTGCAACACAGGGGCCGAGCCCATCGCCTCTATGGGTAACGACACGCCGCTGGCCGTCCTTTCGGACAGGCCGCAGTTGCTGTTCAACTATTTCCGGCAACAGTTTGCCCAAGTGACCAATCCCGCCATCGACCTATCCGTGAAGAGTTAGTCATGTCGCTCACCGAGTACATCGGGGCCGTGGGAATGAATATCCTGATGCCCAGCGAAAGCCATTGCAAAATGGTACGCCTGCCCCATCCCGTGCTGAACAACACCCAACTGGACATCCTCTGCAACATCCGGTATAAAGGATTCAATACCGTGAAACTCCCTATCGTATTCGAGGTGAGCAAGGGAAAAGCCGGATTGCAAGAGGCCCTGAACGACCTGTGCAAAAAAGCCGAGCAATCCGTTACGGACGGAGTGAACTATATCATTCTGAGCGACCGTTTTGTGGACGACACCCATGCCGCCATCCCGTCGCTACTGGCAGTTAGCACTGTCCATCATCACCTCATCTCCGTTCAGAAACGCGTGCAAACCGCATTGATTGTAGAAAGTGGCGAGATTCGCGAGGTGATGCACGCTGCCCTGTTGCTGGGATATGGTGCCAGTGCCATCAATCCCTACATGGCCTTCGCCGTACTGGATGAACTGGTGAGGAAAGGCGATGTGCAGATGAATTACGAAACGGCCGAGAAGAATTATATCAAGGCCATCCGCAAGGGCTTGTTCAAGATTATGAGCAAGATGGGCATTTCGACTATCCGTTCCTACCGGGGCGCAAAGATTTTTGAAGCCGTAGGGGTCAGCGAGGAATTGTTGAGAAGCTATTTCGGCACACAGACATCCAGCATCGGAGGCATCCGTCTGGAAGAAGTCGCCAGAGACGCCATCGCCCTGCACGATGCCGGATTCGCTGCAAAAGAAGTGAGCGACATTTTACCGCACAACGGACTGTTCTCTTTCCGCAAAGACGGAGAACGGCACGCCTGGAATCCGGAAACCATCTCCACCCTGCAACTGGCCACCCGGCTGGGCAGCTACAAGAAGTTCAAGGAATTCACCTCCATGGTAGATGGAAAAGATTCCCCCCTCTTCCTGCGCGACTTCTTCGGGCACAAACGAAACCCTATTGATATTGAAAAGGTGGAGCCGGTAGAAAACATCGTGAAACATTTCGTGACAGGAGCCATGTCCTTCGGCGCTATCAGCAAGGAGGCACATGAGGCGCTGGCACTGGCCATGAACAAACTGGGCGCACGCAGCAATACGGGTGAAGGAGGTGAGGACAGCGACCGCATTACCGGCACTTACCAGGGTATCTCACTTTGCAGCAAGACCAAGCAGATAGCATCGGGACGCTTCGGAGTCACCGCCGAATACCTGGTCCATGCCGAAGAGATCCAGATAAAGGTGGCCCAAGGCGCCAAGCCGGGAGAAGGAGGACAACTGCCGGGATTCAAGTAGATGAGGTGATTGCCAAAACCCGCCACTCCATTCCGGGCATCTCGCTCATTTCCCCTCCACCCCACCATGACATTTATTCCATCGAAGATTTGGCCCAGTTGATATTCGACCTGAAAAACGTAAACCCACAGGCACGAATCAGTGTGAAACTGGTAGCCGAAAGCGGCGTGGGAACCATTGCCGCCGGAGTAGCCAAAGCGAAGGCCGACCTGATTGTCATCTCGGGAGCGGAAGGAGGAACCGGCGCATCGCCTGCCTCGAGTATGCGGTATGCAGGTATCTCGCCCGAAATAGGACTGAGCGAGACGCAACAGACCTTGGTGTTGAACGGACTCCGCGGACAAGTGAAACTGCAAGTGGACGGACAGTTGAAAACCGGACGGGATATTATCAACATGGCCTTGCTGGGTGCGGAAGAATTCGGTTTCGGTACCACCGCATTGATTGTACTGGGATGCGTCATGATGCGCAAGTGCCACACCAACACCTGTCCCGTAGGCGTGGCCACCCAAGACCCCGAACTCCGCAAACATTTCCGCGGACACTATGAATATGTAGTGAATTATTTCACTTTCCTAGCACAGGAAGTACGCGAATATTTGGCCGAAATGGGATTCACCCGGTTGGAGGATATCATTGGACGGACAGACCTGATTGAAATACAACAAGCGCCAAGTGAGAAGAAATCCTCACTATTGGATTTCAGCAGACTGCTACACCGGGTGGACAACGGAGCTGCCATACACCATGTCATGGAACAGAAGCACGACATTGCCCATGTGAAGGATGTGACCATACTGGCCGCCGCCAGGGATGCCATAGAAAACGGAAAAGAAATTTCCCTGGAATACACCATCGCCAATACGGACCGTTCGGTAGGCGCCATGCTGGCAGGAGCGGTTGCCAAGAAATACGGGCAGGCAGGACTTCCGGAACAGACCATCCACATCAAATTCAAAGGTTCGGCAGGCCAAAGTTTCGGTGCGTTCCTGACCCACGGCATCAGTTTCAAGCTGGAAGGCGAAGCGAATGACTATCTGGGAAAAGGACTGAGCGGCGGACGCATTGCGGTACTGCCCCCCGTGCGCAGCAATTTCGATGCGGAAAAGAATACCATCGCCGGAAACACCCTGCTGTATGGCGCTACTGACGGCGAGGTGTATATCAACGGACGGGTGGGCGAACGCTTCGCCGTCCGCAATTCCGGTGTGACGGCGTGGTAGAGGGTGTAGGCGACCACTGTTGCGAATACATGACCGGAGGACGGGTCGTGGTACTGGGGGAAACCGGACGGAATTTCGCTGCCGGAATGAGTGGCGGCGTGGCTTACGTGTGGAACAAGAACCACAACTTCGATTATTTCTGCAACATGGAGATGGTGGAGCTCTCGCTTATCGAGGAGGCATCTTACCGGAAGGAACTGCATGAACTGATCCGCCAGCATTACCTCTATACCGGCTCCAAACTGGCACGAACGATGCTGGATGACTGGAATCGCTATGTGGACGAATTTATCCAGGTAGTACCTATCGAATATAAACGAGTATTGCAAGAAGAACAAATGCGCAAGCTACATCAAAAAATAGCTGATGTACAAAGAGATTATTAATACATCACACAAATTATCAACAAAGAAATACAACAAAGATATGGGAAATCCAAAAGCATTTTTAACTATACCGCGTCAGGAAGCGGGCTACCGTCCCATCCACGACCGGATATCAGATTATAGCGAGGTAGAACAGACTCTGAACAGCCGTGACCGGAAACTTCAAGCCTCACGCTGCATGGACTGCGGCGTTCCCTTCTGCCACTGGGCTTGTCCGCTGGGCAACAAGCAGCCCGAATTCCAAGATGCCCTCTACAAGGGCAAATGGGAGGAAGCCTACAAGATATTGAACGAAACCAACGATTTTCCTGAGTTCACCGGCCGCATCTGCCCCGCCCTCTGCGAAAAGAGTTGCGTGCTGAAACTGAGCATGGACTCTCCCGTCACCATCCGCGAGAACGAAGCGGCCATTGCCGAGGCAGCCTTCCGTGAAGGTTACATCAAGCCCCGGAACATTGAACGCAACGGACGGAAAGTAGCCGTCATCGGTGCCGGGCCTGCCGGACTGGCCGCCGCCAACCAGCTCAACGGAAAAGGGTACACAGTGACCGTCTTCGACAAGAATGAGGCTCCCGGCGGCCTGCTACGTTACGGCATCCCCAACTTCAAGCTGCACAAGCCCATCATCGACCGCCGTATCCGGGTGATGGAAGAAGAAGGCATCCACTTCAAAATGAACAACGATGTGGATGTGCGGCAACTCCCCGAAGGTTTTGACGCCTACTGCATCTGCACCGGAGCTCCGACCGCCCGTGACCTCTCTGTCCCCGGACGCGAACTGAAAGGCATCCACCCGGCACTGGACATGCTGGCGCAACAAAACCGTATCCTTGCCGGCATGACGTTCCCGAAAGAACAACTGGTTACTGCCAAAGGGAAAAAGTACTGGTCATCGGCGGAGGGGATACCGGCAGCGACTGCATAGGGACCAGCAACCGGCAAGGTGCCCTAAGCGTCACCCAAATAGAAATCATGCCCCAGCCGCCCGTAGGACAGAATCCTGCCACTCCATGGCCCCAATTCCCCGTCGTACTGAAAACCACCTCTTCTCACGAAGAAGGGTGCAGCCGCCTATGGTCTCTCGCCACCCGTAAGTTTTTAGGCAAAAACGGTAAAGTGTGCGGTGTGGAAGTGGAACAGGTGGAATGGACTCCCGATCCCGACGCGGCCGCCCTGTCATGAAGCCCACCGGAAAGGTGGAAGTGATTGAAGCCGACCTGGTTCTTCTGGCAATGGGCTTCTTAAAACCCGAACATCCCCAATTCACCGAAAACGTATTCGTAGCCGGCGATGCGGCAAGCGGAGCCAGCCTGGTGGTACGCGCCATTGCCAGCGGACGGAAAGCGGCAACGGACATAGACAGTTATCTCAATAAATAAATCAACAAATACAATTATGTGTGGAATCGTAGGAATATTCAAGATAAAGCAACAAACGCAAGAGTTGCGTCAGAAGGCATTGAAAATGTCACAAAAGCTCCGCCACCGCGGACCGGACTGGAACGGTATCTATGTAGGCGGCTCTACCATCCTGGCCCATGAACGCCTCTCCATCGTAGACCCTCAAAGCGGAGGGCAGCCCCTATACAGTCCCGACCGGAAACAAATCCTTGCCGTGAACGGAGAAATCTACAACCATCGGGATGTTCGTGCAAAGTACGCCGGAAAATATGATTTCCAAACCGGAAGCGACTGCGAAGTCATCCTTGCCCTTTACCGTGACAAAGGTATTCACTTCCTCGAAGACCTGAACGGCATCTTCGCCTTCGCCCTTTATGATGAGGAGAAAGACGATTTCCTCATTGCCCGCGACCCCATCGGAGTCATACCTTTATATATAGGTAAGGATAAGGACGGCAAAATATACTGCGCCAGCGAGTTGAAAGCCCTCGAAGGTTCTGTGATGAATACGAACCCTTCCTTCCCGGCCATTACTATTGGGGAAAAGAAGGCAAGATGACCCGCTGGTACGTCCGCGACTGGTTTGAATACGAAGCCGTGAAAAACAACAATGCCTATTCCCAGGACATACACAACGGGCTGGAAGAGGCCGTTAAACGCCAACTGATGAGTGATGTGCTACGGCGTACTTCTTTCCGGCGGTCTGGACAGTTCCGTCATCTCTGCCATTGCCAAGAAATATGCAGGCAAACGGGTAGAAACCGACAATAAAAAAGATGCCTGGTGGCCTCAGCTCCATTCCTTTGCTATCGGTCTGGAAGGTGCGCCCGACCTAATAAAAGCCCGCGAAGTGGCCCGCTTTATCGGAACCGTGCATCATGAAATCCACTATACCATCCAAGAAGGATTGGACGCTATTCGCGACGTCATTTACTACATCGAGACTTACGATGTCACCACCGTTCGCGCCTCTACCCCGATGTATTTGCTGGCACGCGTCATTAAAAGCATGGGAATCAAAATGGTGCTGAGTGGCGAAGGGCTGATGAAGTGTTCGGCGGCTATCTCTATTTCCACAAAGCCCCTACAGCCCAAGCCTTTCATGAAGAGACCGTGCGTAAACTAGGCAAGCTCCACCTCTATGACTGCTCCGTGCCAATAAATCCCTCGCAGCATGGGGAGTGGAAGGCCGAGTGCCTTTCCTGGACAAAGATTTTCTGGACATAGCCATGCGCCTCAATCCCGAGGCAAAGATGTGCCCCGGAAGCACCATTGAAAAGAAAATCGTCCGCAAAGCCTTTGCAGATATGTTGCCCGACAGTGTAGCATGGCGACAGAAAGAGCAGTTCAGCGACGGCGTGGGCTATAGTTGGATTGATACACTGAAAGCCCTTACCGCCGAAGCCGTCAGTGACGAGCAAATGGCGCACGCAGCCGAACGGTTTCCTATCAATACGCCGCAAAACAAGGAAGAATACTACTATCGCAGCATCTTCCAGGAGCACTTTCCCAGTGAAAGCGCAGCCCGCAGCGTGCCAAGCGTGCCCAGTGTGGCATGTTCTACAGCCGAAGCCCTTGCGTGGGACGCCGCCTTCAAGAACATGAACGAACCAAGCGGACGGGCCGTGAAGGGAGTGCACGAAGAAGCATATGATTCATAATATGGCAACGTGAGTCTGATTCCAACAATTTCATGCATATCTTTACCGCTTCTCTTACAGCATGTATTCAAAGAAGAGATGCTTTGCACCCCGAAATCTTGCGCGGCCTTGCCTTCGAAAAGAGGAAGGCTGCGCGGTGCTTTTGCCAACGTTTTCGAAATAGAGTGGAAAAAACAGCCCTTTCCATGCCGGGTATCAGAAAAAAATGGTGTAGCTTTGTATAGCTATAAAAAAGAGAAGAAGAAAGATGGAAACAAAAAAAGCGCCTCAAATCCCTTACGGCATCTCGGACTTTGTGCGGATGCGGACTGAAAATTATTATTATGTGGACAAGACCATGTATTTGCCCCTGATTGAAGATACAGCCAGCTATATCTTTATGATACGTCCGCGCCGTTTCGGAAAAAGCCTTTTCCTAAGCATAATGAAAGCCTACTATGACATTTGCAAAAAGACCGTTTCGAAAGTTATTCAGCGGACTATGGATTGGTAAGAATTCCACCGACCAGCGCAACCGTTTCCAGATGATTTATTTTGATTTCTCAAAGGCAGGGGTTTCATTGGAAAGACTGGAAAAATGTTTTGAGACTTATTGCAATGTTGTCCTCTACCTGTTCATAAAGGATTACGCTTCTTATTATTATGATAATTTTGAAGAAAAGTGCTGTATCTGGCTCAAGGAACCACGTTACATAAAGTCCTGATACAGTTCAAAGGATGGGAAGTGGTGAGAAGTGAAAAAGATACACATTAAAAACACAATTAACAGATAAAATAATGAAAACACCTTTTATTCCTAAATTGATTCTCCTTTTTATCCTATTTTTTCTTTATTCTGCTGGATATGCACAACAACGGGATTCAATAACCATACGCGGACAAGTAACAGATTATAACGGACAACCCATTGACAGTTGTTCCATCTTTTGGCAGAGCCCCTCTTTTGATGACATTAAACAAGCCATCACTGACAAAAACGGATACTACACCACCCGTATTCCTAAAGGAAAGTATCAAAGTATGGGAGCTATCAATATGTCTACCTACCCACATACCTTAAAACCCGGACTAGCGGAAAAAGACCAACGTCTCGAATTTTGGGCATGGAATTTCATTGCCGATCGTGATACCACTCTCAACATTCGCTATCATCGTATGGAAGTCTATGGACTACGTATTTTCCACATCCCTGGAGCATGCCCACCTATCAGATATATGTTCGACCATGAGTCTGACCCGCACCCTGCAATGGCAAAAGAAGAAAAATCCTCACTTGTACATGCACAGGATCTTAGCAAGATTGAGCAAACAGGTTTAAGCAAACAAGCCAAAGGCGTTTTGCTGGCACCATCGGCTGACAAACTAAAAGCTATCGTTTGGATAAATGGAGAAGAAGTACCTGTTCTGATGAAACAAGAGATAAAAGAGTACTTCGATGCTACCGAATACGGCAATGCTATCTGCTGACCGTGGATATGCCCAGACACCAGAAAAATATTCTCCCCTACCGAATATTTAAAGTAGAGTTAACTGATTTAGAGAATGGTGACCGTGGAGAAGGGCTTTATTATATGGAAAAAGAGAACTATATAAAATAAAAAGAAGCGGTATTCTACCGCTTCTTGAGCCGAAACCGGGACTCGAACCCGGGACCTATTCATTACGAATGAATTGCTCTACCAACTGAGCCATTTCGGCAACTGTTTTTTCTGCAATATCGGGTGCTTTTCTGAAAAAGCGTTGCAAATATATATCTTTCTTTCGAAATAAAGAAACTAAAAGCGGATAATTTTTCAGTTATCCGATTTTGTTATGTCAATTGATGCCGGATTTATTAGTAGGCTTCTTCATGTATCCCTTTCATGGCCCATCCGCTTGGTTCGTTTATGTTCTTGAAAGCGGTATCCCACGTAAGAGCTTCAACGGTAGAATTGTTTTCTTTTATGTAAGATTATAACATCAAGGCGTAAAAACTATTTTACACTAATTGCTCTCCTCATCAAACACCCGTGATATACTGAAATTTACCCACTCCATACCCAAACAATTCAATATCCGTCAAAGTTTGATGGTCTTTACCTTACCCGGAATGATGGTCAGATGCACCGTTCCATCCTTTTCTATCTCCACCTTCTGATATCTGGCCTCCACCACCACTTTCCATCCAGTGCCATCACCCCCCACTGGCAGGCATTCCCTTCAAAAGCACAATAACCGCCTACAGGAATACAGATATTCCGGTAACAAGGAGGCACTACGATACGATCTCCCCATTTCAGCCCCCACTTCATCCCCATCCGGAAAGGAAGGACATCTTTTATTTCCTCCAGCCTCTTCCGCCTTTTCTCTTCCTCATTCTGTTGCCGTTCCCGCTGTACGCTCTCCGCACGCCGCCCGGCTTCCTTCCTCAGACCTTCCACCACGGAGGCAAAATCCGCTTCGCCCGCCTTAGGAGCATTACAAGCTATATACCGCTTCCCCTTTCCTTTCTCCACATGATAATAGTTTCCTTCCCCGTCCATCACCACGATGCTCCGATCCGCCAAACAACCACAACACCAGTACACCTCTTCATCATCCCCTTCCAGCACGCAGGCGAAGACATCAAATATAGTAGACCACACAGGATCAACTAGCCGGCAAGACTTCGGAACACGGTAATCCGGTATCTTCAAGTAGAAACCATAAAAACAAAGACTGTCTTTGTGCAAACCATGCATAGAGGTATACGCCTTCCGCGTGCGGCTATGGAAGTCTCCCCCACCCGCAGCAACTCTATGCCGCCGTATGAAAAAACCACCGGCCTCTCCTGATAAGTTCTGTTTGTCTTCAAATCGGTATAACAGTCACTCCCATCCTCTTTGGTGACAGAAAGAAGTTCTCCCTTCAGGAATCTCAATCTCCGGCAACAGCCTGTCACCACCATGAGGACTCCGGACTTATCCACCACCCCTGTCCGGCCATCTTTAAAACGGACAGCAGCCCGGTCCGCACAAATATCAAATACTTCCCGGTATTGAGGAATCACTGTGATTTTGTTCCCGCACCTCAAGCCCCACAAACCACTCTGCCGGTCACGACAGGATTTCAAGGCCGTCCGTTGCTCCCCACCGGCCGGACCACCTCCTCCCAAACAAATCAAATCCCCGTTCCGAATAGTATCCAGCAGACAGTTGTGTGTCATCACAATTTCCAGTCCTTCATTCCGTTTGCTATCTTCCGATAGCGAACAAGACACAGACAGCCCGTTGTTCTCCATCCGTGTCCGGGGCTGAGCATTTCCCGCCATCCGTCCTTCGAACATCGCCTCCCAGTCACGGTCACGGACAGGCAGACCGAATATCCGGTGCAAGCCCACATTATCTATCAGCATACATGATTCCTTATTATCCGACTTCCGCAGCCCCCGTCCCACCTGTTGCAGGTATTTCGCCAACGAAAGCGTGGGACGTGCCAGCTGCACGAACTCCACATCGGGACAGTCAAAACCTTCGGAAAAAATATCCACATTGACCAACACGCTGATCTTTCCCCGCCTGAAATCCTCTACCAGTTCCTTGCGTTCCAGAGCGGGGGTCCTGCTGTCGATAGCAACAGACTCCACGCCATGCAGGCTGTAATAAGCCGCAATCTGTCGGGCGTGTGCGATGCTCACGGCATAGACTATCCCTTTCTTCCCGGCGGCATATCGACGGACGCTCTCATACAATTGTCGATACCGGTCTCCCGATTTAACACCGCATTCATTTCCTTTACCTGATAATCCCCGTCCGCACCCCGCTTCTTCAACGAGTCAACCAGCCGCTGTTCCCTGCTGTTCGCACGGATGGACACATAGTCAAAGGACGACAACCAGCCCCTCCCGATAAATTCCGCAATGCTCCATGAGGTAATCAGGGTATCAAACAAATCCGTGAATCCCTTGCGGTTCAGCCGGCAGGGAGTAGCAGTCATGCCCAGTTTCCTCGCCTCCGGATATCTCTTCCAAAGCTCCCGGTAGGTTTCCGCCAGGGCATGATGCGCCTCGTCAATGACGATCAAATCCGGCTGTCCGTCCATAATCTTCCAGTTTCGTGACAACCACTGGATGGAAAATACCCTCACCCTCCCGGATTCTTCCGGCATACTGTCTTTCCCCGTCCTTCCGTTCTTTGCCGACTTGTCCGGTTCTTTTCCCATTCCATACCGGGCTACGGTTTCCTCTATCTGCTCCACCAGCTCCCTGCGGTGTGCCACTATCCACACCCGCATACCGACACCGCCACCACAAAGAAACTCTTTCACCACCGCAGCCAGCAGATGTGTCTTTCCCGTGCCTGTAGGCATTTGTACCATCACACTCCGGTGAAGCTCCCACTCTTCAAAGAGCCTGAGCTTCATCTCCTGCTGGTAGTCACGAAGACAATCGTTCCTTGCCATGCATCATCCTTATTTCAGATGTATCCTGAATACCATCTGCACTGGGATACTTACATTGGGTCAGTTCCACCACACCACTAATATAATCCTTCCAAAAGTTATACCCGATACCGCAATTCACCGAATAACTATCGTAATTCCGCCTATCACATTCAGCCATTCACAGCCTTCATCCAAAAGAGGTAG
>ENA-OUNI01000394-OUNI01000394.1-human-gut-metagenome-genome-assembly--contig:-NODE-394-length-20236-cov-8.086877_pt1 | contig 20236 bp, 27 predicted proteins | sample MGYA00242499_ERZ504580 | MGnify/ENA primary metagenome ERZ504580 (study PRJEB26092, sample SAMD00036315) | human gut metagenome | host: Homo sapiens | study: EMG produced TPA metagenomics assembly of... | reverse complement strand
TTCGACCAGCGCACCAGCAGGCCAGGCGCGCCAGTCCTGTTCCCGGAGGCAAAGCTTGTGCCGGTGGACGGCCTGAAAGAGATGTGCTTGGCAGCTTTGAGGGCCGCAATTTCATCGAGATGGAAAAGGACCCCGAGTATCAGGCATGGGTGAAGGCCAACTGCGAAAGCCCCTGCCCGGATGGAGAGCGCAAGACGGATTTTTCAGACCGCATCTGCCGCACCGTGCAGAGCTGATCGATAAAGCCCTTGCCGCAGGCGAAGAGCGGCTGGTCATTCTGGCCCACGGCGGCACCCAGATGGCCGCATGGAGCGGTTTGCCGTCCCCCACAGGGACTATTACGCATGGTGCGGACCCAACGCGGGCGGCTTTGTGCTGGATGCAAAGGACTGGACGGAAAAGCATCTGCTATATCTCGTGAAGACCGTCCAGTACACAAAGGAGAGCAGGGCATGATCCTTCAGGCAGTTGTCGGCGGTTTTGTGCTGGACGCGCTCTTCGGCGACCCGGCGTGGCTGCCGCACCCGGTGGTGCTTATGGGCAGATGTATCTCCCGGCTGGAAAAGTTCCTGCGCGCCCGCCTGCCCGGCACCCCGCAGGGCGAGCTGCTGGGCGGTGCCGTGACGGCGTTCTGCCTGCCGGTGGGCACCTTTCTGGTCACGAGCTTGTGTGTCTGGCGGCGGCAAAGCTCAGCCGTGGCTGGGCCTTGCGGTGCAGATGTTCTGGTGCGGGCAGGCGCTGGCGGCAAGGGGCCTTGCGCAGGAGAGCACAAATGTGTATAACGAGCTGGTCCGGAACGACCTGCCCGCCGCTCGCAAAGCCGTGAGCCGCATCGTGGGCCGCGACACCCAGAACCTGACCGCAGAGGGTGTGACCAAAGCTGCGGTGGAAACGGTGGCCGAAAATGCCAGCGACGGCGTCATTGCGCCGCTGCTGTATATGCTCATCGGCGGGGCACCGCTGGCGCTGACCTACAAGGCCATCAATACCATGGACAGCATGCTGGGCTACAAAAACGAGAAGTATCTTTACTTTGGCCGCGCAGCCGCGAAGCTGGACGACCTTGCCAACTACATCCCCAGCCGCATTGCTGCCCTTTTGTGGGTGGCCGCTGCGGCCTTTACCGGCAACGATGCCAAGGGCGCATGGCGCATCTGGCGGCGGGACCGGCGCAACCACGCCAGCCCCAACAGCGCCCAGACCGAAAGCGCCTGCGCCGGTGCACTGGGCGTGCAGCTGGCCGGCCCGGCTTACTATTTTGGCGAATATTACCCCAAGCCCACCATGGTGATGCCCTGCGCCCCATTGAGCCACAGGACATCCTGCGCGCCAACCGCATGATGTATGTGGCAAGCGGCTTTGCGCTGGCATGGGGTGCAGCAATACGGGGGTTCCTTGCATGAAACAATTGACCCATGGCGGCGACTGGGCGGGCTACCGCGCCGAGTTTGGCCGCGACCCGCTGGATTTTTCGGCCAATGTCAGTCCGCTGGGCCTGCCGGAAGGGGTGGCAAAGGCCATTACGGCAGCGCTTGCCACGGCCGACCGCTACCCCGACCCGCTGTGCCGGGCCCTGCGTGAAAAACTGGCGGTGGCTGAGGGAGTGCCCGCCGAATGGCTGCTGTGCGGCAACGGCGCGGCAGACCTCATCTTCCGGCTGGCGCTGGCTGCAAAGCCCCGCACTGCACTGGTAACGGCCCCCACTTTTGCCGAGTATGCCACCGCCCTTGAAACGGCAGGCTGCACGGTGGAACGGCATTTTTTGCGGGAAGAAAACGATTTTGCGGTGACGAAAGATCTCCTGAACGCGGTGCACCCGGGTACAAATATGGTGTTCCTCTGTCAGCCCAACAACCCCACCGGCCAGCTGGCAGAGCCTGCCCTTGTGGAGGCGCTGCTGCGCAGATGCGAAGCCGTGGGTGCGGTACTGGCCGTGGACGAATGCTTTCTGGATTTTCTGCCGGAGGGCGAAGGCCTTTCGGCAAAGCATCTGCTGAAAAACAGCAAAAAACTGATTATTTTAAAAGCCTTCACCAAGCTTTACGGCATGGCAGGCGTGCGTCTGGGCTATTGCCTGTGCTCTGATACAGAGCTGCTTGCCCGGATGCGGGCAGCGGGCCAGCCGTGGGCGGTTTCCAGTCTGGCACAGGCGGCGGGCATTGCTGCGCTGGACGAGACGGAATATGTGGCGAAGGTGCGTGCATTGATCGAAGCACAGCGGCCTGTGCTGGCAGACGGCCTGCGGGCGCTGGGCCTGCGGGTGATCGAGGGCCGGGCTAACTATCTGCTGTTCCGCGCGCCGGAAGCGCTGGGCGAAGCGCTGCGCCGCAAGGGTGCGGTACTGCGCAGCTGCGGCAATTATCCGGGCCTTGATGCCAGCTGGTACCGCACCGCCGTGCGCACAGAAAATGAGAACCGGCAGCTGCTTGCACTGCTGGCCGAAACCCTGCCGGAGGTGGCGCAATGAGCAAAGCAAAATGCATTATGGTGCAGGGCACCATGAGCGGTGCGGGCAAAAGCCTGCTGTGCGCGGCGCTGTGCCGCATCTTTGCGCAGGATGGCTACCGCGTGGCCCCTTTCAAAAGCCAGAACATGGCCCTGAACAGCTTCGTCACCCGCAACGGTGCAGAGATGGGCCGTGCTCAGGTGGTGCAGGCACAGGCTGCAGGCGTGGAGCCGGATGTGCGCATGAACCCCATCCTGCTCAAGCCAGCAGCGATGTGGGCAGTCAGGTGATCGTGAACGGCAAGGCCCGGGGCCAGATGTCCGCCGCCGATTATTTCAGGATGAAGCGCAGCCTTATCCCGGACATTCTGGAAGCCTACAACAGCCTTGCCGCCGAGAACGACATCATCGTGATCGAAGGCGCGGGCAGCCCGGCAGAGATCAACCTGAAAGCCGACGATATCGTGAACATGGGCCTTGCAAAGCTGGTGGATGCGCCGGTGCTGCTGGCGGGCGATATCGACCGGGGCGGCGTATTCGCGCAGCTGTACGGCACTGTGGAGCTGCTGGAAGCCGACGAGCGTGCCCGCATCAGGGGGCTCATCATCAACAAGTTCCGGGGCGATGTGGAGATCCTGCGGCCCGGCCTTGCCATGCTGGAAGAAAAAACGCAGCTGCCCGTGCTGGGCGTAGTGCCGTACCTGCGGGTGGAGATCGAGGACGAGGACTCCCTCTCCGACCGGCTGGATACAAAAGCTGCGGTCAAGCCGCTGGATATCGCCATCCTGCGCCTGCCGCATGTGTCCAACTTCACCGACTTTATCCCGCTGGAACAGCACCCGCTGCTGGGCGTGCGGTATGTGCAGCGCACCCGCCAGCTGGGTGCACCGGATCTCGTCATCCTGCCCGGCACCAAGAACACCATGGACGACCTGCGCTGGCTGCGGGAAAGCGGACTGGAAGCGGCGGTGCTCAGGCTTTCGGCAGCCGGTACGCCGGTGCTGGGTGTGTGCGGCGGCTATCAGATGCTGGGCGAACAGCTCTGCGACCCGGCAGGGAGGAGAGCGGCACCCCCTGCACCCTGCGGGGCCTTGGCCTGCTGCCCACCACGACGGTGTTCGGCACCGAAAAGCACCTGACCCAGACCGCAGCCTGTGTGACCACAGAACCCTTTGCAGGCGCAAAGCTGACGGGCTACGAGATCCACGCAGGCCGCACCGAGGTGCGGGGCAGTGCGTTCTGCATCCTTGCAGACGGCACGCCGGAGGGCTGTGTGCAGGACGGTGTATTCGGTACCTACCTGCACGGCCTGTTCGATACCGGCGAACTGACCGAAAAACTGACCGCATTTTTGTGCAAACGGAAGGGCATCGATCCGGCCGGGGCCGAGCTTATCCCCATGGAGCAGTACCGTCAGCAGCAGTTTGATCTGCTTGCCGATGGTGTGCGTGCGGCACTGGATATGCCCGCCATCTATGCCGCCATGGGAATGCAAAAAGGAGACAACACATGACACCGCAGCATCATCTGCCCGCCGACATTGAACGGACGAGCATCTCCATTATCACAAGGGAACTGGACGAGCTGGGCCTGACCCCGCCGCCGGAGACGGCTGCGGTGGTCAAGCGGGTCATCCACACCACCGCGGATTTCGACTATGCCAAAAATCTGCGCTTTACACCCGGCGCGGTGGAAGCCGCAGTCAAGGCCCTGCACGCGGGTGCTTTCATCGTTACCGACACCAATATGGCGCTGGCGGGCATCACAAAGCCGGGCCTGAAAAAACTGAACGGTGAAGCCATCTGCTACATGGCAGACCCCGCTGTGGCCGAAGCCGCAAAGCAGGCGGGCACCACCCGTGCCGTTGCCGCCATGCACCGCGCTGCCCGGGAGCACCCGGGGGCCATTCTGGCCATCGGCAATGCGCCCACGGCCCTTTTGACCATTGCGGAGGAAATGGAAGCCGGTCTGCGGCCTGCACTGGTCATTGGCGTGCCGGTGGGGTTTGTGAATGTGGTGGAAAGCAAGGAAGTGCTGTTTGCCGCCTGCGAGCGATACGGCGTGCCTGCCATCGCCGCCATGGGCCGCAAAGGCGGCAGCAATGTGGCTGCAGCCATCTGCAACGCCCTCATTTACTCTGCCGCCGAAATGCTGGACCCTCTGCCAGAGGGTGGAACGGATAAGGCGGAAACAGCATAACATCAAAAACCCGGAACCCTTTTTGAGCCGTTTTGGCCGAGAAAAGGTTCCGGGTTTTGTTCATGATTTTTCAGAGAGCTATTTTGCAACAGCCCCATTTTCACGGAAAAGGTCCGAACCGAGCACGGCATCCACACTGCCGGCATCAGGCTGCGGGGAATGTCTTGTTCCACACTTCGATCACCTTGAACTTCGGGGTCCAGCCTTCGGGTTCAAAGCGGTCGCCCTTGGCAGCCATGGTGCCCTGCTCGGTGCACCACTGTGCGGCCTTGGCCATATCAGGGTCGGTCACATCCGCAAAGGCGGGTGCGCCTGCGGGTTCGGGCCTGCCTGCGGTGTTCCACACCAGCATCGAGCCTTTTGCATTGCTTCCCGTGATTGTAACATTGCGCATACCCGTAATGGTAAGGCCCAGGCCACCGTCCATTCGTGTATCATTGGTGCAGACCAGAACAATATCCGTGCTGCGTCCACCTTGAAAATACCATATTTCACCTTCTTTTTCAATAAAACCTGCGTGAAACGCCCCAAAACCTGCGTGAAAAACGTTTTGCACCGTTGTGCGCGCCTTTGCCCCCTCTTGCAATTTGTGCGCAAAGGGTGTAAAATACAGTCACAATCAAATACAGGGGAGCTTGTAAAGCAGGCTGAGAGGAAGTACCCAAACTTCGACCCTTTTACCTGATGCGGATAATGCCGCCGTAGGAAGTCAGAATGGATGATTTTTGCAGGAGGCACCGCGGAAGGTGTCTCCTGTTTTTTGTTGTGTACCTATTACCATTAAGGAGGATGCCTTGTACTTTTCTGCGGAAGTGCCGCAGCGGGCTGAGGGGGAGCGCCCTGAGCTTTGTGACCGTCAGCGATGGGAAGCCGTGTTCCGGCGTGAGAGGAGACCAGCAAGTCTCGACCGCTTCTTATAGTTCCTGCGCCGGGTCTGGCACCGGGTGCGGGCTGTTTGCGGAGGCGCTGTATGGTTTTTGCTGCTTCCGCAGGTTTGGAAAGGAGCCTTGCCTTATGAAAAAACTCTCTGTGAAAAAGCTGGCGTTGGCCGGCATGCTGTGCGCTCTGTGCGTGGTGGGCAGCGTATTCAGCTTCCCCATGTTCGGCAGCAAATGTGCACCCATCCAGCACATGGTCAATGTGACCTGCGCGGTGCTGCTTGGCCCGTGGTGGGGCGTGGGCGTGGCCTTTGTGGCCTCGCTGCTGCGCAATCTGCTGGGTCTGGGCAGCCTGATGGCCTTCCCCGGCAGCATGTTCGGCGCACTGCTGTGCGGCCTTGTGTACCATAAGACCAAAAACATCCTTGCCACCATGGTGGGCGAGGTGTTCGGCACCAGCATTCTGGGCGGCCTGTGCGCTTACCCGGTGGCCATCTTCCTCATGGGCAAGAGCGCCGGCGACATCGCGTTCTATGCCTACATCGTGCCCTTCCTCATTTCCACCGCCGTGGGTTCCATCATTGCGGGCGTGCTGGTGTACAGCCTGCAGCGCTCCGGCGCACTGCGCTCCATGCAGAACAGTCTTTCCTGACGGAGGGGCACCCGAATGTTCAAAACAGAATTCGAGAACCTGCGCCGCACCTGCCGCTCATCCATAACATTACCAACTACGTCACCGTGAACGACTGCGCCAACATGGTGCTGGCCTGCGGTGCTTCGCCCATCATGGCCGACGATGCCGCCGAGGTGGAGGACATCACCACCATCTGCGGCGGTCTGAACATCAACATCGGCACCCTGAACAGCCGCACCATCACCAGCATGCTGCTGGCGGGCAAAAAGGCAAACCAGCTGGGCCATCCTGTGGTGCTGGACCCGGTGGGTGCGGGTGCATCCCGCCTGCGCACCGACACGGCTTTCCGCCTGCTCCGGGACGTAAAGTTCACCGTGATCCGCGGCAACATCTCGGAGATCAAAACGCTGGCCTCCGGCGCGGGAACCACCAAGGGCGTGGATGCCGATGTGGCCGATAAAGTTACTGAGGAAAATCTGGATTCTGCCGTGGCCTTTGCCAAGGCCTTTGCAGCCCAGACGGGTGCCGTTATTGCCATTACCGGTGCCATCGACATCGTGGCCGATGCCGAAAAAGCCTACTGCATCCGCAACGGCAATGCCATGATGAGCAGCATCACCGGTACGGGCTGCCAGCTTTCGGCCCTGACGGCGGCGTTCGTCACCGCCAACCCCGGCCATCCGCTGGAAGCCGCTGCAGCTGCAGTGTGCGCCATGGGCCTTGCGGGCGAGACCGCCCACAAGCGCCTGACCCCGCTGGACGGCAACTCCACCTACCGCAATTATATCATCGATGCCATTTACAATATGACCCCGGATCAGCTGGAAGAAGGAGCAAACTATGAAGTGCGATAAGCAGAACATGCTTCTGTATGCCGTCACCGACCGCGCATGGGTGGGCAAACAGACCCTCTATGAACAGGTGGAGAGCGCCCTGAAGGGCGGTGTCACCTGTGTGCAGCTGCGTGAAAAAGAGCTGGACGACGAAGCCTTTCTGAAAGAGGCTGTGGAGATCCATGCTCTGTGCCAGCGCTACGGCGTGCCGTTCTTTGTGAACGACAATGTGGACATTGCCATCCGCTGCCACGCCGAGGGTGTGCACGTGGGACAGGAGGATATGGCCGCAGCGCAGGTGCGCGCCCGTGTGGGCGAGGGTATGATGATCGGCGTTTCCGTCCACAGTGTGGAGGAAGCACGGGAAGCCGTCAAGCACGGCGCAGACTGCCTTGGCGTGGGCGCAGCCTTTGCCACCCACACCAAGACCGATGTGGACGTTCTGCCCACGAGACCCTGAAGGCCATCTGTGATGCCGTGGACATCCCGGTGGTGGCCATTGGCGGCATCCACAAGGAGAACATCCTGCAGCTCAAGGGCACCGGTGTGGATGGCGTGGCCCTTGTGAGCGCCATCTTTGCAGCAGACGACATCGAGACCGAGTGCAAAGAGTTGAAAGCCCTGTCGGAGCAGATCATCTGACCGATCCCGCGGCAAACCGGGGACACCACCTTGGGCCGCGTTATAAAATTCATGGAGAAAACCAACATGAAAAGCGTATTTTGCGCAGGTGCCGGCATCCAGAACGTTCTGTTTTTTCTGAATGACGGCTGCCTTTCCCTACCCTTGTATGACCAGCACCCTGCTGTTCAGAGATAAACTGTCATTTGGAGGAACAGAACGTATGCAGACTTATACCACCCAGATGGATGCTGCCCGCAAGGGCATCATCACGCCGCAGATGGAGATCGTGGCAAAAAAGGAATACCGCACCACCGAGGAGATCCGCCAGTGGGTCGCCGAGGGCAAGGTAGCCATCCCGGCCAACAAGCACCACGAGTGTTTGAACCCCGAGGGTGTCGGCTCCATGCTGCGCACCAAGATCAACGTGAACCTTGGTGTCTCCCGCGACTGCAAGGACTACAACGTGGAGATGCAGAAGGTGATGAGCGCCGTCAACATGGGTGCCGAAGCCATTATGGACCTGTCCAGCCACGGCAACACCCAGCCCTTCCGCCAGAAGCTGACCCACGAGTGCCCGGTGATGATCGGCACCGTGCCGGTGTACGATTCGGTCATCCACTACCAGCGCGATCTGGCTGAACTGACCGCACAGGACTTCATCGATGTGGTGCGCCTGCATGCAGAGGACGGTGTGGACTTTGTCACCCTGCACTGCGGCATCACCCGCAAGACCATCGAGCAGATCCGCAAGCACAAGCGCAAGATGAACATTGTCAGCCGCGGCGGCTCTCTGGTGTTTGCATGGATGAGCATGACCGGCAACGAGAACCCCTTCTACGAGCACTTTGACGAGATCTGCGAGATCTGCGCCGAGCACGATGTGACCATCTCGCTGGGCGATGCCTGCCGTCCCGGCTGTCTGGCTGACGCCACCGATGTGTGCCAGATCGAGGAGCTGGTGCGTCTGGGCGAGTTGACCAAGCGCGCATGGGCACACAACGTGCAGGTGATGGTGGAAGGCCCCGGCCATGTGCCCCTGAATCAGGTGGCTGCCAACATGGAGGTGCAGAAGAGCATCTGCATGGGCGCACCCTTCTATGTGCTGGGACCCCTCGTCACCGATATCGCCCCCGGTTACGACCACATCACCGCTGCCATCGGCGGCGCTGTGGCTGCAGCCAGCGGTGCAGCTTTCCTGTGCTATGTGACCCCCGCCGAGCATCTGGCTCTGCCCAATGTGGACGATGTGAAGCAGGGCATCGTGGCCTCCAAGATCGCTGCCCACGCCGCCGATATCGCCAAGGGCATCCCCCACGCCCGGGACATCGACGATAAGATGGGCGATGCCCGCCGTGTGCTGGACTGGGATGCACAGTTCGCCTGCGCACTGGACCCGGAGACCGCAAAGGCATCCGCGATGCCCGCCTGCCGGAGGACGACCACAGCGACACCTGCAGCATGTGCGGCAAGTTCTGTGCCGTGCGCAGCATGAACAAGGCGCTGGCCGGTGAGTACATCGACATTCTGTAAAAATCTTCTGTTTTGCGCGCAGCAGCGTGCATCTTCCTCCGCCGCCCGGTATGACCGCCGGGCGGCTTTTGTGTTGTAATTCCAAAAAGATTGTGTTAAAATAACAATAAGGCGCTGATTGCAAAATTGGTGGTCATGCTTTCTATCCCGTATCGCTGGTTTTTCTATTTCTACATAGAACAAGCAGAGGTCCGGGAGGAAACTTTTTTGAAAGTACCCTGCCCGGAGCCTTGAAGGCGAAGAGCAACGGCAACGACCGCCGCCAGTGGCGGAAACAGGGAGTTGCTGTTGGGGCCGCGGCCTGCAAGATACGAGTGCCGCCCAAGGCACGAAGCAGATGCAGAGAGCCGCAACCCGGATATATCGAATGAATCTGCTGGAGACTCTCGCATTGCTCACGTTCATTCTCGCGTTGTTGAGCTTGGTCGTGGATGTGATCCGTCTGACCGTTGAGGTCATGGCAAAGTTTTCCCAGATGAAAAGCGATGATAACAAAAAAGATTGACCGCCTCACAGTTCCCCAACTCGAGCGGTCAATCTTTTTGACTAACGGGATGGAAAGCTGACCTTTGCAGTCAGCGCCCCTTCTGTTTGTAGTATAATCGAAGCTATGTGATTTGTCAAGTTATCCTGTTCCATCGATTATTTCTATCAATATTTTAGATTTTACAATTCTTCTGTACTGTACTATAATGAAGTTATCGTCTTCATTCCATTGATCTACAGGAGGAATCTGCCTTGCTGGTAAATCTTATCGAATCCGTCTATCGCCTGCTGTGGGGCGACCTGTTCACCATCCCGCTGGGCGGCGGCATCGGCATTTCCTTCATGGTGGTGCTGCTGTTCACGGCGGGCATCTGGTTCACCTGCCGCACCCGTCTTTTGCCGGTGCGGCTGTTCCGGGATATGATCGCCGCCGTGTGCGAGAAAAAGCAAGGCAGGAACGGCCTTTCCTCCTTCCAGACGCTGGTCATTTCCACCGCCACCCGCGTGGGCATGGGCAATCTGGTGGGCGTGGTGGCCGCTGTTTCTGCAGGCGGTGCCGGTGCGGTGTTCTGGATGTGGGTCACTGCCATTCTGGGTGCGTCCACCTCCTTTATCGAATCCACCCTTGCCCAGAAATACCGCCAGCCCGACCCGCTGTACGGCGGCTGGCGCGGCGGACCGGCCTACTATCTGCATGTGCTGGCGGAGCGCAGGCGCGGCAAAAAGCTCAAACGCTCTGTGGTAGCGGCGCTGTTTGCGGTGTCTGGCCTCATCTGCTGGTGCGGCATCAGTCAGGTAATCTCCAACTCGGTCAGTTCTGCGTTTGAAAATGCGTTTCATATTCCGCCGCTTACTACCACACTGGTGCTCACGGCCATTGCGGCGGTGATCGTGCTGCGCAAGAATGCCACCGTGAAAAGTCTGGACGTGATGGTGCCCATCATGGCGGTGTGCTATTTTGTCATCACCGTGGGCATCGTGCTGTTCAACCTGCCCAAGCTCCCGGCGGTGTTCGGGCGCATCTTTGCGGAAGCGTTCGGTCTGCGGCAGGCCGTGGCTGGCGGCTTTGGTGCTGTGCTGATGAACGGTGTCAAGCGCGGCCTGTTCTCCAACGAAGCGGGCAGCGGTTCGGCACCTGTGCAGCTGCCGCCGCAGAGTGCGACGACCCGGTCAAGATGGGCTTTGTGCAGGCACTGGGCGTGCTGATCGATACGGTGGTGATCTGCAGCTGCACGGCTTTTTTGATGCTGCTGGTGCCGCAGGAGATCACAGAAGGACTTGCGGGCATGGACCTTTTGCAGACTGCCCTGCAGTACCATCTGGGCGGCTTTGGTGTCGTGTTCATTGCGGCCACGCTGGCGCTGTTCAGCTTTTCCACCTTTCTGGGCGTTTTGTACTATGCCCGCGGCAATGTGGCCTATCTGTGCGGCGACAACTGGTGGAGCCAGACCGTGTATAAGCTGATCGCGCTGGCCATGCTGGTGATCGGCGGTATGCAGGCCTACACGGTGGTGTGGGATCTGGGCGACGTGGGCATCGGCCTGATGACTATTTTCAACATGATAGCTTTGGTGCCCATGGCAAAGGAAGCGCTTGCCGCCCTGAACGACTACGAAAAACGCAAAAAACTGCAGTAAATAGCAAAGGCCCGGCTCCCTGTAACATGGGAACCGGGCCTTTCAGGTTATTTTATTGCAGATCAGATTTGTTTAAAAGCAGCCCGCCAGCAAGCCCGGCCAGCGCAGGCAGTACCCAGCCAAAGCCCATGCTGCCCAGCGGCAGAGCGTTGGCGGCGGCAGATACTGCCCCCAGCGGCAGCGCAGCGGCGATGCTCTGCAGGGCGGTCAGGCCCATGCACAGCGGATACACCGCCCGGTGCTTTTCAAGGCCCGGCATAAAGGAAAGCAGGATCAGCACGATGGCTGCGGGATAAATGGCGTTCAGCACCGGAGTGGACAGCCGGATGATGGCAGCAAGGCCGAGGTTCGATACCAGCATACTGGCCACAGCAAAAAAGGCGGCAAGGCAGGTAGGGGATGCGGGGCAGCAGCTGATGAAAATACTGCCCCACGCAGGCGATCAGGCCCACGCAGGTGTTGAAGCATGCGATCACAAAAATGGCCGCAATGAGCACAAGGCCCGCCCGGCCGAACAGCTGCTGTGCCAGAGCGGTGAGCACCTCGGCACCGGTGGCAAGGCCCGGATACACCGTGCCGGTCTCGGCCCCGGCGTGGCCCAGCATGGCGTAGACCACCAGCATCAGCCCGCCTGCAATAAAACCGGCCCGGATGGTGCCGCCTTCCACGGCACGGCTTTCTGTGACACCCCGGGCGCGGATGTTCAGGGCAATGACCGCGCCAAAATTCAGCGGCCAGCGTGTCCATGGTCTGGTAGCCGTACAGGATGCCTGCACAGCGGGCAGGGCTGCGTACTCTGCGCTGGGTGTGCCGTAGTGTGCCGCCAGCGGATGGATGAGACACCCGGCAAACAGCACCACGATGAGCACGATCAGGCAGGGGCAGAGGATGCGGCCCAGCCAGTCGGTAAGCTTTTCCGGCCGCAGCGCCACCAGAAAGGCCGCTGCAAAAAACAGCACCGAGTAGGCCAGCTGCAGCCCGGTACCGCCGCCTATCAGCGGCACCAGCATCTGGAAGGAGGTACTGGCGGTGCGGGGGATGGCAAGGCACGGGCCGATGGAAAGATACACTAAAATTGTGAACACCATGGCGAACACCGGATGCACCCGGCCGGCAAGCCTGTCCAGACCGCCTGCCCGTGCCACAGCCACCACGCCCGCAATGGGCAGGCCGACGGCGCTGACGGCAAGGCCCGCAAAGGCAGGCCAGAGGCTGGTACCGGCCTGTGCGCCCAGATGCGGCGGGAAGATCAGATTGCCTGCACCAAAAAACATGGAAAACAGTGTAAAGCCGACCAGAAGCAGATTTTTGCCGGAAAGCTTCTGCATAGGACAGACACCTCATTTCTTTCTTGCATCAAAGATGACAGAGATTCATACAGTTCAGTTTATCGTTTTATTGATTTCATGTCAAGAAAGAAAAACATGAAGAAAAGTAATGACAGGCATGATAAGCTCTTATGCATCATGATGCACGGGTCATTTGCGTTTGGAAAGAGATATGGTATTATAATGTATAATGTAGAACTGGGCAGGCCATCAGGGCGCTTTCTCCGCGAAATTCGGGGCTTCCAGCTCCCGCCCTGTTGCCTTATGGCAACAGGGTCCTATCCTCGGATCATTCGCTGAAGAAACACCCTGCCGTCCTGCATTTATTTGTAATCAGGAGCAGGTAAGTTTATGAAGCAACATAAACAATTTTTTCAGCGGCTGGGCGCTGCGGCCTTCTGGCTGGCGGTGTGGCAGTGCGCCGCCATGGCGGTGGGACAGGAGGTGTTCCTTGTTTCGCCGGTGCAGGCGGTGCGCACTCTTTTGCAGCTTTTGCCGCAGGCAGAGTTCTGGCAGCGGGTGGGGTTCAGCTCCGGGCGCATTCTGCTGGGTTTTGGGCTGGGCGTGGCCGTAAGCATCGTGCTGGCTGTGGCCGCACAGGCGTGGCACACGGCAGATGTGCTGCTTGCTCCGGTGCTGCAGCTGGTCAAAGCCACGCCGGTGGCAAGCTTTATCATTCTGGCGCTGGTGTGGGTGCGGGGGCATCGCTTTCGGTGCTCATCAGCTTTTTAATGGTGCTGCCCGTGCTGTACGGTGCGGTGCGCACCGGCATCCAGAGCGCAGACCCACAGCTGTTGGAGATGACGAAGGTGTTTCGCCTGCCGCTGGGCCGACGGCTGCGGGCGGTGTGGCTGCCTGCGGTGCTGCCGGCTTTCCGGCAGGGATGCAGCGTGGCCCTTGGCATCTGCTGGAAGAGCGGCGTTGCCGCTGAGGTGATCGGCCTGCCCAATGGCAGCATCGGCGATGCACTCTACCGGGCCAAGATCACCCTTTCCACCGGGGAGCTGTTCGCATGGACGTTTGTGATCATCCTGCTCAGCGCCGGGTTTGAAAAGCTGTTCCTGCTGCTTCTGGACTGCGTGACCCGCGCCGTGACCGGGGAGGTGCCGCAATGCTGACCATCGAGCATCTGACAAAACAGTTCGGGAAGAAAACACTGTTCCGGGATCTATGCCTCACGGTGGAAGGCCCGGCGGTGCTGTGGGCCCCCAGCGGCTGGGGCAAGACCACCCTGCTGCGCATCCTCATGGGGCTGGACACGCCCACTGCAGGCCGGGTGCGGGGCGTGGGCCGGGCCGCGGCAGTGTTTCAGGAGGACAGGCTCTGCCCGCAGCTGACGGCGCTCCAGAACGTGACGCTGGTGCTGCCCGGCAGTGAAAAACAATACAAAGAGCAAATTAAATCGGATTTTCAACAGCTTGGCATGGATGATGCGGCGCTGACTCTACCTGCAGCACGGCTTTCCGGCGGGCAGAAGCGGCGCACCGCCCTGTTGCGGGCCCTGTGGGCACCCAGCGACACCCTGCTATTGGACGAACCCTTCACCGGCATGGACCCGGACACCCTTGCCGCCGCTGCGGCGCTGCTGCGGGAGCGCTGCGGAGAAAAGCCTGTCTTGCTGGCTACCCACGACCGCGAAGCCATCCGCCTTCTGGGCTGGCCGGTGGTTGAGCTGGAAAATGCCTGAGCCTGCATCGATCCTATAGAATGAAAAATCGGAAAGACCAGAACGGCCTTTCGATTTTTGCTGCTTGGAATATTTTACTGAAAAATACGCAGGGATACGGCGAACTGCATCAGTTCAGCAGCTTTGCCGGGTCAAGGTACTGCTCACCCTGCAGTACTTCCAGATGGATATGCGTCTCCTCGGCGCATTCGTTGGGAATGCTGCCTGCACGGCCAAGTATCTGACCCACACTCACTTCATCGCCGGTCTGCACCGTGGGGTCGGCTGTGCCGCACACCCGCCACAGGTGCCCGGCGCTGTCCTCGATGCACACCACACTGCCCCAGCGGCTATCGGTGTCCACGGCGGTCACCTTACCGGCGGCGGGAGCACACACCTGTGCATCCTGCGCACAGGCGTAGTCCACACCGTTGTGGGTGCGCCAGTCGCCAAGGGTGCTGCTGTACACCAGCTCATCGCCGCTGTAGGCGTTCAAGACCCTGCCCGAGACGGGCTGCGTGGAGGCAGGCGCAGCTGAACTGCTGGCAGGCGAGGATGCGCCCTGCAGTGCGGAGGGTTCGTGCACCAAACCAGAGCCAGACTGCGCCCCAGAAGAGGACGCAGAGGATGCGGGCTTGGGTACATTTGCCGCAGATTCTGCGGCGTCGGTCACGGGCTGCTGCCATACATCGTCCTCCTGTGGGTCAAGGGTGAGCTGCGGCTCCGGTGCAGGTTCTTCCTGCGGGGTCGTTAGGTCGTCGTAGCTCTTTTTCAGTTCATCCCGCACGGTGCGCACTGCCCACACGCCCGCCGCTGCGGCTGCGACGAGACAGGCCAGCAGTGCCAGTGTAAAGCCCCTGCTGCGCAAAAACTTTTTGATCTGCTCCATTGTCGTTACTCCCATCTGCTGCATTGTGTACGCATTGCTTCTGGGCTTAGTGTGGGACAGCAGGGCAGGTTTTATGCATTCTTTTATTTAAATGCCCTCCGCGTTGCTCTGGGCATATTTAGAGGAAATGATATTTTGTAATATAGCAGCCTAGCCAGACCTGCGGGTCTGGCTGGGCTGCACTTTCACAGGAAGGGCCGCAGCCGGAAAATGCATCTTCCCTCTGTGGCCTTCTGTGTTGATGCCCAGAGCGAAGCGGAGGATATTCTAAATGATATTACCAAACAAAAAGGCCCTCCCTTTTCGGGAGAGCCTTTGCGGATCAAAAATCAGTTGCGGCGGCGGCTGTTCATGCCCAGCAGGCGCACAACATACAGGAAAATGTTGATGAAGTCCAGATACAACGTCAGTGCACCGTAAATGGAAGCCTTCTCGGCCAGCTCGCCGTCATAGGCGTAGTAGGAGAACATCTGGCTCAGCTTCTGGGTGTCGTAGGCGGTCAGCAGCATGAACACCACCAGACCGACAGCGCTGTACAGCACCGTGGTAAGGAAGCTCATGCCGAACAGCATGCCCACAAAGCCGGTGATGATGAGCGCGAACAGGCCCATCATCAGCTTGGGACCCCAGCCGGACAGATCCTTGTGGGTAGTAGTGCCGTAGACCGCCATCAGGCCGAAGTACAGCGAGGTGGCAAGGAAGGCCAGCACCAGAGTGCCCAGATCAAATACCAGGAAGTAGTAGCTCAGCACCATGCCGTTGAGCAGTGCATAGGCAAAGAAGGTGCTCTTGCACCGCCCACCGACATGTTCTGCACGCGGGAGCTGAGCACATACACCAGCACCAGCTCTGCGATGGTGAACACCAGATACAGCGAGTTGACAACGTACAGCAGCGGGGTAGCGGCTGTAACGAACGCCGCGGCAAAGGTGATGAGCAGGCCTACCGCCATCCAGCGATAGGTGCGGTTCATATAGTCAGCCGAGGTCATGGCAGGCTCCGTGTAGCCTCGATCGTAACCATTGTAATTGTAATCCATATGGGACTCCTCCAGTCTCTTTCTGCCGGAACACTTTTTCCTTGCTCCGGTCTACGGAATATAGTATACTGCATAGAAATGAACGTTTCATGAAAAAGGCTGTGATATTGTATGTCTCTTGGGCTTTATTTACACATACCCTACTGTTTTTCCAAATGCAGGTACTGCGATTTCTATTCCCATCCCGGTGAGCGCGGCGTGCCGGATGCCTATGTGGAGCTCTTTTGCGGGAGCTTTCCCGCTTTGCGCCGGAAGCACCTCTGCAGCCGGACACCCTTTATTTTGGCGGCGGCACGCCCAGCCTGCTGCGCCCGGAGCAGGCAAAACGGCTGATCGATGCGGCCCGGCCGATGCCGGGGGCCGAGATCACACTGGAAGCAAACCCGGAGACGGTGACGGAAGAAAGTCTTGCAGGCTTCCGGGAGGCGGGCGTGAACCGCATCTCCTTCGGGGTGCAGTCTGCCCGGGATACCCAGCTGCGCACGCTGGGCAGACCGCATACAGCAAAGCAGGCGCGGGCTGCCTTTGCCGCCGCCCGGCGGGCAGGCTTTGCGAACATCAGCGGCGACATCATGCTGGCACTGCCCCACTACACCGAAGCTGAGTTTGACGAAACGCTGGAACTGATCGAGGGTGGTGGGGCTACCCATATTTCGGCATATCTGCTGAAGATCGAGCCGGATTCGGCCTTTGGTAAACATCCGCCCGAAGGCCTGCCCACCGGCGATGAAGCCGCCGATTTTTACCTTTATGCAGTGGAACAGCTGGAACACCACGCTACAAACAGTACGAGATCTCCAACTTTGCAAAGCCCGGCTATGAGGCAGACACAACCTCATCTACTGGGACTGCGGCGACTATCTGGCCTTGGCCCGGCGGCGCACTCCTGCATGGGCGCAGACGGTTCTACTACCCGCCGGACACCGCCGCTTTCCTGAACGATGCCGCCGCCCCGGTGATGGACGGCAGCTGCGGCGCAGAGGACTACCTTATTTTACAGCTGCGTCTGCGCAAAGGCCTTTCGCTGGATGCATACAAAAAACTTTACGGGAAAGAATTTTCCACCGCACAGCTGGCCTTTGTGCAAAACTGCGTCCGGGCGGGCTATGCAAGCTTTGATGGCCGCACCCTTGCCCTGACCCCGGCGGGTCTCATCGTGCAGAACAGCATCCTTGCCCAGCTGTTGTAATTGGCAGAAATATGGCAACACATTGCTTTTGTGTGTCGATTCTGGTATGATATACTCGTATTATTAGGCGATGGGAGAGAAAACGGATGGCGAAAGTATTGATCGTCGGCGCAGGCGCGGCAGACTGATGGCGGCGGGTGCCGCCGTGCGTCAGGGGCATCAGGTGACGGTATTGGAACACATGGACAAGCCCGGCCAGAAGATCCTTGTCACCGGCAAGGGCCGCTGCAATGTGACCAACGACTGCCCGGCAGAGGAGTTTCTGCGCCATGTGCGCACGAACCCGCGCTTTCTGTATTCGTCGCTGGGGGCCTTTCCACCGGCAAAGACCATGGAACTGTTCGAGGGCCTTGGCGTGGAGCTGAAGGTGGAGCGCGGCCGCCGGGTGTTCCCGGTATCCGACAAGGCCGAGGAGATCCGGCAGGCTCTTTTGCGCTATGCGCAGGATGCTGAACTCGTGCATGACGGCGCGAAAAAGCTGCTATTGGAAGAGGTAACACCGGAGCCGGAAGCAGCTCCCGCCGCACCGGAAAACCCGCGCCACCCCAAAAAGAAAAAGGCAGGCCCGGCACTGCGGTGCATCGGTGTGCGGGGCATCTCCGGCCGGGAGTACCGGGCGGATGCCGTGCTGGTGGCCACCGGCGGCGTGAGCTACCCCACCACCGGCTCTACCGGCGACGGCTACAAACTGGCCCAGCAGGCCGGGCACACCCTCATTGAGCCGGTGCCCAGTCTGGTCAGTCTTGTGAGCCATGACGCGGACTGCAAAAAGATGATGGGCTTGGCGCTGAAAAACGTCACCCTGACCCTGTTCGAGGACAGCAAGGCCATTTTTGACGAGCAGGGCGAAATGCTGTTCACTCATTTTGGCATCAGCGGCCCGCTGACTTTGAGCGCGTCCAGCCATCTGGGCGACATGAAAAAACACAAGTATCATGCGGAGATCGACCTCAAGCCCGCTCTCAGCGAGGAGCAGCTTTACGACCGCATCACGCGGGATTTTGCCCTGCTGGCAAACCATGCGGCGCAGGGCGCGCTGGTAAAGCTTTTGCCGTCCAGTATGCAGCCGGTGATGGTGGCGCGCTGGGGCATCGACCCGGCTACCAAGGCAAACCAGATCACCCGGGAGCAGAAGAGGGAGCTGGTGCAGCTGATGAAGCACTGGCGGGTGTCCATTGATGCCCGGGGCGATCTGGCCCACGCGGTGATCACCAGCGGCGGCGTGTCGGTGCGGGAGGTGGACCCCAAAACCATGCAGAGCAAAAAGGCGATGGGCCTTTACTTTGCAGGCGAAGTGCTGGATGTGGATGCCTATACCGGCGGCTACAACCTGCAGATCGCCTTCTGCACTGCACAGGCATTTGCAAATAATCTGTAATTACAGATAAAACAATTTTAAATGCCTCCGCGCTGCTCTGGGCATATTTATAGGAATAGATTTTTTTGATTTGTATTTTGAAACGACTGCGGTCGTTTTCAAAATACGTTTTCACAAAAAGGGTTGTTGCCGGGATAGTCTCACAGACCACTGCGCAACTGTTCCCGAAGGGAACGAGCAGCAGATTCAGTTGGCCGTTGCGGCCCCGCTTGTGAAAAATCAAATCTGGAAAATCCGCAGATTTTCCAGATTTGTAAATATTTAAAATAATTTTCCGTTGAAGATGGCCACAGCGAATGCGGAGGCCATTTTAAATCGTTCAGTTTAAAAAGGAGAGATACAACATGGTATCTGTTGCGATCGACGGGCCTGCAGGTGCAGGCAAATCTACGCTGGCACGCCGTTTGGCGGCTGAAATGGGCTATATTTATGTGGATACCGGTGCCATGTACCGCGCCATCGGCCTGTATGCCCTGCGCGCAGGCAAGGACCCCAAGGACAACGACGCAGTGAACGCGCTGCTTCCCCAGATCGAGCTGCGGCTGGCCTCCATTGAGGGCGAGCAGCACATTTATTTAAAGGAAGAGGATGTGAGCACCGCCATCCGCACCGAGGCTGCAGGCATGGCTGCTTCTGCCGTGGGCGCAAACCCGGCTGTGCGCGCCTTTCTGCTGGAGCTGCAGAGGGATATGGCCAAAAAGCAGGATGTGCTGATGGACGGCCGCGACATCGGCACGGTGGTGCTGCCGGATGCCACGGTGAAGATCTTCCTCACCGCCACGCCGGAAGCCCGCGCCACACGCAGGTGGAAAGAGTATCAGCCAAGGGCATCGATACTCCCTATGAAGAGGTGCTGGCCGATGTGAAGCAGCGGGACTATCAGGACACCCACCGTGCCGCTGCACCCCTGAAGCAGGCGGACGATGCCGTACTGCTGGACACTTCGGAGCTGGATTTTGAACAGAGCCTTGCTGCAATGAAGAAGATCATTGCGGAGAAAGTGAATAAAACGATAAAATGATATTATATTACATCTTAGTACCCTTTGCGTGGCTTTTGTGGCATATCGGCTTCCGCATCCATGTAGAGGGCCGCGAAAACCTGAATAAGGTGCAGACAAAGGGCTGCATCCTTGCGCCCACCCATGTCTCCGCCATCGACCCGGTGTTCATCGTGGTCACCCGGTGGGGCAGGCGGATGATCGTGTTCGCCAAGAAGGAACTGTTCGAGATCAACGCCCTGCTCACATGGTTCTTCCGGTGCTGCGGCGCGGTGTGCGTGCGCGGCACAAAGGATGAGATGGCTGCCATCGAGCAGACCGTTGAGGCCTGCAAAAACGGCAACGACCCTGCTCATCTCCGAGCACCCGCGAAAAGGACGGGAAGCTTCTGCCGCCCAAGAGCGGACTGTTCGTCATTGCGGCGGGGGCCGGGGTGGACGTAGTGCCCTGCCGCATCCTGTACGATACGCCGGATGGAAAA
>ENA-OUNI01000393-OUNI01000393.1-human-gut-metagenome-genome-assembly--contig:-NODE-393-length-20262-cov-3.531661_pt1 | contig 20262 bp, 24 predicted proteins | sample MGYA00242499_ERZ504580 | MGnify/ENA primary metagenome ERZ504580 (study PRJEB26092, sample SAMD00036315) | human gut metagenome | host: Homo sapiens | study: EMG produced TPA metagenomics assembly of... | reverse complement strand
TGTCGATCTCCCTTGGACTTTTCCTGTTCTTTGGAATGTCCAACCCCCATTGTCTGCAAAATTCTTCCACCCCTTCCCGGTCATACCGGGAGAGTCTTGAAAGATCAAATGCCACCGGGGTGTAGGTGGCAAATCCTGAACGGGCTTGTCCTGGCAGCACCTTTCCCAGCCTGTTCTCTTGAATGAAGGCCAGCTTATCCCTGGTAAAATCACCGCTTACAAATGCCTCCTGCGTTTTCAGTCCATACCCGCCCGGAAGATTGACCGTCAAGTCACTAAATAATTCCAGCTCCCCTTCACTTTGACTATACATCAAAACCGCAAGCCCATTTCCATAGGCATAGCTGGACACTTTCAGGGTGATCTCTTCCTTACCAAATTCCCAATGGAAAGGCAGTGTATCGCTGCTTTCCTGATTTTCATATATTTCTTTACGCATGGTTCTTTCCTCCTACAATCCCATCATCTCTTTTACGATCCGGTCAGATGCTTTCACCGCACCCACCAGCACCAGCAGGTTGAATACCAATTCCCCTACATAGTTCCACACAATGGTCACTGCACTTAAGGACGTATCCCCAATGGCTGGCGGACTGGCAGAATAGACGGAGAAAATGATACAGGCCAGTGCAATGATCGCCCCTTCCAGACACACCCCTGCATAGGACTTGATGAAGTTCTTCCCCACCGACTGGGAGGGTTCTCCCGCAAAGGTGGAAATGGGGATGGGCGCAATGGCAGTATACATATACAGCTTGAACATCCTTCCATATACCGTAAGGATCATGATAAAAGACAGCACTGTGATCAAAAGGCTTCCCAGCAGCGTCACGATCCACAAGGGGATGGATTCCAGCATCCCTACCGCTTCGATCTTTTCCACGATCTCTGCCGGAAGCTCTGTCACACCCCCGTCTGCCATTCCCGACTGTGCCATGATGGTCGATACGATCCCCTGTACAATGGAAAACAGGGCGGTCATCAATTCCATGCCATACATGATGGCGCCTTGTGCCAGTGCAAACCGGATAAAGGCTTTGAGGGCATGTTCCGGCTTTTTCATGTCTGTAAAGCTGCCACAGGTCTTTACGATCCCGGCTGCAAAAAACAGTACCAAAAGTCCATATCCAATGGCAGTCAGCGCCCCGTTGATCCCGGTGATGACGCTCCAGATCGTCCCGCCCTTAAAGGATTCCGGGCTTTGGGTAAGGAGCGTCCAGATTTCTGCCAGCTTCTCATTCCAGGTGTTCAGTGCAGAGTTTAGGTTCTGCACGATCCAGTTATCACTCAAACAGTCTCACCTCCTTTGCCGGGGCAGGAAGATGTCCTCCCTGCCCGCTTCTGTCTCTACCCACTACCCAACGATCAGGTCCAGGATCTCTTTTGCAAAGGTGATGATGACACCGCCTGCCAGCGTCAGAAACCCGTTGGCTCTCTGGCTGGGATCATGGCTCTTTAAGCTCAAACCTACCTGCACCACACCAAATCCCAGTAAGATCAAGCCGATGGCCCGGATCAGGGAGAAGATAAAGGTGGACAGGTTATTGATGACTGACAGGGGATCTCCGGCTGCAAGCACCGGGATACCACCTACCGTCATAGTAAGCACCAGCGCTGCATACGCGGCAAGGGTACGCTTTGGTCCTCTGCCCATAGGCATCGGTGCAGTAGCATGGTTTGCTGTCTGTCTCTTTGGCATTTCATTTCTTTTCTTCAATGGCATTCCTCCAATCAAAAAGACTGCTCCCTGCCGAGGATCTCCCCAGCCGAGAGCAGTTCATAATCATCCAGTCTCCTGGTATCAATGGTTACATCTTCATGGGACAGGGGAGCCTTCGCATAATCATAAGGCGGCGCCCTCCATCCTCCGTATATTTCACATTCACATGTTTATGCAGATCATATTTCTCATCCAGAATGGGGCGTTCTCCACGCACCAGAAGCACTGCCTTCCGGTTATCCAAAAGGCGTACTTCATCGGGGGTCAAAAGTTCTTTGCCACAATGTCAAGTGATGAATTCAAATTACTTTGAGAATTTGGCACTTACGCATAAAGCAGCACGTGACAACGTTATGTGTTTGGATTATAATGATAGATGAAAATTGAATCATCATATCGCTCCATCCGCAAAGACGGAACATGGAATCGGGTGCAAGTCCCGGCGAGTCGATCACTGTGAAACTTTCCTGAGGGAAAGGTAAGTCAGATACGTGGGAGCGTATGGTGCTTCTGCCGGAACCGGAAGCACGTTTTTTAGGCGCAGGAAGCTGTGCTTTGTTGAGCGTGTCTGTTTGGATGCGCTTTTTTCTTACGGTTCCTATGTATAAAATAAATCCCTTTTTTGCAAGGAGTCTTTTCATGCGTAATCAGTATTGGGAAAATAAGCACTATGCTTATTTCTGCAACCGGGAATGTGAATATTTCCCCTGCCATAAGGGTGCCGACCCGGAAAATTTTAATTGCCTATTCTGCTATTGCCCTCTGTATGTATTGGGAGATCGCTGCGGCGGAAAGTTTGCCTACCTTCCCAACGGATACAAGGACTGCAGCCGCTGTCTGTTTCCCCATCTGCGGGAGAATTATGGTGTAATTACGGAACGCTATGGAGAAATCCTTGCGGCAATTCCATATCCAGATCAGGAGGATGACGAATGACCCTTTTACAACTGAAATACATTGTGACGGTTGCTGCGGCCGGAACGATCAGCGAGGCGGCAAAACAGCTTTATATCGCCCAGCCCAGCCTGACTTCCGCAATCAAGGAACTGGAAAATGAACTGGGAATTACTATTTTCAAACGTACCAATAAAGGCATCCTGCTTTCGGCGGAGGGAGAAGAATTTTTAGGATATGCCCGTCAAGTGATTGAACAGACAAATCTGATTGAAGAACGATACTTAGGGAAGACCCCTGTCAAGCATCAGTTCTGTGTGTCCACGCAGCATTATTCTTTTGCGGTAGAAGCATTTGTTGAGCTTTTGAAACAGTATGGCGGTGAAGAATACGACTTCCGCATCCGTGAAACGCAGACCTATGAGTTGATTGAAGATGTGGCAAAGCTGCGAAGCGAGGTGGGTGTGCTTTACCTTAATAGTTTCAATGAAGCTGTCCTGCGCAAGACCATGCGGGAAAATGATTTGAAATTTCATCGTTTATTTATCGCAAAGCCTCACGTTTTTGTCAGTACGTTCAGTCCTCTGGCAAAGAAGAAAATTGTTGAATTGGATGAGCTGGCAACCTATCCGAGATTGTCCTATGAGCAGGGAGAACACAATTCCTTCTACTTCTCTGAGGAAATTTTAAGTACGTTGGAAAGCAAGAAAGACATTATGGTTTCTGACCGGGCCACGCTGTTCAATCTCCTGATTGGTCTGAACGGGTACACCATTTGCAGCGGCGTTATCAACGAAGAACTAAATGGGAAAAATATTGTTGCTGTCCCCCTTGCTGTGGATGATTACATGGAAATCGGCTACATCACTCACAGCAAGGTCGGACCGGGTAAATTTGGAACTCTGTATATCGAAGCTCTGAAACGATATGCTTCCGCACAGGAATGACAGAACATAAAGTAGCGGTCTGCTATAGATTCAATCTATGGCAAACCGCTGCTTTTCCGTATTTTACAGAACCCTTTCCCGCAGGTATACTGAAAAAGAACGATCATACCCAAGGAGGACACATTATGGACTATTCAATTATTGGATTTCCGCGTATCGGGATCCACCGAGAATTAAAGTTCGCAACAGAAGCGTATTTTCGCAGCGAAATAGATGCCGATGAGTTGAAACGGGTTGTCTCTCAGCAGAGAATGGAGCAGTGGACACGCCAGAGGGACGCAGGTGCCGGCTTTATCCCGTCCAATGATTTTTCCTTTATGACGGGATGCTGGACACCGCTTATATGCTGAACGCCATTCCAAGGCGGTATGCCGATCTGAGGCTTTCCGATATAGACACATACTTTGCCATGGCCCGTGGGTATCAGGGGGCGCAGGGAGATGTCAAAGCATTTACCATGAAAAAGTGGTTCAATACGAACTACCACTACATGGTACCAGAGCTGGATGATGATATGGAGTTGAAGCTCCGCTCAGATGCTTTTCTGGATGGCTTTCATCAGGCGCGTTCTCTGGGCATTCAGACAAAGCCCGTGGTCGCCGGACCGTTTACCTTTTTGAAGCTGGCCCGCTGTACCGGCAATAAATCCGCCACTGATTTTGTAGATGATATTCTGTTTGCCTATGCAGATATTTTGAAGCGGTGTGGAGAAAACGGCGTGGAATGGCTGCAAGTTGACGAGCCGTATCTGGTCATGGATTTAACAATGGGGGATGTTGCCCTTTTCCGCAAGCTGTACCAAACGCTGCTGGAACAAAAAGGCACAGTGAAGGTGCTGCTCCAAACTTATTTTGGCGATGTGCGGGATTGTTACCGGCAGCTATGTGAACTGCCCTTTGACGGCATTGGCCTTGACTTTGTGGAAGGAAAGCAGACCGCAGCACTTGTAGCAGCAAACGGTTTCCCGAAGGATAAAATCCTGTTTGCGGGACTTGTAAATGGGAAAAACATCTGGCGTACTAATTATAAAGACGTACTGGAGCGAATCGCCGGTTTGAAAAGCTGCTGTGACCACATTGTACTCAGTACATCCTGCTCCCTGCTCCATGTGCCGTATACTGTAAAGAATGAGCCGCAGCTTTCCACCGAAATTATCCGGCATTTTTCCTTTGCGTATGAAAAGCTGGATGAACTGCGTGAGCTTTGCTGCCTGGCTGAACTTGCAGACTATTCCTGTGACCGGCGCTATCTGCAAAATCAGGAACTGTTCCAAACCAGTGAGCTGAGAACCGACACAGAGGTACAGAAACAGGTTGCGGCACTTACTGAATCGGATTTTACCCGCAGGGTGCCCAGAAAGGAACGGCAGGCAACGCAGAAAGAACTGCTGAATCTCCCGCTGCTGCCCACGACAACGATTGGCTCTTTCCCGCAGACAAAGGAAGTCAAGCAGAACCGAACAAAATTCCGAAAAGGCGAAATCAGCGAAGAAGAATACCGAAATAATGCAAAGGGATTCATCCGGGATTGCATCGCTTTACAGGAAAACATTGGTCTGGATGTCTTGGTGCATGGCGAATTTGAACGCAACGACATGGTGGAATTTTTTGGCGAAAATCTGTCTGGTTATGTGTTTACCATAGGCGGTTGGGTACAGTCTTACGGTACACGGGGCGTAAAGCCGCCGATTGTGTTCGGGGACGTCAAACGCAAGAAGTCCATTACTACCGATTATATCCGTTATGCCAATTCCCTGACGGATAAGGATGTGAAGGGAATGCTGACAGGACCAGTCACGATTTTGAACTGGTCGTTCCCCAGAGAAGATATTTCCACGCAGGAGATGATGTATCAGATCGGCCTTGCAATCCGGGAAGAGGTTCTGGAACTGGAAGCTGCAGGCGTCCGTATTATTCAGATTGACGAAGCCGCGCTCCGGGAAAAGCTGCCGCTCCGCCGCGCCGACTGGCATAGCGACTATCTGAACTTTGCGATCAAGGCATTCCGTCTCTGCCACGCAAAGGTAAAACCGGAAACGCAGATTCACACCCATATGTGCTACAGCGAGTTTGAGGACATTATCCCGGAAATCGACGCAATGGACGCCGATGTGATTACCTTTGAGGCGTCCCGTTCCAAACTTACGATTCTGGACAGCCTGATGGCGCATCATTTTGAAACGGAGGTGGGTCCCGGCGTCTACGACATCCATTCCCCCCGCATTCCGAGTGTAGAAGAAATTGAAGCCGCCCTCCGGCTGATGCTGGACAAGATCCCGGCAGATCATTTATGGGTCAACCCAGACTGCGGATTAAAAACCAGAGGGGAAACCGAAACCGTTGCCAGTTTGAAAAATATGGTCCAGGCGGCGAAAAATATAAGAAACGAATGCAAAGGAGACATTTGATATGAGTAATTTATACGCACCGTTCCGTTACGACTACGTGGGCAGCTTTCTTCGTCCGGCAGAACTGAAAAAGGCCCGCGCCGATTATGAAGCAGGAGCCATTACCGCCGATCAGCTCAAAGCTGTGGAGGATCAGTGCATTACCGAACTGGTGGCGAAGCAGAAAGCGGCCGGATACCATGTTATTACTGACGGCGAGTTCCGCCGCGCTACCTGGCATCTGGATTTTATGTGGGGATTCGACGGCGTCGGCCATAAGAAAACGAACACCGGCCTTCCCTTCCACGGAGAGGCGGCGATGATCGATGATACTTTTGTGACCGGCAGGATCGGATTGTCCGGTGAGCATCCCTTTGTGGATCATTTTCGGTATGTGAAGGCGCTGGAGGACGAAAAGACTATAGCAAAACAGACAATCCCCGCCCCTGCTCAGACGCTGGCACAATTCTGGATGCCCTTTGCCAGAAAACACACAGAGGCCTTTTACAGTTCTGCCAAGCCGCTGATGGACGACATTGCACAGGCTTACATTGCTGTACTGCATCAGCTGTACGATGCAGGCTGCAGGAATGTGCAGTTTGACGATTGCACATGGGGAATGCTGGCGGATAAAAATGGACAGGAAATGCACGCCGCAACGAAAGAAGGGCTTTTGGCCGTCCAGAATGCCTATAAAGATATTAACAACCAGGTGATTAACGGAGCGCCAGAGGGGATGAACATCACCACCCATGTCTGCAGGGGCAATTACCATTCAACTTATGCCAGCAGTGGCCCCTATGACTCCGTGGCCGACGTTTTGTTCGGCGAAGAAAATGTAAGTGCCTATTATCTGGAGTTTGATGATGAACGCTCCGGTGGCTTTGCGCCTCTTGCAAAAATCGGAAGCGGACAGAAAGTGGTTCTCGGACTGATTACCACAAAGCAGCCGCAGTTGGAGAATAAAGAGGCCGTGATTGCCCGAATCCATGAAGCTGCAAAGTACATCCCTCTTGACAGGTTGTATCTCAGCCCGCAGTGCGGTTTTGCTTCCTGCGAGATCGGCAATAAGCTGACTGAAGAAGAGCAATGGGCGAAACTGGCGCTGGTTAAAGAGATTGCTGAGGAAGTCTGGGGCTAAATTTTTCTGTAAAAATCGCGACGTCGGAGTTTTATTCATTCGACGCCGCGATTTAATTTGTTATTGAGAATCTTTATTATGCGGTGATTTCATAACCGATATATCTTCCCCGACCTGGTGACCTATATTCTTTATCTGCTTTTCAATGTCCCACAGATCTTTCTGTATCGTTTCTTCCTCGACGCTAATTTCCGGGTGTTCTTTCATTTCTTCTCTGATAAACATCAGGCAAAAACTGACCAATAGAAGCAGGCAGGAAAACCAGATCGTATGCGCTCCGAACAGAACAACAAATTGACCGCCGATTCCAGCGCCAACAGCAAATAGGAAAATGATTTCCCAATAGCGCAAAGCTTTCCCTAAAACATTTCTATCATGTGTTCTGATGTATGCAGAAAGTGCTTCCATGCCGCTACGCATATTTCCGATACACATGGTGCTGGCAAACGCGTAACCATTCACCTTTCGGAATGTCTGCACCTGCATAGCGCAGGAAAAAGATACCAGTGCATTAGCCAGCATATCAAGACTTTGCGGAAGAAAGCTTACCAAAAACAGCAGAATCATTTCCAGTAGCAGGACAATCTGCCTCCAGTGGATATTCTGCACATTCTGATATTTTCCCCGTATCTGCTCTGCAACAATGATGCCTATTGCAAATGCTGCCAACGGAACAAAGTAGTGTGCGCTCTGCAACCAATTACGCTCACAGATGTTTTGACTAAGTAATACGATATTCCCGGTCTGAGCATTGGCGAACACCTTGCCCCGGAACACATAGGTATAGGCATCTTGCAGGCCGCCTGATATTGACAAAAATGCGGCAGTTGGGAAAGATTCGGACATTTGTCCCTGATGCTGGCATTTTATAATTCCATGCAAATGTGTTCACTCCTTGATGTATAACTAAAGATACCTCTATGTATGTATTCTCAAAATAGCAGAAGCCTGACTATGTTTGGCATCCTGAAATACAATACATATCAACCATACCATCACAAAGAAGATGATCATCTTGATCGGTAATGCTGATATGAAAGTAAGCCATGTGCTTACCGCGCTTTATGATTTCAGCTTTTGCAAAGATTGTCCCTGACTGTACGTTATGCAGGAAATTGATATGTGCGCTTTGCGTTACATAATCTCTACCATCCATTCTGGCAAAAATTCCCGCCACGCAATCTGCCATTGCATATAACAATCCTCCATGTACGTGTCCATGAAGATTCATAGATTCGGCAACCAAGTTTACCTTTACCACACAGCAATCCGGGTCAACTTTGCATATTTGAATATGGTTATAAGACATAAAAGGATTGCCTTTTTCGTATGCAGAAAAATCCATATGGTATCACCTCTGTACCGGCAGTTCCTGATTACAGTAAAGGCAGCGGTACTTCCCAGAAGGAGACAGTTTGAAAATATGGTCGCATCCTGCCTCAATACTGGTAATACATCGTGGGTTTGTGCATTTAACCACATTTCGCAATATCTCTGGCATATCAGGCTGACATTTTCGCTCCACTACTCCGTCTTTGATATAGATTAGTGTAATTCGCCGATCCAGATAGCCTAAAATCTCCAACCGCTCCGGAAGTTTGAACCTTCGATCTTAATCAGATCTTTTGTTCCATATTTCTCACTGCGCACAGATTGCAGCAGCGCAACCGCCTGATGTTTGCTCTCCAGATGGAGCAGCCGGTAAATTTCCATACCGCGCCCAGCGGGGATATGGTCAATAACCACACCATTTTGAATGGGTTCTACCTTCAGCATTTTAACACCTTCTCTCCAGTCACAGGATCGGCAATTCCCAACAGAGCCATAATTAGTGCCATGCGAACATAAACGCCATTCTGCACCTGATCAAAATAGCGGCACGGGGATCATCATCTACCGTCCGAGTAATTTCATCGACACGAGGCAGTGGATGCAACACAGGCATATCCGGCCTAGCCAATTTCATTTTTTCAGGGTCAAGCGTGTAGATGCTCTTTAGCCGAATGTAATCTTCCTCATTAAAAAAACGTTCTTTCTGCACTCTGGTCATATATAACACATCCAGCTTAGGGAGTGTGTCCTCCAAACTGCTGACCTCCCAATATAAGGAATTTGCCGGGTGCAATGTATCCTCCTTCAAATATTCGGGAATGCGAAGTTCCTCTGGCGAGATAAAATAAAACTGATTTCCTAAAAAACGAACAAGATTGTTGACCAAAGAATGCACTGTCCGGCCGAACTTCAGATCACCGCAAAAACCAACGGTCAGATGATCCAACCGTCCCATGCGCTGGCGAATCGTCAGCAAATCAATTAAAGTTTGTGTAGGATGATTATGGCCTCCGTCACCAGCATTTATGACAGGAACTTTGGAAAACATGGAAGCGCGAAGCGGAGCACCTTCTTTTGGGTGGCGCATAGCTATAATATTGGAATAGCAGCTGACTACGCGAGCTGTATCAGCAACCGTTTCTCCTTTGGTTGCACTGGACTGTTCTGCTCCGGAGAAGCCGAGCGTCTGCCCGCCAGACTTAGCATGCAGATTCAAAAGAAAGCCGGGTTCTCGTACTGGGTTCATAAAATAAGGTCGCCAGCTTTTTGCCGTCAGCCACATGCGCATACATCTCCGGAGCGGCGGCAATTCGATCAGCCAAATCCAGGACTGCCATCGTTTCATCGTCATTGAAATCGGTTGGTTCAATCAGGTGTCTCACAGCCATTCCCCCTTTATCAGATATTCTTCGCGCTTTGCGCCGACAGAGATAAACTGGATCTCGTGATCAAGTAATTTTTCCAGCGTTTTGATATAATTTTTTGCAGCATCCGGCAGTTCCTCCCAGCGACGGCAAGCGGAAATGTCCTGTTTCCAGCCGGGAATGAAGCTGATAACCGGTTGATATTCTTCCAGATTTTCCGTAGGAACAAAGGTGTCTGTTTCTTTGCCTTTGTACAAATATCCCGTAATGATGGGAATTTCCTGCATATAACTGAGTACGTCTAACTTAGTCAATGCGATTTTGTCAGCGCGTTGGCATTTTAGGCCGTACCGGCTTGCAACCGCATCAAATGGCCCAACCCGGCGTGGGCGGCCTGTTGCAGCGCCATATTCACCGCCGGCCTTGCGCAGGGATTCCTTCCATTCTTCAGGCATAGCGTTCTCGGCCACAAATGGGCCTGCACCAACGCACGTTGAATAAGCCTTTAACACACCGACCACATGGTCAGGCTGCACGCCAGGAATTCCCGCTCCAATCGGCCCATAGGCCGCAATCGTTGTAGAACTGGAAGTGTAGGGGAAAATGCCATAGTCAATATCACGCATAGCGCCAAGCTGCGCTTCCAAAACCATCTGTTTTCCTGACGATAACGCTGTATCCAAATAATTTCCGGTATCACAGATATAGGGTAAAAACTCCTTTGCCTGCTTCTGGCACCAGGCAAGCAGGGCCGGATAAGACATTGGCTCCTGATGATAGCAGCCTGCCAGTTCCAAATTTTTTGCTTCCAGCATGGTTTTTAGACGAACCTGTATATATGGCTCATCTAAATGAAGCAGATCACCTAAACGCAATGTTTTTTGCGATACTTATCGCTGTAGGCATAAGCAATTCCCCTGCGAGTAGAGCCGAAAGCAACTCCGCTCTGCGCAAGACGTTCTTCCTCCAAATCATCTTGTATCCGATGCCACGGCATGGAGATGGTTGCACGAGCGGACAGTTTGAAATTTTGAGGTGTTACAGACACCCCTTTGCCGCGAATATCGGCAATTTCATTGGAGAGATGCTCTAAATCAACTACCATACCATCCGCAAGAACACACACCACATTGGGATGAAGAATCCCGGATGGTAGCAGATTCAGAATAAATTTTCCCTGTTTGGTTACGACCGTATGCCCGGCATTATTTCCCCCCTGGTAACGCACGACAATATCCGCCCGCTCTGCCAGCAGATCAATAACCCGTCCTTTCCCTTCATCCCCCCACTTGATACCTGTCACCGCAGTCAGCATTTTTCTGCCTCCCTTCTATTTCGGGCATTTACAGACGCTGTATACGGTAGGCAGCCCCAAAAGACGGATGAAGCCAGTAGCATCGGACTGCTGATAGCCCTCTCCTTCATTAAATGTGACAATATCCTCGCTATACAAAGAATATGGGGACCACACACCTGAATTGATAATGTTGCCCTTATATAACTTCAGACGTACTTTTCCGGTGACGGTCTGCTGCGTCTCTGTCACAAATGCAGACAACGCTTTGCGCAGCGGAGAAAACCACTGTCCGTCGTAAACCAACTCACCGAAGCAAATAGACAATTCCTTTTTCTTATGGGCAGTTTTTTTGTCCAATGTCAGTGTTTCTAATATCTCATGCGCTCTATACAGAATGGTTCCGCCCGGTGTCTCGTACACTCCTCGGCTTTTCATACCAACCAGACGGTTTTCCACCACATCGTACAGGCCAATACCATTACAGCCGCCAATCTCGTTTAGCTTAGAAATAATGTCTGATGATTTCATTGCCTTGCCGTTCAACTTAACAGGTACGCCTTTTTCAAAGTCCAGCTCCACATATGTAGGAGTATCCGGCGCTTTCAGTGGAGAAACGCTCATTTCCAGAAAACCTTCTTTTTCATACTGCGGCTCATTACCTGGGTCCTCCAAATCCAATCCCTCATGAGAAAGATGCCAAAGATTTTTATCCTTTGAGTAATTGGTTTCTCGATTTATTTTCAAAGGAATATGATGGGCTTCGGCGTAATCAATCTCCTCATTGCGGCTTTGAATATCCCATTCCCGCCACGGTGTAATGATTTTCATTTCCGGCGCAAAGTGCATAATGGCCAGCTCAAATCGCACCTGATCGTTGCCCTTTCCGGTGCTGCCGTGGCAAACAGCATCCGCCCCCTCTGCCTTTGCAATTTCCACGACACGCTTAGCCAGAATAGGGCGGGCAAGGCTGGTTCCCAATAAATACCCTTCATAATCAGCTCCCGCCTGCATAGTAGGAATAACAAACTCATTAACAAACTCATCCGTTAAATCCTCGACATAAAGTTTGCTGGCTCCAGAAGCCACTGCTCGCTGTTTCAAATCATCCAATTCATCGTCTTGTCCAACATTTCCACAGACAGCGATCACTTCACAGTTGTCATAGTGTTCTTTCAGCCACGGGATAATAACGGAGGTATCCAGACCACCGGAATATGCCAGCACAACTTTTTTGATTTCACTCATACTAAAGCACTCCTTCACTTGTTTTTGGAACCAAAATCTATTATACTGGACAGGCAGGAATATGTAAAAAGTATTATTGATATAGTGATCATCAGCAATTAGCATATCAGAAAGAGGATGCCTGGATGGATGTCAACTTTGAATATTACAAGGTTTTTTATTATGTAGCCAAATACAAGAATTTCACAAAAGCGGCTCATGCACTGGGCAGCGGACAGCCCAACGTTACCCGCGCCATGAACTGCCTGGAGCAGGCAAACGGCACTGTACGTTATTTATACGCACCAATCGAGGTGTTCAACTGACCCCAGAAGGAGAAATGTTGTTCACTCATGTCGAAGCTGCCATTTCTCAGATACAAACAGCCGAAACCGAACTAAATGCGCACAGTGGTTTGGAGCATGGAAGTATTTCAATCGGAGCCAGCGAAACCGCATTGAATATCTACCTGCTGGATATATTGAAGCCCTTTCACATGAAGCATCCCGGTATTCGCTTGAAAATATATAACCATTCCACTCCGCAAGCCATCCGCTCTGTTAAAAACGGTGAAGTTGATTTTGCTGTTGTATCAACGCCGACCAACGTGGATACCTCTTTGAAGGAATTGCATTTGCGGCCCTTCCGTGAAATTCTTGTGGGCGGCAAAACTTTTACGGCACTGGGCAGCCAGGAGCTGACACTTGCCGAACTAAAAAATTATCCGTTGATTTGCCTCGGAAAAGAAACTATGACCTGGAATTTTTATCATAAATTGTTCCTGTCCCACGGGTTGGAGTTGATACCAGACACGGAAGCAGCTACCACAGATCAGATTTTACCTTTGGTAAAAGCGGAATTAGGGCTAGCTTTTCTTCCAGAACCAATGGCGAAGGAAGCACTTCAGCAACGTGAGATCGTCCAGATTCATCTGCGGGAAACAATCCCTGAACGTCAGATTTGTATGGTATATGACAGGAAACGTCCATTGAGCGCTGCTGCTCAAAATCTTAAAACCGGTATTTTGGAAACAATGGCCTTTTAGGATGCTATAAATAACACATACATTTTTATCTTTTCCAAATATCAAAAAGTCCTCCCCGGTACGGGGAGGGCTGTACTGTCTTTATGCTGCAATCTCCGGGATTTCCCCGACAAAGTTATAAACGATTTTGACTTTCTGCACCTTCTGTCCGTCCACCTTCTTGACCTCGCCAATCAGAATCCGGCTGATAAGCCGGTTCAGCATTGCCTCGTCCAGTTCCTCAATAGCGGAATAGCGCCGGATTTCCTTGATAAAGGTACGGACTTCGCTTTCCTGTGCGTCCGCCCGGCTCTGCATCATCGCCAGGTCATGCAGACGCTTCTGGTTGGATTCCTGCTCCTGTTCCAGCGCCGCCGTCAGTTTCATAAACCGCTGTTCGGTCAGGATGCCTTTTGCCTTATCCGTGTACAGGCTTAAAAACATCACATCAATTTCCTGATTCCGGGCTTCCAGCCGTTTCCGTTCCTTCTCGGTCTGAGAAGCGTCTACCAGATACCGGCGCTCCATCCGGCTGCTGAGGTGCTGATAGAACGCATCGGCGTCCTTCATGGCCTGCGCCGCCAGCTCCTGAATGTCTTTCAGCACCAGATTGTATAAATCTCTGGCCTCGATCTTGTGGCTGGAGCAGACCTTGCATCCCATGCGGTTATAAGTCTGGCAGATATAGTACGCCTTGTCAATCGGTTCCCGCATCTCGCCGGTGAACCGGTTCTTCCCGGTTCTGCCGACCTTTTCATACCGCACCTGCATGGACTTCCCGCAGGTAGCGCAGTAGACCAGCCCGTGGAACAGATTATAAAAGGGGCAGGCATTGCCTTTCATGATAGGTGGTTTGCGGTCAATGATAGCTTGTACCTGTTCCCATTCCTCCGGCGTCACAATCGCCTCATGGCAGCCCTCGATCACTTCCCACTGGTCACGGGGGATAATGTCATAAGTGTTGGAGCGGATGCCCTTCTGGTGTGTCCGAAAGACAGATGTGCGCCTTATAAAAGGGATTCCGCAGGATATGGCTGATCCTTGCGCCGCCCCAAGAGTAATAGTTGGCGTCAAACTCCGTATTGGCCTTGACATGGGTGATGGGGATTTTTTCTTCCATCAGCCGTTTGGAAATCCTCATGCAGCCCAGCCCGTCAAGGCATAGTCATAGATTTTACGGATGATCGGCGCTGTCTCCGGGTCAATGATAAGATGCCCTTTGTCCTCCGGGTCACGCATCAGGCCGAAGGGCGGCGTCCCTCCGCAGAACTTTCCCTGCCGGGAGCGGGTCGTGATGCCCGCCAGCACCTTTTTAGAAATATCCCGGCTATACATATCGTTCAGGATATTCTTGAAGGGCGTAATGTCCATCTCCTGACGGGTCAGGCTGTCCACGCCGTCCGTGATGGCGATATAGCGCACATTGTGTTTGGGGAAAAAGATTTCGATATAGCTGCCAGCTTCAATATAATTCCTACCAAGTCTGGATAGGTCTTTGGTGATGACGCAGCCGATCTTCCCTGCCTCAATGTCAGCGATCATACGCTGGAAGGCAGGGCGGTTGAAATTGCGGCCCGTATAGCCGTCATCCACATAATACTCATACTGGAACATCCCATGCTTTTCAGCAAAGTCCCGAAGCATGATTTTCTGGTTGCTGATGCTCATGCTCTCATTGTCGCCGCCGTCATCCAGAGAGATACGGCAGTAGAGAGCGGTGATTTTCTCATAGACTTGTTTTTTCCTGCTCATAGCGTTCTCCTTCTATGAACAAGGGACACGATACCATTATCATACCATGCCCCTGTCCCTGAATCAACCGTTTTTACGCAGCGTTCTCCGCCATCTCACGCTGTTCCAGCCATTCCTCGAAGTGTTCGCAGGTCTGGCGCTCGATCAGTTGCTCAAAGGCTTCCCGCATGGATTTCTCCCCGGAGACTCCCGCACCACCATAAAACGGACTTTATTTTTCTGCTGCTTGCTTTTTTCCATAGGCTACCTCCATAGAGTGGCAGGCCAGACAATAGCACACCGGCAACGAAGTCCGGCAACGAACCTCCAAAAACCTGTAAACTACCGTCTGGCCTGCAAATCTTACTTTCTAAATTTTCTTGAAAAATCTCGTTGCTTTCGTTGCCGGAAACGTCCCGTTCCCAGCCCCTCTGCCTGCCATACCCGGCGAACATCCTCGGATTGGAGAACGGCTTCCAGCCCGTCACCACCGTGTTCATGATCTCGTTGATATTGTGCAGCTGCCACCGTTTCGGCTCGTCATAGGTGTGGCCCAGCGCCTCCTTGAACAGCTGTTTGGAGCAGACCATGCTGCCGGTGTAGTGTTCCAGAAAGCCCTGTATCTGCCCGGCCTCCGTGTCCTCCGGCATGAAATCCTTCTGTACCTCCACCAGCTGGCGCTGGATGGACTTGCTGAACTTCATAGAGTAGTGGCCGCTGCGGTAAATCGTCATGGCCTCCGCCCAGACCTGCAAAAGATAGGCTCTGGAGGCGTCCTCGTCCTCCAAAATGTGAACCTCCGCATTCTCCGGGTAAATCATGATCGGCAAAAAGCGCCGGTTCCCGGCCCGGTCAAGGGGCAGGAAGTCCAGCGTGTTGGATGAACCGCCGAACACACACTGCCGCAGCCGGTCTTTGGGCTGGGCTTCATAGGGCGTCCGGTAGGTTTCCTTCTGGCGGCTGATGAATGAGCGGATTTCTTCAATGCTTTTGGCGCTGCTGGTAGCCAGCATCTCCGACATCTCAATAATCCAGTGTCCTTGCAGTTTCAAAAACACCCGGTCATCATCCAGCTTTTTCAGGTCATCGGAAAACCACTCGTCCCGGATCGCCAGCAGGCGGAAGAAGCTGGATTTGCCAGCGCCCTGACCGCCTACCAGACAGAGCATTTCCTCATATTTGGAGCCGGGCCGGAATACCCGCCGGATAGCCCCCAGCAGGAAGTGTTTCAGCATTTCCTCCACATAGTCGCTCTCGTCCGCACCCAAGAAGTGATGGAGACAGGAGCGGATGCGGGGCGTCCCCGTCCCAGACAAGGCCGTTCAGCACGTCCTGTATGGGATGGTAGCAGTTTTCATTCGCCACGATAGAGAGCGCCGCTGTCATCTTTTTCTCGCTGGTCAGGCCATAGTTCTGCTCAAAATAGAGAAGCAGATACTTCACGTCTGTATCCGTCAGGGCGCTGGTATTCCTGCGCCAGCCCAAATCCCGCACAATGTCCACCCGGTCAGTCAGGAGGTTCAGCCGGATCGCCCCGCGCAGGAGAGGGTCATGGCAGAACACCGTCCGGCAGTTGCCGATGGTGTTGGCGGGCTGGCCCTTCTCGGTGACGGAGAGGCTTTCCCGCACCTCAGAGGCGCTCTGCTCCGGCGCTAAGGCTTCGGCTGCGCTCATGGCGGCCTGCCGGGTGGCTGGCGGCAAACTCTGATATTCGCTGCTCAATCTTCCTCACCTCTTTTCCGTACTGGGCGACAACGGAAGCCCGTTCCTCCATGCTGCCGGACAGGAGAACATCCAGCAGATACTCCGTGTGTGCTTTCTTTTGCAGTGCTTCCACAAACAGCGGATTCCATGCTTCCTCCGGCGTTTGCGGAGCGTATTTCTTCTCCCAGCGTTCCAGCAGATGCAGGTAATCGCACAGTACCCGGAAACATTTCTGCTCCGCCTGCCGGTAGCGCAGTTCCTCGCTGATTTTCCGTTTGACCGGCCTCCTGCGGGGCGGGTCATGGCCTTTGGCGTCATAGCGGACAGAGAAATCCTCCGCCAGCTTCAGAGCCGCTTCCTTACCGCTCAGACCAAACAGGCGGGCGGTAAAATCAATCACATCCCCGTCCGCCTGACAGCCGAAGCAGTGGAACCGGCGGTCAACCTTCATGCTGGGATGTTTGTCATCGTGGAAGGGACAGCAGGCCATCCCATTCCTGCCAACCTGCACCCCGTAATATTCCGCAGCCTGCCTTGTGGTGACAGACTCCTTCACCGCTTCAAATACATTCGATTTTCTCACCTCCAGACAGAGAAAAAGACACCTGGTTTCCGCAGAAAATCAGATGCCTCATAACTCCATATCGTGTTTCTTAGTCGGAGCGATCCGCCCCTCACGTTCCCAGCGTTCCCGGTTATCCCGGTCAGCGTCCAGCTTGTCTTTCGCCAGCTTATCCCGGATGGATTCTCTGGCTTTCTCCTTGATCTGCTCCTTACCGGCCTTCTTGACCTCCGGCTGCATAAGCGTTTTCTGGATTTTTGCCAGGGCACTCTGCATGACACGTTTGATTTTGGTAATCACTCCATCCAGCCGGGCGGCGGCGTAGTCACGCTCCTTCTGCGGGGCCTTCCGCTCCGGCGAAAGTACCCACTTTTTTGTTTCCTCAATCAAACGAATATCTTCTTTGTGTGTCTCCTGCCGGACAGTATCGGTCACCACCTCCACCGCCTTGTCATAGGCCACATCGGAAACATCATCCAGCAGCGTCTCCACGTCCTCGATTTTGAGCGTCAGTTCTTCCAGCTTCTGCTCCTGCGCCGTCAGCTGCTCCTTCTGCTTCATCAGGATATAGTCCTGCTTTTCCAGATACTCCCGTCCGCCGTAGGACGCTCCTGATCCAGATGCAGCCCATGCCGCTTTGTGATGTCAAACAAAATCGTCCGGCAGACCGCATCGAAGGTCTGTTTCCGATTGTTGTGCCTGCCTTTTGGCTTGTCCGGGTTCGGGAGAGGGATGCCCAGTTCCTCCAGCGCCTTCTCCTGCTGGGGACACAGTTCCCCGTAGCGGTTCTCACAGTCGAACACATGGCGCTCATGGATGTGGGGCGTCCCCTCGTCCAGATGGAGCGCCCAATCTAAAATGTGGATATGGGAACCGAAGCGGCGCTCGAATTCCTCATAGAACTCGTTGACGATGCGAAAGAGCGTTTCCGGCGGGACGGATTCTTCCAGTGTGCCGATCTGGTAGATGCTTTCCTCCGGGCAGGTCTTGTTGTTTTTCAGCAAGTCCTCCACGGTGCGGTTGCGCTCGGTGTGCCGGGTTTTCTCATTCCGGGCGTTCTGCGCCTCCACATGGTCAGAATAATACTCGTAGTAGTACATCCGCTCGATTTCCTCAAAGCTGAAATCCGGCTGCTCCGGGTTCTCCCGGAACTCGTGTGTGGTGAAGCCCCGGTAGCAGTCCCAGTAGATGTTTTGCCTGGCCCGCTCTGCGTCGATGTGTTCGCTGTTCTCCACATCAAACCGGCGGTCATTGTGGCGGGGATTGTAGGTGCCATGCTTGCCGGAGCGCCCGTTGTGTCGTGTCAGTTTCAAACAATTTCCCTCCTTCCTGCGAAGATGTTCCGGGGCCGGGGAAGGGCGGCGAAGCCGCAAATCCTGCGAAGTCTGCGTCAGGTAATACCCAGGGAAAGTTGACGCAGGCATCAACTTTCCCTGGGCCGAGGTTTTCCACCTCTGGACACCGGAGTAAAGGCTCGCCGCCTCTACACTCCGCACAGGCGCTGCCGCCCTGTACCCGCCCAATGGGCGTTGCCCCTTGACCCCAGCAGTGCGCTGCCGCCCCTGCACCCCGCCACAGAGGGCTCGCCCGCCCTCTGTACTCCCGCACCGGCGAAGCTGGCTTCCGCCGCAGAAGCGGTTGCCGCCAGTTTCACCGGCTCCACATCCACACATTTACGCCTTTCGGCTGGAAGTGGATACGGAATACGCCTGCGGGGATTGCCGGTCAAAACATCAGGTGCAGCCCCGGCATTTTGACCGTAATCTCCCCGATTTCAGGCTATTTTTTCTTCCGCCCCTACCACCTGAAAGCCATGCTCCTTTGCGTAGGCACTGGCGGCGGCTTTCCGTTCCTCACTGTACGGCGGGATGAACCGGATCGACAGCCGGGACTTGTCCAGTACATAGGTCACGCTGCCCTCCGGCGTACTGCGCTCCAACCGGCACAGCAGCGGGTACTTCCGGCTGAACTCCGCCAGCCTGCGCTTCAAGCTGGCGTTGAAGGTGTAGACGCTGGCAAGGTTCTCCGCCTCGTTCCAGTTGATGATGGTTTCTTTCTCATATTTAGACAGCTTCCTCATATAAATCCTCCTCATAATCAGTGTAAGATTTCAGCACTCGCAGGCTGCGCTTTAGACGGCGGTACTCGTCCATCTCCATGCGCAGATGGTGGTAAAAATCCTCGTACCAGCTTTCGTCCACCTCCGTCTCCACCTTACGGGCCAACCCCAGCATCCGGCGTTTGGCCTCCGGGTCAACCGTCAGGGCCGTCAGCCATTTCAGCCGTGTCACCGTATTGTGGTGGCTGGGACAGCCGTAAGCGTAGAGAATCTTCTTTTCTTTCATGCTCAGTTTCATAATGATATTCCTCCATTTCTTTGCTGCGGAGCCATGCGCCCCGCATGATAAACTTGTTTCTGTCCGCCGGTCTGCCTGCAAGCCGCTCCTGCCCGGAATTTCTCCCGGCGTATCGGCCTCTTTGGTGCGCTCGATTTCTGTCGTGGCGTCACTTCCCCGGAGGCCATACCCCTTGCAGCCGGTCATTCAATTTTCAAGGTTCAGTGCCTGTCTGCAAGAACCAGTTTACCGAAAAAAGAGGCCCTTTCCCGTATATCCAAAACGTCGGAAAAACGCTTGAAATCCGCATATTTCCACGCTTATGGAATCGTGCTATAATGGGTGTAATCACTGAAAAACCATAACGAGAGAGGGGGCTTTGGATGTACGCAAAGCTGACAATCCCGGAGCGGCTCAAAGACCTGCGGGTGGTGGACAAGCACCTGACGCTGGAACAACTGGCGGAGCAGACCGGCCTGTCTAAATCTGCGCTGGGGAAATACGAACCGATGACTACAAGGACATCAGCCATTTGCGATTGCGACGCTGGCGGATTTTACGGCGTGTCCGCCGACTATCTGATGGGACTGACCGATATAA
>ENA-OUNI01000392-OUNI01000392.1-human-gut-metagenome-genome-assembly--contig:-NODE-392-length-20264-cov-5.890550_pt1 | contig 20264 bp, 19 predicted proteins | sample MGYA00242499_ERZ504580 | MGnify/ENA primary metagenome ERZ504580 (study PRJEB26092, sample SAMD00036315) | human gut metagenome | host: Homo sapiens | study: EMG produced TPA metagenomics assembly of... | reverse complement strand
ATGAGGAGCCGGTTATCAGTCTAAAGTACGGACGCGAGGTCCAAGTGATGAAGTCGATATACCATTGCATCCTACATTCTAACAGTTTAAGTAATGAGATGGATAAATCCTTACTGGAAGTAAGGGGATTACCCATAAATATATTGTAGTAGTGACAAGGGTGTTCTGAGAACGAAAACAGTTAAAGTTGGAAATACAATTTATTATTGTACAGAAAAGGGAATTCTGGAAGCCTGGAAAAAAGGAAAGACGATTTATTATCCAAATGGAAAGAAAATGAATTCCACCAAAGCGTATGAGTATGAGACTTTGCAGAGAGCAAAGGATGTTGTCAGCAAGATCACAAAACCGAGTATGTCAAAAAGTGAGAAATTTGAAACCTGTTTCAGATGGGTAATGTATCAGCATTATTACGATACCAGAAGAATATTTTATAATCAGACTGCATGGCCTGCGTTATATGCAAACGATTATCTGATACTGAGCGGAAAAGGCGGGGACTGTTTCTCAGATGCCTGTTCGTTTGCCTATCTTGCAAAGGCTCTTGGATATAAGAATGTTTATGTCTGCGTAGATACAACGGCAACTGACGGAAGCGGTCATTGCTGGGCTGAAATCGGAGGCAGAGTATATGATCCGCTGTTCGCAGAGGCGAAGAGCTATTATGGATATTTTGGCGTGGGATATGATCCTATGGATTGTATCCGGAAAGAAGAGTAGCTGTGTAATATAAAAGCTTTCCTGCAGGGATTATGCTGCAGCAGAGAAAATCGTATTGTTAAGGGGTTGTAGCACCGAAAAAAATCCGGTGCTGCAACCCCTTGTTTTGTTTATTGGCAAATTGACGGTTATACAGGTAGTGGAGCAACAAAAAAGTACATGACAATGAAATGGCAGGCACTTCCAAGCATAACAAAGATGTGAAAGATCTCATGGGAACCAAAATTCTTATGTCTGGAATTAAAAAGCGGAACTTTTAATGCATAGATCACACCACCGATGGTATAAATGATTCCGCCTGCAAGAAGCCAGTCAAATCCTGCACGTGGGAGTGCATGAAGATTGGAACAAATGCCAGTACACACAGCCAGCCCATGGCGATATACAGTACAGAGGACAACCATTTGGGACAGGTGATCCAACAGCCCTTTAAGATAATGCCGAGGACTGCAATACTCCATACCAGCGCGCACAGAATATATCCAATGCGGTTATGAAGAACAATCAGGCATACAGGAGTATAGCTTCCGGCGATCATCACAAAAATCATCATGTGATCCATTTTTCGCAGCCGTCGATTGACCTTCTCTGTAGAATCTACAGAATGGTAAATGGTACTGGCTGCATAGAGCAGAACCATGGTAAGGATAAAAATACTTAAAGCAACAATATGGAGCACATCATAAGAACGCGCTGCCTTGATAATAAGAGGAACTGCTCCGACTGCAGCGAGAAGAAGGGCAATACCATGAGTGATTGCACTTCCGGGATCTTTTAATTTAAATTTCATAAAAACGCCTCCATTCATTCAGATAAATACAATGAAAACAATATAACATAGTTTTAAAAACTATATATCAAGTATATAAATACTATAACACAAAAAACAAAAAATCAAGGGCTTATTTTGGAAATCAAAGAAATGTTTGTCCGGCAATGCAAATGAGTTACAGGGTTGCGAAGATGAGGAAAACAGTTGAATCTATATGATAAATCTCCTATAATACAAGTAAAGTAAGTGGTAAAGGAGACAGTTCCATGGGAAAAACCATAACGATATGTTTTACAAATAATAAGGGTGGAAGTGGAAAAACCACAACCTGTTCAAACCTTGGAGCGGCGATGGCTCAGGCAGGGAAAAAGGTTCTTCTGATCGATGGAGATATGCAGTTAAATCTTTCTCTTGCCTTTTTTCCGGAGAACTGGGTGCTGGAGCAGGCGAAAGGAGAGAAGAATCTGTATTGCGCAATCGGAAAACAGGAAGAGCTCAGCGGTTATGTGGCACATACTCCCTACGAAAATCTGGATCTGATACCATCATCTACATTGATGAGTTCTATAGAATATGAACTTTTTACAAAATGGCAGAGAGAATTTATCCTGCGAAAATGCATTCAGAAGATAAAGGATGCAGGAAATTATGACTATATTCTGATTGATGCACCTCCTACGCTGGGGGGTTGGGTGATGAATATCCTTTGTGCATCAGACCGGGTAATTATTCCTGTTGAGGCAAGTCCATGGGGAATGTTCGGACTTGCGAATATGTTTGAATTTCTTAATGAAGTAAAGCAGATTACTCCGGAACTGGAAGTTGCCGGAATTGCAGTGACAAAGGTAGATACAAGAAAGAGTTATTATAAACAGACAATGGAAACACTGCATGAACTTGAGGATATTCATGTATTTGAGCAGATCATCAGAGTGGACAGCTCTGTAGAATGGTCACAGGATAACAGTATTCCGGTTGTGGAATATAAAAAATCAAGCAGAAGTGCCAGGGAATATACGAGATTGGCAGAGGAGGTCATGGAATTATGTCAGTAGGCAGGGATAGTATTCGGCGTGCAGCAAATGCAGGTGCCGGGAAAACCGTAAAGAAGCCCGTTGTATCCACAAAAGAGGCAGAGAAACCGGAAACAATATCTGTTACAGAAGAAAAGAAAAAAACAGCAAAAGGTTCTGTTCATATTAATGAGGAACTGCCGGTATATCTTCTTTAAAAGTTACTTGTAAGTGCTTGAGTATTTTGTTATTTTATAGAATATAATCAAGTGGTTGCGCAAAAAGTGGGGTATTTTATGGAAACAGAAGAAAAGAAGATATATACAATAGAAGATATCGCCCGGGAGCTTGGGGTAAGTAAGACTACGGTATCACGTGCTATTTCAGGAAAGGGAAGAATCAGTCAGGCTACAAGAGACAGAGTACGGGCATTTATAAAAGAACATGATTACAGACCCAATGTTGTGGCAAAGGGGTTGGCACAGCGTAAAACTTATAATATTGCACTGCTGATGCCGAAGGATTATGTTGCCACAGAGTTTCTTTTTTTTAAAGACTGTATGAATGGAATCTGTGAGATGGCTTCCTCCTATGAGTATGATATTATTATTTCTATGATTGATGGAGCAGATGTATCGCAGATACAGAGACTGGAGGCAAATCGAAAAGTCGATGGGATCATTGTAAGCAGAGCAGTGGTAAGTTCCAAGGTACAGAAATATCTGAAGAACTGTAAGGAACCATATATATTGATCGGCCCATCTTCAGATCCGGAAGTTCCGTTTGTAGATAACAAGAACCAGGAAGCCGGAAAAGAACTGACAAGTATTATGTTGATGAAAGGTTTTCGGAATCTGGCACTTCTGGGTGGAAATCAGTCCTACAATGTTACCGGAAGCAGATATCAGGGTTTTCTGGAAGCACATGAGGAAATGGGAGTTTCTGTTAACGAAAATCTGATCTTCATGGATACGGATAATCAGGCAGCAGTATCTGATGCTGTGAAGAGACTGCTTGAAGAAGGCGCGGATGGTATTGTCTGTATGGATGATGTGATCTGCAGCATGTGTCTGAGCAGTCTGAGGGAAAAGAAAATATCGGTTCCTGCAGAAATAAAAATAGCCAGTATGTATGACAGTAAGAATCTGGAATATAATAATCCACCGATTACCAGTATACGCTTTGATACGGTAAGACTGGGAAAGATGGCATGTGCGAAATTACTGAACATCCTGGGAGAGAAGCCACTGGAGGATACAGTGCCTCTGAACTACCAGGTAGTGTTGCGGGAGTCGACACAGTAGTATATGGATGTAAAATCCGATCAGATTATAGAAATTGAAAATGAATGGCAGGATTAGAAAGTTCTCTGTATTTATTGTAAGGATCAATAAGCAGAGAACTTTTTGTGTATAAAAAAATCGGTTGAAATTCTCTGGACAATCTGATTTTATCAAAATGAAAACGGTTGCACAAATCAAGTATATCATTGTATGAAAAAACGAAAAAATCAAACTGAATTGTGCAATATGACAAAAAAAGAGTTTTGAAATTAGATAATAATGGCTAATTGACTTTATAAATATAAAGGAATATACTAAAAATATGAACAAACGGTTGCGCAAACAAAACTGAGGGCGTTTATTACGCAAATCGGATGCGGGCTGTTTAGGCATAACCATCAAAAACAGGAGGAAGAGAAAATGAGAAAAAATGTAAAAAAGGTGATTGCACCGTTACTGGCAGCAGCTATGGCACTTTCCTGCACAGTATGTGTAAGTGCAGCAGAGGATGAGACAATTAAACTGACTGTATGGGGAGCTGAAGAAGACCAGAATTTATTAAAAGAACTGACAGATAAATTCCAGGAGAAGTATGCAGATCAGAAATTTGATATTCAGATTGGCGTAGAATCTGAGTCTACTGCAAAAGATACTATTCTGACAGACGTAGAGGCTGGTGCAGATGTATATGCATTCGCAGATGATCAGCTTCCGGATCTTGTAAAAGCAGGAGCACTTCTGAAACTTGATGATTATGCAGAAGCACTTCAGCTTGCAGATACAACACTTGATGATGTAAAAGCTGCAAACGTTGAAGGCGCTATTGATGCAGCAACAATTGATGCAGTCTGTATGCATTTCCAAGAGCAGCTGACAACGGATATTTTCTTTACTATGATTCATCTGTAATTTCCGAGGAAGATGCAGCAAGCTGGGACAGCCTTCTTGAAGCAGCTGATAAGGCCGGAAAGAAAGTTGGTATGACACTTGCTTCCGGATGGTACAATGCTTCTTTCTTCTATGGAGCAGGATTTACAACAGGACTTAATGATGACGGAACAACAACTATGGACTGGAACGGAACAAGTGCTGATGGATATACAGGTGTTGATGTAGTAAAAGGAATGCTTGATATTACATCTAATCCGGCATTTATGGCAGTTGCTGATGGTGATATGTCTAATCAGCTTGCATCCGGTAATCTGGCAGCATGCGTTTCCGGTACATGGGATGCAATCACAGCAAAGGAGATATTTGGTGACGGATATGCAGCAACAAAGCTTCCTACATTCACAGTTGGTGACAAACAGGTTCAGCAGGGATCTGTTGCCGGTTACAAATATGTTGGTGTAAACGGCTATTCTGAGAATTCCGGATGGGCAGTTCTTCTTGCTGAGTACCTTACAAACGAAGAATCCCAGCAGATGTTCTTTGATCAGAGAGAAAGTGGTCCTTCAAACAAGAATGTAGCAGCATCTGATTCTGTTCAGGAAAATGTAGCACTTGCAGCACTTGCAGCTCAGTCTGAATATGCACAGGCTCAGAAGGTTGGCGGAAAATATTGGGATCCTGCAAAGACATTCGGAGAACTGATTGCACAGGGAACATTATCTGCAGATGATGATAATGCAATCCAGGAAGCACTTGATAATCTGGTAGAGGGTGCTGCTGCTTCTGTAGAATAATTGTAAAATAAAAAAATTATATAACAGATTTTAAAAAATGGCCCATATGCATAACGGCATGTGAGCTGTTTTAAGGAAACGGCAGATGCTGTCTGAGAAAAGATAGTAACAAAAATGAAATGACGAGGAGGAGAGATATGGCAGCACAGGACAATAATTCTGCTGCAGCGGCAGTGAGTGGATTCTTTAAATCCATCGGTGGATTTTTGCTGACTTTGGTACTGCTGTAGTGAAAGGTGATGCCTTTGTAAAGCTGTCCCTGATCTGGATGGGCGCAGGCTATGCAAAGCGTAAACAGTATGTGAAAGCAGTACTGATGACATTGCTGGAGATCGCAGTGATCGTTTTTTCAGTGAAATTTGCAATGCAGTATGTACCAAAATTCAGTACCCTTGGTACTGTAAAGATGGAAAAAGTCTTTAACATGAAAACAATGAAAAGTGAATTTAATGATTATGATAATTCCTTTACGATCCTGTTGTTTTCATTGTTCAGCTTTGTTGTATGGTTTGCGGCAGCTGTTGTGTGGTTTAAGAACGTGATCAATGCTTATACACTTCAGAAAATGGAAGAAGCGGGAAAGCATATCAATACTTTTAAAGAAGATCTCAGATCACTGACAGAAGAGAAGTTTCATATTACATTACTGACACTTCCGGTACTTGGAGTTGTGATTTTCACATTAATCCCAATCTTACTTCTGATCTTTGTAGCATTTACAAATTATGATCAGCAGCATATGCCTCCTACTGAGTTGTTCTCATGGGTAGGTTTCAGTAACTTTATCAGTTTGTTTGGCGGCGGCGGTCTTACATCTACGTTCGGATATGCATTTGTGCGGGTTCTGGGATGGACACTTGTATGGGCTTTCTTCGCAACATTTACAACTTATATCGGAGGTATCCTGCTTTCACTGCTTCTTAACAGCAAGAAGACAAGACTGTCGAAGATGTGGCGTACTTTATTTATCGTAACGATTGCAGTCCCGCAGTTTGTATCACTTCTGCTGGTGCGTAATTTCTTCTCCAATGGTGGTATCGTCAACACAATCTGTCACAGCATTGGACTGACCGGATTCTTAAGAAGCATAGGACTTGTGTCCACAAGCTATATTCCGTTTCTTTCTGCTCCGGGCTGGGCACATGTAATGATCATTCTCATTAATATCTGGATTGGTGTTCCGTATCAGATGCTGATCGCAACAGGTGTTCTGATGAACCTTCCTTCTGACCAGCTTGAGAGTGCAAGAGTAGACGGTGCAACAAACTTCCAGATATTCAGAAAGATTACAATGCCATATCTGCTCTTTGTAACAGGACCTGCTCTGATCACAGACTTTGTAAAAAATATTAATAACTTTAATGTTATTTATCTGCTCACACAGGATGTTTATACAACAACTAATCAGGCAATGGCAAGCTCACAGGCAAAAGAGGTTGACCTTCTGGTTACCTGGCTGTTCCGTCTGACTCAGGATTACTACAACTATAAGATGGCATCAGCAATCGGTATTATCGTGTTTATTATCTGTGCAGTATTCACCCTGGTTGCATTTAACAGGATGATCAAGGGAGATAAGGAGGGAACATATCAATAATGAAAAAGATGAAAGACAGTCGTACTTCTTCTATAGTATTACATAATTTATTGATCGCAGTGCTGGCATTTATCTGGCTGATTCCGATCATCTGGCTGTTATGTACTTCCTTCAGTGCATATTCAGGAATGAATACCAGTACATTTTTTCCGAAGGAATGGAGCATCAGCAATTACATGAAGCTGTTTCATTCAGATTCTGTATCTCAGTTTCCGCAGTGGTTTCTGAATACATTTATCATTGCATGCTTTACATGTGTGATTTCCACTATGTTCGTACTGATGGTTGCATATGCAACATCTGTTATGAGATTCAAGATGAGAAAACCGCTGATGAACATGGCAGTTATCCTGAATCTGTTTCCTGGTATGCTGGCAATGATTGCAGTTTACTTCACACTGAAATCTTTTAATCTGACAAACAGCTATGCCGGTCTGATCATGGTTTACTCTGCTTCTTCAGGTCTTGGTTATTTGATTGCGAAAGGATTCTTTGATACAGTTCCGAGAGCATCTGCGAGGCTGCCAGAATTGATGGATGCAGTGAGGCAAGAATCTTCTTCCAGATGGTTCTGCCCATGAGCCGCCCGATTGTTGTTTATACAGTTATCAGCAGTTTCCTGGTGCCATGGATGGATTTCGTATATGCAAAGATGATCCTGAATGCCGGTATTTCTTCCAAATATACAGTTGCCATTGGTCTGTACAAGATGCTGGATAAGAGCCTTATCAATTCTTATTTTACTCAGTTCTGCGCAGGTGGTGTACTGGTATCCATACCGATTTCTATTCTGTTTATGATCATGCAGAAATTCTATGTGGAAGGAATTACAGGCGGTGCTGTAAAAGGTTGATATTATGAATATGACAACGGGAAGAAGAGGAATCGTCTGGAAAACTCCGGATATCACAGCTGATGGGCTGAAGATGTTTGCATGTATCACTATGCTGATCCAGACAGTTGGAATTGCCATTATTGAAAAAGGCCTGATCCATTTAGACCAGTATACTCAGGAGAGTCTGAACCAGGCGATGTCTCAGGATTCCCGTTTGATGACACTTGCGGGAGTCGGATCCATTATGCAGCTTATAGGCGGGATGGCGATTCCCGTATTTGCGTTTCTGCTGGTAGAGGGATTTCGTAATACATCGGATTATAAGAAGTATCTGATCATGATGGCTGTTACTGCACTGGTCAGTGAGATTCCATATGATCTGGCAATCTGCGGAAAAGTATGGGACTTTTCCAGTCAGAACGCAATGATCACGATGTGTATCTGCCTGATTATGCTGAAATGCTTAGATCTGTTTAAAGAAACTTCCGGATTTACAGGTGGTATGTTAAAGGTACTGATCCTGATCGCAGCTATTGTCTGGGTGAGCATTTTCCGGGCAGAGTATGGACTTTGTATTGTTCTGCTTGTGTTTGTGTTCTATGTGTTTGAGACAAGAAATGTGCTGAAAACAGTGCTGGGATGTATTATCAGTCTGATGTATGTGACCGGACCGATTGCGTTCTATGGAATCTGGTGCTGCACTGGAGAGAGAAAGGATTACATCAATAAATATGTCTATTATGCTTTTTATCCTTTGCATTTGCTGGTGCTTGGAGTAATTGCAAACTATATCCTGTAAGAAGAATGAAATCAAATCCCGTCTGCTTTGACTGAGAAAAGTAATAAGCAGCGAGAATAGTGTGTTTTGAAATTGGATAGAGTATTAAATATGATAGTGAAAAAGAAAACGACTGAGAATAGAGAATTAAGAGAAATGTTTTTAAATGATTAATAATATTGATATTAGTGATTAAATGTGTTGAAATATGCTCATGGAGGTATTGCTATGAACACATCGAATATCACTAATTATAAACCAAAAGATTTTGCTGAATTATTAGGTGTCTCTGTGAAAACATTACAGCGTTGGGACAGGGAAGGAACGCTAAAAGCAAATCGAACTCCAACTGACAGGCGTTATTATACTTACAACCAATATCTTCAATTTAAAGGCATAGATACAGAGAATGACACTCGACAGGTTGTTATTTATGCAAGAGTTTCTATAAGAAATCAAAAGGATGATTTACAGAATCAGGTATCGTTTTCACGTCAATTCTGTAATGCAAGAGGAATGATTGTAGACCAATGTATTGAAGAGTATGGCAGTGGTTTAAACTATAACCGCAAAAAGTGGAATCAGCTGTTAGATGAAGTAATGGAACAAAAAATTAAAACCATCATAGTTACACATAAAGACAGATTTATCAGATTTGGATATGACTGGTTTGAAAAATTCTGTATGAAGTTCAACACAACTATGGTGATAGTGAACAATGAAGAACTATCACCGCAAGAAGAACTTGTACAGGATAATTGTATCTATACTTCATGTTTTTTCCTGCAGATTGTACGGATTTCGTAAGTATAAAAAACAAATAGAAAGGGATGAAGAGATTGCTAAAGAGCTTCAAGACGGAAATCAATCCAACTGAAGAACAGAAAGCCAGGATCCGCAGGACGATAGGCACTTGCCGATATGTCTATAACTTCTACCTTGGTCACAACAAAGCCCTGCATGATAATGGTGAAAAGTTTATGACTGGTAAGAGCTTTAGTCTATGGCTTAACAACGAATACATTCCAGATAATCTTGACAAAACATGGATCAGGGAAGTGTATTCAAAAGCCGTAAAAAAGTCTATCGAAGATGGATGTACTGCTTTTACAAGATTTTTTAAACATCAGAGTGATTTTCCTAAATTTAAAAAGAAAGGTAAATCTGATGTGAAAATGTATTTCGTCAGAAATAACCCAAAGGATTGTCAATGCGAAAGGCACAGACTTAAGATCCCAACTCTGGCTGGTCCGTATCAAAGAAAAAGGATATATCCCAACAACAAAGGATGGATATATGATCAGAAGTGGTACAGTGTCTGTTAAGGCTGGCAGATTTTATGTTTCTGTTCTTGTAGAGATCCCTGATGTCAATATCGACAATAACTCAAACGAGGGAATCGGTATAGACCTTGGACTAAAAGATCTTGCCATTGTCTCAAATGGAAAGACATACAGGAACATCAACAAATCGGCAGGATTAAAGAAACTTGAAAAACAACTGATCCGGGAACAGAGAAGTCTTTCCCGAAAGTATGAAAATTTAAAGAAAGGAGAGTCCACTCAAAGAGCAAATATACAGAAACAAAGGCTTAAGGTACAAAAACTTCATCATAAAATGGATAATATCCGTACGGATTACATTAACAAGACAATCGCTGAGATAGTGAAAACCAAACCGTCTTACATAACGATTGAAGATTTAAATGTAAAAGGAATGATGAAAAACAGGTGTCTTTCAAAAGCTGTTGCATCTCAGAAGTTTTATGAATTTAGAACAAGGCTTAAAGCCAAGTGTGATGAAAACGGCATTGAATTAAGGGTAGCAGATAGATTTTATCCGTCTTCAAAGACCTGTCACCATTGTGGTTCTGTCAGGAAAAACTTAAAGCTTTCAGATAGAATTTACAGATGTGAATGTGGCTATGTTGCAGACAGGGATCTCAATGCGGCACTTAATTTAAAAGATGCTAAAACTTACAGGATTGCATGATTAAAAGCAAATGTAAGTATGTACGAAGGCTATTTCGGGAATTAACGACTGTGGAGTGTACAAAAACCTGTGAGTAGCGTATTGCCTGCAATCGTCAAAACATACACAATGAAGCAGTAAGAAGTATTCGTAAGGACTTCAATTTCTCGATGTGTTTGGGTATATTTAAACACATTTGGAGTGGCAGAACAAGTATGGACTTTAGAACAGATAAACTGCTCCATGGCGGTGATTACAACCCGGAACAGTGGTTAAAGAGGCCGGATATTCTGGCAAAAGATATTGATATGCTGGAGGAGTCTGGCTGTAATGTAGTAAGCCTTGGGATTTTTTCCTGGTCTACACTGGAACCGGAAGAAGGTGTATTTCATTTTGAATGGCTGCAGGAAATCATTGATAAGCTTTATAAAAGAGGAATTTCTACAATTCTGGCTACACCGTCAGGTGCAAGACCCAAATGGATGGCAGACAAGTATCCGGAGGTACTTCGTGTAGATGAAACACGCCACAGAGCCTTATTTGGATTCAGACATAATCATTGTTATACTTCTCCTGTTTACAGAGAGAAGGTACATATTATTAACAAAAAGCTGGCACAGGAGGTTGCCACACATCCGGGTGTGATCCTGTGGCATATTTCCAATGAGTATGGCGGAGAATGTCATTGTCCGCTGTGCCAGGAAGCATTTCGTAACTGGCTGAAAGAGAAATATCAGACTATTGAAAATCTGAATGATAAGTGGTGCACCACTTTCTGGAGTCATACTTATAACAGCTTTGACCAGATCGAGAGTCCGTCTAAGATTGGTGAGACACAGCTTCATGCACTGAATCTGGACTGGAAACGATTTGTTACTCATCAGACAGCGAATTTCATTCATCATGAGATTGCAGCATTGAGAGAGGGAGGAAGCACACTTCCGACTACTGCTAATCTGATGCATTATTTTGGCGGTTTAGATTATTTTAAGATTGCAAAAGAGATTGATGTGGTTTCCTGGGATACTTATCCGACATGGCATAAAGAAGCAGTGATCGATACAGCTTATGACAATGGTATGTGCCATGATCTGATGCGTTCTCTGAAAGGAAAGCCGTTCTTCCAGATGGAATCCTGCCCGACTTCTACAAACTGGCAGAGTGTGAGCAAATTAAAGAAACCGGGAATGCTTTTTGCACAGTCCATGCAGGCAATTGCACATGGCGGAGAAGGTGCTCTCTATTTCCAGATTCGCCAGAGCAGAGGTGCTTCTGAGAAGTTCCACGGAGCAGTGATCGATCATTACGGTGGAAATGATACAAGAGTGTTTAAAGAAGTTTCCAGGGTTGGAGAAGTTCTGAAAGAGTTAAAAGAACTGGCAGGAACAACTGTGAACAGCTCGGTTGCCATGCTTTATGACTGGGACAGCCAGTGGGCAATGGAGGACAGCCAGGGACCCAGAAATAAAGGGCTTCATTATCTGGAAGCAATGCTGAAATTCTACAGAGGTTTCCGTAAGCAAGGCGTGAATGTGGATGTGATCGATATGACCTGTGAACTGGATAAATATAAAGTACTGGCTCTTCCAATGGTTTATATGTTCAAGGAAGGTTTTGCCAAAAAGGTTCGTGCGTTCGTGGAAAACGGCGGTACATTGATCACAAGTTACTGGTCCGGAATTGCAGATGATACAGACAGGTGTTATCTGGAAGGAACACCACATGGACTGATGGATGTACTGGGAATCAGAAGCACAGAAATTGACGGCCTTTATGACTGGGAAGAAAATTCTTTTGTTCCTGTGGCTGGCAATGAACTTGGACTGGATAAGACTTATACATGTAAATATCTGTGCGACCTTGTGGAGCTTCGCGGAGCACGTACTTTAATGACCTACGGAAGTGATTTCTATGAAGGCTATTCCTGCCTGACAGTGAATGAATATGGCAAAGGTAAGGCATGTATGTGGCAGCAGATGCTGATAAAGAATTCTATGGAGACTTCCTTGAAAAAGTGCTCAAAGACAGCGGCGTTTCCTGCGGAATCAAAGAAGAAATCCCGGATGCACTGGAGATCACAGTGAGAGAGAATGAAAATGAGAAATATTATATTTATCAGAATTTCGGAACAGAAGCTGTAAGCATTCCCGTACCGGAAGGCGAGATCAGCTGGATTTATGGCAATGGCAGTGATAAACTTAAAGTTTATGGTCTTGTAGTTGCGAAGGTTATCGTGTAAAATAAATAACGATGGATGAGGAAATCCCTTCACTTTAAGCAGAGATTGAGACTGCCTGGTGAAGGGATTCTTTTTTACTCAGGTTTAACCGGGAAAATGATACAAAAAGTTTTTAATTGTATCAGGAAAGGTATAGAAATATGATTTCAAAAACTCAGATCAGATATATGGCAAATTCTTCATCATACAGTAAAGGTGCAGAACTTTATGCAACAGGAAAAGTTTTGGATATGGATGTAAAAAATATGGGTGCGTCTGATGAAATTGTTGCATCTGTAAAAGGCAGTGGAAGAAATATCTATGAAGTAGATGTATCAATCGATACAGAGAATGATGAAGTTGATACCTGCTATTGTGAATGTCGGGCATATGCAGAATATGGTGGACTTTGTAAACATTGTGTAGCGGTTCTTCTGCAATATAATGATTATGAAAATGATATGGATAGTTATGATTACGGACAATCTGTAGAAAAAATTGTAAAAGGTGGTCTGACCCATACGATCAGAAAAGGAGTGCAGATGCATACCACGCCGGAATTGGCTTCATTATTGCAGAAGCAGGCAGTTGCGAAGTCTCTTCCACTGATTCAGGGAAGCACTTATGGAAAAGTAAGGCTGGAACCATATTTTAATTTTGACGGAAGAACATTTACAGTAGAATTTAAAATAGGAATTAATAAAATGTACGTACTGAAGGATGCATTTTCCTTTGATGTTCATATAGCAAATCAGGATGATTATAAATATGGGAAAAATCTTCAGTTTGTCCATACAATAGAATCCTTTGCCGAGGAATCCAGACCGCTTGCGAAATTTATCTGTAAATGGGCAGACAACAACAGGCAATTTCACAGATCCTCTTCCTATTATGGATACTATATGGGAACTCTGGAAAAGGTAAGGCATCTGGAGCTGTCAGGAAATGAACTGGCAGAATTTTTGCTTTTGATGGAAGGAAAGACATTGCAGGGAGAATCCATAGGAACCAGAAACACAACCTGGGAAATAACCAGAGAACATCTTCCGAGAAAAATGACCATAACAGGTGCAAAGCAGGGAATTGAACTGAAGGTAAGCAAATTTACGTGTGCGGCAAATACGGAACAGTATAAAATTTGCTTTTATGATAAAAAGATTTATATTGAGAATGTAGAAGAGCTTTTACCTGTTAAGGATTTTCTGGACAGTTTGTCTTTGATCCCCGGTGAGAAAGCGTTTATAGAAAATAAAGATGTACCGGCATTCTGTCAGGAACTTTTACCGGTGATCCAGAAGTTTTTTAAATGCAGAATGGTTGAATTTCATCCGGAAAATTATGGAATGGTTAAACCGGAGTTTCGATTTTATCTGGATGCACCGCAGGAAAATATGGTTACATGTAAGGCGACTGTTAAGTATGGAGACAGGGAATTTTCTTTATATACAACGGACGATATTGCAGCAAGGGATATGAATAGAGAAACAGTTGTCAGAAATGTGATTCATAAATATTCGAATGCTTTTAATCCATTTGAACAGTGTGCGGTAATTGCGGATGATGAAGAGATGGAATATGAATTTCTGACAGAAGGAATTCAGGCACTGCAGGCAGTGGGAGAAGTATTTATTTCTGATGCGCTGAGACGGATTGAAGTCCGGAATTCGCCAAAGGTTACAGTAGGTGTTTCCCTGAGTGGAAATCTGCTGGAGCTGAGTATGACAGCAGGAGATATTTCAAAGGAAGAACTGATTGACATTCTTTCCAGATATAATAAGAAGAAAAAGTTCTATCGTCTGAAAAACGGAGCTTTTGTAAATGCAGCAGACTCGGGTCTGGATACAGTGGAAGAACTCAGGGCAGGGCTTCAGCTGACGGATAAGCAGATGAAGCAGGATAAGATTGAAGTACAGAAGTACCGTGCGTTGTATTTGGATGCACAGTTGAAAGAGAATCCGGTTGTTTCGGCAGTAAAGGATAAATCTTTTAAGTCGCTGGTAAGAAATATGAAGACCATTGAGGATAATGATTTTGAGGTGCCGGAGAGCCTGGATAAAGTTCTGCGGGAGTATCAGAAACGGGGATTTCTGTGGATTAAGACATTGAATTATAATGGATTCGGCGGAATACTTGCAGATGATATGGGACTTGGAAAAACGTTGCAGGTGATTGCATTTCTACTGTCAGAATTTCTGGAAAGAAGGAATACTGTTGTTGAAAATATAGCAGTAAAAGAAACTGCAATGTTAAATATGCAGAGTGAAATTGAGACAGTGGAACAGGCGTGCAAGGCAGCAGAGGCGCAGAAAGCTGATGGAAAGAAGGCAGATGGACAAACTGGAAAGCTGCAAAGAAATACATTAATTATAGCTCCTGCATCATTGGTATATAACTGGAGCAGTGAAATTCAACGTTTTGCACCGGAGCTTACAGCAAAGATGGTGACAGGGACTGCAGCAGAGAGAAGACAGATCCTGGCAGAAGCAGATTCTGAGGATATTCTTCTGACTTCCTATGATTTGCTGAAAAGGGATATCAGCGAATATGAAGGATATAAGTTCAGATGTGAGATTATTGATGAAGCTCAGTATATCAAGAATGCAAACACTCAGGCTGCGAAAGCAGTAAAAGAGGTTCAGGCAGACTTCAGGCTGGCTCTTACAGGAACTCCGGTGGAAAACCGCCTGAGTGAATTGTGGAGTATATTTGATTATCTGATGCCCGGTTTCCTTTACAGTTATAAGAAGTTCAGGGAAGAAGTTGAAATTCCGGCAGTTCAGAATTCAGATGAAGATGCAATGAAACGTCTGCAGAAAATGATCCGGCCGTTTGTACTCCGAAGATTGAAGAAGGAAGTGCTTACAGATCTGCCGGATAAGCTGGAAGAGAATATGTTTGTACAGCTAACAGGAGAGCAGCAGAAGCTTTATGATGCACATGTGAAACGGATGATGCTGATGCTGGATAAGCAGTCCGAAGAAGAATTTAAGACCTCAAAGATTACAATTCTGGCAGAGCTGACAAAATTGCGCCAGATCTGTTGTGATCCGTCTCTTATTTTTGCAGATTATAAAGCTGATTCTGCAAAAGTGGATATGTGCCTGAATATGATCAGTAATGCAGTGGAGAGCGGACATAAGATTCTGTTGTTTTCGCAGTTTACGACAATGCTTGACCATCTTGCGAAGCGCCTTGAAGAGGAGAAGATCAGTTACTATATGCTGACTGGTTCTACAAGTAAGGAGAAGCGTGCACAGATGGTAGAGAACTTTAACACAGATAACACACAGGTATTCTGTATTTCTCTGAAGGCAGGAGGAACCGGTCTGAATCTGACGGCAGCAGATATTGTAATCCATTTTGACCCATGGTGGAATCTGGCAGTGCAGAATCAGGCAACGGACAGAGCACACAGAATTGGTCAGAAGAATGTAGTGAATGTATACAAGCTGATCGTGAAGGATACGATTGAAGAAAATATTTTGAAACTGCAGGAAAAGAAACGTGAACTGGCAGATCAGATCCTGGAGGGCGAAGGGCTTAACGGAGGCAGCTTCACAAAAGAGGAACTGATGGAATTACTTTCCGGGAAATAACCGCTTGATTGCAGTTAAATGGCATTTTTTGTAAATACAGAAATGTATATTCTCCCTGTTTTTCCACATAATAACCATACAACACATGATATGGAAACTGAAGGGTACAAAGACAGTAAACTTCGATAAAAGGAAAAACAGGAGGAAGAAAAGTGCATGAAAGCGACAGGAATTGTTCGGCGCATAGATGATCTGGGGCGTGTGGTCATTCCTAAGGAGATCAGAAAAACGCTGCGGATAAAAGAGGGGACACCACTGGAGATTTTTACTGACCGGGAGGGGGAGATTATTCTGAAAAAGTATTCCCCTATCGGAGAACTGAATGTTTTTGCAAAGGAATATGCAGAGGCGCTGGCGCAGTCAAGCGGGATGGTAGCGTGTATCACAGATCACGATCAGGTAGTGGCTGCTGCGGGACAGGGAAGCAGGGAATATATGGGAAAACCTATCAGCAAAGCTCTGGAAGATGCAATTACGGAGAGAAGCTCTGTGTTTGCCAACGGAAATGACAGAGGCAGGATACCTGTGACTCAGGAACAGAGAGAACCTTTGTATTCCCAGATCATGCAGCCTATTATCAGTGCAGGAGATACAGTAGGTTCGGTTCTTTTACTGGGAAAGAATGAAAGAGATGTGATGGGTGAATCAGAGAAGATGCTCATCAGAACAGCAAGCGGATTTCTGGGAAGACAGATGGAACAGTAAAATTAATAGAATCTTCAGCAGCTTATAGTGGCGGCTGAGGATTCTTTTTTGTATAATAAGAAGCAGTTATGATTTTCTGGAATTGTTATAGTAATAAAATTGTTATGGCAATGAGAGTTGGAAAGGAGACATATTATATGGCTGCAATATATCTGGCACCGTTTTATCTGTTGGTATGCGTGTATATCCTGCTTCGCAGCCTGCACTGGTTTCAGGTACTGCATACGGTTTTTCGGAATGTGTGGGTGTGCAGGGGGATTGGACTTGTATATTTATTTGTAGTGTTTAGTATACTGATCGCATTTATGGCACCTGCATCAGGATTCAGGAGATTTATGAAGCTTCTGAGTAATTACTGGCTCGGTGTTTTGATGTATACACTTATGACTCTGGGAATCGCGGATGGATTGAGACTGTTACTGAAATATCCTCTTAGAAATTTTGCCTTTCCGGGGAGAGAATTGCTTTTCAGTAATATGGGAACTGCTGTTGTGGGAGCTGTCTGTGCGGTGATCATTTCAACAGTCAGTATTTACGGAGTGCTCAGTGCCGGAAATATACATACAACGAAGTACAATATTTCTGTTGATAAAAAGGCAGGAAATATGAAGGAATTAAATGTGGTTCTGATCGCAGATCTTCATCTGGGATATAATATTGGATGCAAGCAGATGGAGCAGATGACAGAGAAGATCAATGAGCAGAATCCGGATTTGGTGGTAGTGGCAGGAGATATTTTTGACAATGAATATGAGGCACTGGATGATCCGGAAAAACTGGCAGAGATATTGAGAGGAATTCGGTCGAAGTATGGTGTGTATGCATGTTACGGAAATCATGATATTCAGGAAAAGATCCTGGCAGGCTTCACCTTTGGCAGTAAGGAAAAGAAAGAGAGTACCCCGGAGATGGATGAGTTTCTGGAGAAAGCGGGGATTACGCTTCTGAGAGATGAGTATGTGCTCATTGATGATTCTTTTTATTTGTATGGAAGACCGGATTATGAGCGTCCGGGACGGGGGATTGATAAACGAAAGACTCCGCAGGAAATCACAGAGGGTATGGATGTGTCACTGCCAGTGTTGGTTATCGATCATGAGCCGAGAGAACTTCAGGAACTGGCGGATACAGGTGTGGACGTAGATCTCTGCGGACATACCCATGACGGACAGGTATTTCCGGGAAATATTGTGATCAGATTCTTCTGGGAAAATCCCTGTGGTTATCTGAAAAAAGGAAATATGCATAATATCGTTACATCCGGTGTAGGGCTTTTTGGACCGAATATGAGAGTTGGGACTAAAAGCGAAATTTGTGATGTCAGCATATGTTTTAACTGAATCAAGTAAGTCCCCGGCTTCAACTGCCTGTTGATTTTTGCGGTTGGAGCGGGGACTTGTCTGTTTTGTTACTCTTAATCTGAGTTTATGCTCAGTCGAGAGCTTTCTCACTCATTTCTTCCAGAAGATCTTTTTTCAGATCCCAGAGTTTCTGAGAAAGGTCTACATATACTTTCTGAGGATTTACGAAACGTCTGGATTCATCCCAGAGAGTATTCTGCTCTTTCTGGCAGTATTCGCGAAGTTCCATAACAGATGGAGATTCATAGACCCGTTTACCTTCTCTGATGACAGGAACGAGAAGTTCGCGTACTTCATAGGTTCCGCCGAGAACTTTTGTCTTTTTCCAGGTATCGATTGGATCAAAGAGAACCATGTTCTGGTCTGCATCAAGCTTTTCATCAGCAAGGCAGATAAGATCTGCCTGATTTTTCCGGTTTTCTTATTATAGAGACGATATACGGTTTTATTTCCAGGGTTGGTTACTTTCTCTGTGTTTTCGGAAAGCTTGATCTTAGGTGTAAATTCGGTACTGTCTGCATCTTTGACAGCAGCAAGTTTGTATACACCGCCGAATGCAGGATTATCGTTGGCGGTGATCAGCCGTGTTCCGACACCCCAGGAATTAATCTTGGCATCCTGAGCTTCAGGCTCTCAATGAGATATTCGTCCAGATCGCTGGAAGCGGAAATAACTGCATCGTCAAATCCGGCAGCAGCAAGCATCTTATATGCTTCTTTGGAAAGGTAGGCAAGATCACCACTGTCGATACGGATACCGTATTTGGTAAGCGGAATACCTTCTTCGCGCATTTCCTCAAATACACGAATTGCATTTGGAACACCGGATTTCAGGACATCATAGGTATCTACCAGTAAGGTGCAGGCATTGGGATAAAGTTTGGCATAGGTTTTGAATGCGGTATATTCATCCGGGAAGCTCATGATCCAGCTGTGTGCGTGAGTTCCAAGGACCGGTACGTCGAACATTTTGCCTGTGAGAACACAGGAAGTACCGGCACATCCACCGATGACTGCGGCACGTGCGCCAAAGATACCTGCATCCGGTCCCTGGGCACGACGCAGACCAAATTCCATGATCGCATCACCTTTTGCAGCATAGCAAACACGGGCTGCTTTGGTAGCAATGAGGCTCTGGTGATTGATGATATTCAGGATTGCTGTCTCTACAAGCTGAGCTTCCATGATAGGTGCTACAACTTTGACAAGCGGTTCTCTTGGGAAGACAACTGTTCCCTCAGGAATTGCATAGATATCACCTGTGAAACGGAAGTTGCTTAAATATTCAAGGAAGTCCTCTTCAAAAGTATTCAGACTTCTGAGATATTCGATATCTTCATCTGTGAATTTAAGATTCTCAATATATTCAATCATCTGTTCCAGTCCGGCAGTGATGGCAAATGCACCTCCGCATGGATTGGTACGGTAAAACATATCGAAGATAACAGTCTGGTTTGTTGGGTTCTTAAAATAGCCCTGCATCATAGTAAGTTCATAAAGGTCTGTGAGCAGAGTAAGATTATTAGCTCTCATATATAGCTCTCCTTTTTGGTTAATAATAATATCTCATTATGAGAACAAAATTATTATTAAAATTTCCTCGTAAAAATATTTCCTGCTGTTTTAGAGTTCTGCGAAAGACATTATTATAAACAGCAATAAGTTTTTATTGATTATAGCATAATTTCACTCTGAGTACATAAAAAAAGTCCCGGAATAGGCGGTATTTTC
>ENA-OUNI01000390-OUNI01000390.1-human-gut-metagenome-genome-assembly--contig:-NODE-390-length-20318-cov-8.682581_pt1 | contig 20318 bp, 24 predicted proteins | sample MGYA00242499_ERZ504580 | MGnify/ENA primary metagenome ERZ504580 (study PRJEB26092, sample SAMD00036315) | human gut metagenome | host: Homo sapiens | study: EMG produced TPA metagenomics assembly of... | reverse complement strand
TCTTCATTATCATGGGCCTGCCAAGGTGGGCATCCGCACCAATGCCGGAGATCTGCGGCATTGCCGGTCTGGCGTTTCTGGGCGGAAGCTACATGGCCGAAGCGTTCCGCAGCGGTCTGGAAGCCATTGAGCCATCCAGACGAGAGTGCCTACAGCCTTGGCATGAACCGCTGGCAGACCATGCGCTACATCATTCTGCCGCAGGCATGTCCACCAGTATGCCGGCTTTCATGGCAAATGTGATCTTCCTGCTCAAGGAGACCAGCGTGTTCAGCGCCATCAGCCTGATGGACCTGATGTTCACGGCAAAGGATCTGATCGGCATGTACTCCAAGACCATCGAATGTCTGTTCCTGCTGGTGGTGTTCTACCTTATCATTCTGCTGCCGGTGTCCATTGTGGGCAGCCTGATCGAAAGGAGGCTGCGCTATGCTGGATTTGGGTCTTGATGTCCTGTTCAAGGGCAAAAACATGGCCCGCCTGCTGGGCGGCCTTGGCGTTGCACTCAAGATCAGCGCCGTCTCGGTGATCATCAGCCTGCCGCTGGGCATCCTGCTGGGCGTGCTCATGACCTCCCGCAACCCCGTTATCAAGGCGGTTCTGCGGCTTTATCTGGAGTTCGTCCGCATCATGCCGCAGATGGTGCTGCTGTTCCTCGTTTACTTCGGCACCACCCGTGCCTTTGGGTGGAACCTTTCCGGCGAGATGGCATCCATCATCGTGTTTGTGCTGTGGGGCACCGCAGAAATGAGCGACCTTGTGCGCGGTGCGCTGATCGCCATTCCGAAGCACCAGTATGAGAGCGCCGAGGCCCTTGGCATGAGCCGTGCGCAGACCTACTGGTACATCATCATTCCGCAGACGGTGCGCCGCCTGATCCCGCTGTCCATCAACCTGATCACCCGCATGATCAAGACCACCAGCCTTGTGCTGATGATCGGTGTGGTGGAAGTGATCAAGGTAGCACAGCAGATCATCGAGGCCAACCGCACCGCCAGCCCCAACGCAGCGTTTGGCATTTATCTCACGGTTTTCGTGTTATATTCTTCGTATGCTGGCCCATCAGTCTGCTGGCATCCTATCTCGAAAAGAAATGGAAGTGACCGTACATGGCAGAACCTATTTTGACTGTTGAACATCTGATCAAGGCCTATGGCGAGACCCCCGTGCTGGATGATATCAGCTTTGCTGTCAAGCCCGGCGAGGTCATCGTGGTGGTCGGCCCTTCGGGCTGCGGCAAAAGCACCCTGCTGCGCTGTCTGAATGGTCTGGAGCCCACCCAGAGCGGCCGGGTGCGGCTGGGCAATGAGACCGTTGCTACGGCGGTAAAATCTGACTCAGCTGCGCCAGCGCATCGGCATGGTGTTCCAGAGCTACGAGCTGTTCCCGCACATGACGGTGCTGGACAATGTGCTTCTGGCACCCACCAAGGTGCAGAAGCGCCCCAAAGCGGAAGTGCAGCAGGAGGCCGAAGCTCTGCTGGACCGTGTGGGCCTGCTTGCCAAGAAAAACAGCTACCCGCGGGAGCTTTCCGGCGGCCAGAAGCAGCGCGTTGCATCGTGCGTGCACTGTGTATGCACCCGGAGATCCTTCTGTTTGACGAAGTGACCGCTGCCTTGATCCGGAAATGGTGCGCGAGGTGCTGGACGTTATGCTGGACCTTGCCAAGCAGGGCAAGACCATGATCATCGTCACCCACGAAATGCAGTTTGCCCGCGCCATTGCCAACCGCGTCATCTTTCTGGATGGCGGCAAGATCGTGGAAGAAGCTGCACCGGCCGAGTTCTTTGACCGGCCCAAGACCGAGCGCGCGCAACGCTTCCTGCGCACCTTCACGTTTGATGATGTGAAATGAGTCACAGATCAAGATAAAGGCTGCGGGTGTTCCGCAGCCAAATGGGAAAGATTTTGTAAAGGAGTAATCATTATGAAACAGTCTAAGATCTCTCGTCGTTCCTTCCTGCTGGGTCTGGGCGCAGTTTCCGCTGCCGCTGTTCTGACCGCATGCGGCGGCTCTTCTTCTGCTTCCACTGCAGCATCCGGCAGCGCAGCATCCGGCAGCAGCGTGGTCTACCGCACGCTGAATCAGATCAAGGAGTCCGGCACCATCAACATCGGCGTGTTCTCCGATAAGAACCCGTTCGGCTACGTGGACGAGAACGGCGAATATCAGGGCTATGATGTCTACTTTGCCCGCCGTCTGGGCGAGGATCTGGGCGTAGAGATCAACTTCGTTTCCACCGAGGCTGCAAACCGCATCGAGTACCTGCAGACCGGCAAGGTGGATGTGATCCTGGCAAACTTCACCGTGACCCCGGAGCGCGCAGAGGAAGTGGACTTTGCTCTGCCTTACATGAACGTGGCTCTGGGTGTCATTTCTCCGGACAGCAACGTTATCACCACTCTGGACAACTGGAACGCTGACGACCAGATGATCGTCATTTCCGGCACCACCGCCGAGACCTACCTGACCAAGGAGTACCCCGACATTCCGCTGCAGAAGTACGATTCCTATGCAACGGCCAAGAATGCACTGGAGAACGGCAACGGCGTGGCATGGGCCAACGATAACACCGAGGTCATTGCATTTGCAAAGCAGAACACCGGCTACACGGTCGGCATTCCCTCTCTGGGCAGTCAGGACACCATTGCTCCCGCTGTGAGCCAGGGCAACACCACCGTTCTGGATTGGCTGAACGAGGAGATCAAGGCTCTGGGCGAAGAGAACTTCTTCCACAAGGACTATGAGGAGACTCTGGTGGATACCTACGGCCTTGACTATGAGGATGAGCTGGTCGTTGAGGGCGGCGTGACCGGCGGCGCAGATGCCGCATCCAGCGAAGCTGCTTCTTCGGAAGCCGCATCTTCTGAGGCTGCTGCTTCCGAAGTAGCTTCCAGCGCAGCCGCACAGTAAATAAAAACACCGAGCGGGCAGGAGAGGGCTGAACCTTTCCTGCCCGTTTTTGCATTGCACCATCTGCCGGAACGTGCTATACTGAAATAAAACAACTTCTGTCCGAAAAATCTGAAAAAGAGAGGATGTTCCCAATGAAACGTGCCTATACGAACGGGATCCTGCTGGATGGCACCGAGCAGATGGAGCCGGAAGCGCACAAGATCCTGCTGACCGAGGATGATAAGATCATTGCCATTGTCGATGAGGGCGTGAATCTGGACGGTTATGAGGTGATCGATCTGCACGGAGGCTATCTGTGCCCGGGCCTGATCAACCTGCATGTGCATCTGGCAGGCAACGGCAAGCCCAGCGCAAAGCCGCGGGATAATGCTGCGCTGGTGCGCAAAATTCTGAGCAATGGCCTGACCCGTGCAGTGGCCTACAGGTTGGTATGCAGCTACGCGAAGCTGGAACTGCTGGGTGGCGTGACTACCATCCGCACCGTGGGCGGCATTGCAGATTTTGACACCCGCTGCCGGGACGATGCCGCTGCAGGCAGACTGCTGGCACCGCGCATCCTTGCTGCCAACGAGGGCATTTCGGTGCCCGGGGGACATATGGCAGGCTCGGTGGCAGTTGCGGCCCATAACAATGCCGAAGCACTTGCTCAGCTCAAAAAGGCCAGCGGACAGAAGGTGGATCTTGTCAAGCTGATGATCACCGGCGGCGTGCTGGATGCCACGGAAAAGGGAACCCCCGGCGAGCTGAAGATGAAGCCGGAAATGGTCAAAGCCGTCTGCGACGAAGCCCACAAGCTGGGCTATACCGTGGCGGCACACACCGAGTCGCCAGAAGGTGTAAAGGTGGCGCTGGAAAACGGGGTGGATTCCATTGAGCACGGAGCAAAGATGGACGATGAGACCATCCGGCTTTACAAGGAGCGGGGAGCCTTTGTGTGCACCACCATCTCCCCGGCGCTGCCCTACGCACTGTTTGATACGGCGGTTTCCGGCGCTTCGGAAAAGGACCAGTATAACGGCAAGATCGTGTTTGACGGCGTGGTGGAAAGCGCAAAGACCGCCCTTGCCAACGGCATCCCGGTGGCCTTGGGCAACGATGTAGGCTGCCCGTACATCACCCAGTACGATTTCTGGCGGGAGCTGTGCTACTTCCACAAATACTGCGGTGTAAGCAACCAGTTCGCTCTGTACACGGCCACCCTGCGCAATGCTCAGCTGGCCGGAGTAGGAGACGTGACCGGTTCCATTGAGCCGGGCAAGAGCGCAGATTTTATTGTGACAAAGCACAACCCACTGGACGACCTGCGTGCGCTGCAGCATCTGGAACTGGTGGTCTGCCGCGGCCATGTGATCAAAAAGCCGAACCCCAAGCGGAACAAAACGGTGGATGCCCTGCTGGACCCGTACCTCGAATAATACTGAAAAAGCAAGGAGAGACGATCGGTCTTTCCTTGCTTTTTCGTTCACATGCCTGCCATCACGGCCATGATGCTTTGCCAGCTCTTGTTGCGGGCAGCGGGCACAGTGGTGCGGCGGCGTGCGGGCGCAGAGCCGGAAGAGACCGTATTCATGGCGGTCATCGGCACCGACGGATGGAAGAATACGGCTGTATCACCGGCCAGCCACTGGGCGGCAAGGCGGGCTGCCTGCGGGTCGGCCTGCAGGGTGCGGCGCTCGGCACCGGCCAGATGATCCGCCAGCCAGTAGAGGATGGCACCCAGCGGCAGGCTGGGCAGAACATCCTGACTCCAGTAGGTCCAGCGGGCACCGGCCCCTACAAAGCTCTCCACGGTAATAACGGCACCGGTGCGGGCGTTCTGCGGGATGCTGCCCTGATAATCGATACCGGCGCACTGGCGAAGCTCGGCGGTGATGCGCTGGGTGCGGGCCATATCCAGCCTGTCCTCACGGCAGTAGGCGCGGAAATCGGTCTCGTCGATCAGGCCGTCGGCGCTGGAAGGGAAGCGGCCCACCAGCTGGCCATCGGCGTTGTGGCACAGCTGCCAGCCCTTGCGGAACAGCTGGAAGTTCAGGCAGCGGCGACCCATGGTGGAGTAGCACAGAATGGAGGTGCTCTCACCGGGCAGCTGCTTCAGCTCCAGGCAGGCATCGTTGCCGCAGGTGTCCTGCAGCTTTACCGTTAACAGCAGCTGCGCACCGGGGTTCTGAGCTGACATAGCGTTGTGCATGGCATCAAAATAACGGTTGGCATCCATGATCGGTTCCCTCCTGAAACTATAACACAGCAGTTCGTTGTATAACGGATGGGCACTGCGCCAAACGACCCGGTGCACAGCAGGCAGCTTACGCAGGAATGTTTTATTGACTGAACATAGTATAGCATACTTCGCAATAAAAAACAACTATAAGTTTGCAGAAAAACAAAATATTTCCGCGCATCCTGCAACAGTGACCCGAAACATGGTTGTTGCAAGAGTGAATCAGTTGTGTTATGTATCAAAAACAGCCCACAGACGGCAAGGCCAAAGCCTCCCATCTGTGGGCTGTTCTGGTAAAATATGGTTCAATCGCCCAGTTCACGGATCTCGTTCTGGATCAGCCGCCCGGCCGCGCGGGCCAGTTGGTCCATGCCGCGGATACGGGCCATGTTTTTGCCGTAGATCTGTGCAGCGGCACCGGCAGAGCTGTCCTCACCCATGAACACAGCCGACACCCGGATGCCCATGCGCTGCAGCGCACGCACCTGCGCGGCAGTGTCAGCCACACCGGCAGCGTCCTCGTAACCGCAGCCCAGCGGGTTTTCTGCACTGGGCGGAATGCGGCGGCTGTCGTTGGGCGAAGCGTCCGTCAGCACGATGAGCAGATGCCGCGGCGCAGGACCGGGCGCAAACCGCAAAAGGTCGCCTGCTGCCCGCAGGGCAAGGCCGTCACGGTTCCAGCCGGAAGCAAAATATCGGTTGATGTTCTGCAGGTTTTTGTCCGCAAAGCCCTTGAGCACACGCAGCACAGTGTAGCCCCGCAGGCTGCTGAAGCTGGACACCCGCACCGGGATACCGCAGGCCGCAAGGCTCTGGGCCAAAATGGATCCCTGAGCCGCGATCACTTCCTGACAGTGCAGGCGGGAAGCGGATGCGTCCAATAAAAGGTCTACCGTAAAAGAGGGCTGGTTCTCTTCCTCGGCACACAAAAACACCCGGTCATCGTTCAAAAGTGGTGCGCGCCAGATGCGCCCAGCGTTCAGGTTGCCACTGCGGGCAACACGGGCGTTGGGCTGCTGGTGCACAAGGATGCAGTTGTGGATCTGCTCGGTGAGCCGCAGCACCACACTGCGGTGCAGTTCCCGATTTTTGGCGTAATAAGCGCGGTTGCGGTCAGCCTGCAGCTCAGCCTGTTCAGCCAGATGTTTTGCCTCCGGGGTGGGGGCTTGCTCCGGGCTTGGCACACCGGCACTGAACCACAAATGGCACCCCAGATGGTCGCCCACGCAAAGCTCCTGCTCAGCCTTGCGCACCGTTCCGGCGGGTAGAGAGAGCGGCCGAAGCAGCTTTCGATGTAGGCTCTGTCCTGCGCGGCATTCTGCTTCAGGGTGAAGTGGGCCCGGCGCTTGTCCACCGCCAGCCCGCCGCCCACAGCATCCACGGAGCTTGAGTGTTCCACGGTCACGCGGTCCGTTTTGATCATCTGGGTGGGCATGGCTTTGGTGGCAAGCTTTGCCAGCAGGCCGTCCAGATGCAGATGCAAAGCTGCTCTCTGGTGCACAGTGCCGTCGAACAGGTTGAATTTTGCGTAGATCGATAAAATTTCGGCTTTCAGCTGTTCCGGCTCCGGCACATGCTCCGGGGCCAGCGCGGCGGCAAGGCCGGACTCGTAAGGGGTCATCACCGGGTCGGCACGGCCCAGTACACGCCGCCAGCGTGCGGCCTGCATGGTGTACACCAGCTGATTTTTGCCATCCACTCCTGACGGGAGAGCTTGTATTGAATCGCAAAAAAGTAATCTGCATGGGCATGGCGCAGTGCTTCCAGCACCGGGCGGCGGGGCAGCTCCAGCCGATAGGCTGCATTTTCCAGATACAGCCATGTCATGTCGTCCAGCATGGTCTGCCGCAGATCACCGTCCATGCATCAAAGATGCTGCGAATCAGCGCGTCACCGTAATATTTGTGGATGAGGCCCACGACCGTGTTCATGTAAAAATCGGTGGTGCCGTCGGTATAGCGGGCCAGAAACAACGGCTCAAAGCCATAGGCTCCTGCAGCAGCCCAGACCTGATTGGCCGCACGCCGCTCCTGCGCGGTGTAACTCTGGCTTCCATCAGCCAAAGAGCTTGGCGGCATCCAGCTTGGCCGGAATGCGCGCTGCGATCACATCACGGATCAGGCCCTGCTCATAGGAGTCAAAGGCCTTGTTGGTGATGCCCATATCCAGTGCCGCGCCTGCCGGGATGCCGCGCCGGATCAGCCGCAGGGCATCCAGCATACCGCGCAGATCCAGCGCCTTGGTGGAAATTTCTGCACTGTCGCATTTTTTCTGCAGGTCAAGGAACAGCAGTGCAAACTGGCGCACATACTTGGAAGCGAGATCGGGGAACTGCGTCCGCAGCAGCTTTTCCAGATCGTCCTGCGTAATGGTGGGCATCTGGATGACCACGAAACGGGAGGTGAGGGCCTCGTTCAGCTCACGAGTGCCGGCATAACCGTAGTTCATGGTGGCGATAAAGCGGGTCTCCTCCGCCAGCGGGATGCGGTCGTAGCCGGGCACATCGATGGCGCGGCGGAAGTCCAGCACCGCGTGCAGCACGGCCAGCGCTTCGTTTTTGGCCATGTTGATCTCATCCAGCACACCAAAGCCGCCGCACTGGGCGCAGCGGTATACCGGGCCGGGCCGGAACACCACCTGACCGTCCGCAAAAGTGTCCATGCCAATGAGGGACGCTGCGTCCATGTTCACATGGAAGGAGATGTCCCATGCGGGACGGCCAAAGGCGGCGGCAAGGTTCTCGGCCAGCACGTTTTTGCCGGTGGCTTTTCCGCCTGCCAGCAGCAGGTTTTCGCCGCAGAGCAGCGCCGCCAGCGCCTGCTCCCACACCTGTTTGCCGTAGTAGGTAAAGGAGGGGAAGGAATGCGCGGGCGCAGTGCGTCCGGCAGGGCATGGGCAGCGCGGTACTGTTGGACTGCTTCCAGCAGAGCGGGGTCTACCCCTTCCTGCTGCAGAGTTTCAAGGAGATCAGACATTTGTACAAACACCTCGATTTTGCCGGTTGTCTGGCACAAACCGGCTGTTCAGCTTTATCATAGCACAATCGTGGGGATTTGTGTAGGGGGCACGTGGCGAAAAAATGGCAAAGAGAGGCGGCCCCAAACAGGGACCGCCTCTCTTCATGAAGAAAGAAGAAATGGAAAAACGCTTAAGTTGTGCCGGAAAACCGCGCTGGATCAGGCGTTATCCAGGCCAGCCATCTGCTTGACGGCCTTCATGGCGAAGGTCAGGGTGCGGCCCATGGCCACACCAGCCATCAGGCAGGGGTAGTTGTTGGCAAAGAAGCTGCCGGACATATCACCGGTGATATACAGGCCCTCCATGGGCTGGTTGTTGTTGTCCAGCGCCTGACCCTTTTCGTTGATGGCAATGCCCTGCTCGGTGGTCAGCAGAGAGGCACCCAGCCAGCAGCCATAGAAGGGCGCAGTGCGGATGGCACTCAGGCGGTAAGCGGGCTTGCCGAAATCCTCATCGTTCTGCTTGTCGTACAGCTCATTGTAACGCTCCACGGTAGCAAGGAAGGTGTCCTTGGTAGCACCGGTAAAGCCCATCTTGTCAGCCAGCTCGTCCAGCGTATCGCACTTGAACAATGCACCGGCCTCAATAGCCTCGTCCATCTTACCCTGAATGTACTTCTCGCCGCCGTTGCGGGTCTGGGCAGAGCAGCCGATGGTGTGGAAACGTTTTGCGTCCTCCAGAATGTTGGCATCGCAGATCTGTGCGTAGACGCGGCCCGGCTGGTGGGCAGCAGCGTAGACGATATCGTTGTAGGGGCAGCTCTCGTTGGCAAAGCGCTCGCCGTTGCGGTTCACCTTCAGGAAGGGCTGGGTACCGGGGTTGTACTGGCGGATCTTGCCGGGGAAGGCCTTGCCGCCAAAGGCGGAGTCGCTATCCACATAGCCGCCATCCACGCCGGGGGCAACAACGCCGCGGTCAAACAGCATGGGAGCGGCTTCCTTGTCCAGATTGGCACCGGCCCATACAGCAGCGCGGATGCCGTAGCCTTGTCGGCGGGGGAGTAGGAGCAGGCGGTGGTCACGCTGGTGCCCAGCGGGTCCAGCTGCTCCATCATGTAGGGGTTGCCGGGGAAACCGCCGCAGGCCAGCAGCACGCCCTTGTTGGCGTTGTAACGGATAAAGTGGTCATCTTCGGTGCTCTGGGCGATGATGCCGGTAATGCGGCCCTCGCTGTTCTTTTCCAGCTTGGCCAGACCGGTCTTGAAGTCCACATCGTAGCCCAGCTCCTGAATGTACTGCAGCAGCAGCTCGTTGCGGGGCAGGCCGGATGCGCTCTCGCTGGCCATGTAGTTGTGCTCCTGCACAGGGTAGAGGTAGTCGGTGTTGTGCTCGGCATTCTCTGCAGGCCATGCAGCCTCGCTGCCGGAGGTGAAATCGCACACCCAGCCGTACTTATCTTCCAGAATGCTGCGCATGAAGTCGTGCATAGCGGCAGACTCATTGATCCAGGTCTTGACGACGCGCTGGTCACACTTGCCGGAGGCGTAGCGGGAGATCTCGCTCAGCAGCTTGGCGCGGTCGGCGGGCTTTTCACCGGCCTCCTTGGCGGCAGCGGAGTCGATAGCGCCGTACCAGTGGCGGGTGTCCTGCACGTTGGCGTTCTGCTCGATAACACGGAAGTTCAGGCCGTTGGCAGCAGCATAGGCGGCAGCAAACATACCGCCGTTGCCTGCACCCACAATGAGGATGTCGGTGTCCACGGTCTCAGTGATGGCAGTCTCGTCGATATCAGGCTCTTTGCCCAGCCAGTCGTTTGCGTCGCCTGTGGGCAGCTGCACGCTGGACACCACAGCCTCACCCTTTGCCTGTGCATAGCAGCTCTTGGCGGCCTTCATCACAGCATCGGAGGTGATGGTAGAGCCGGAAACGCCGTCGATTTCGGCAGAACCGGCAGAAAGCAGCTGCTCACGCAGCTCATCGGCAGCGGCAGCGCCGAAAGAGGCGGTCTCGCCGGAGGTGTCCACCACCACGTCGGTGACAGCGCTGTCGGAGAAGGTCATGGTGACCTTGACGGTGGAGGAGATGCCCTCGGCGGTGCCCTCGTAGGTGCCGGGAATGTACTGACCGGCAGCACCGGAGGCAGTGGAGCTGGAGGCGGAATTGCAGGCGGCTAGAGCACCGGCAGTGACACCGCTCATGGCGGCGGCAGCGGCGATCTTCAGAAAGCCTTGCGGGAAATCTTGTTCATAGGTACGCTCTCTTTCTCTTTTCTCTTCTTATCGTGCAGCAGGGTAAAAACCACTTTGCTGAATCTTTAACAATTGTAGCGTAGAGTGACGCACTTTACAATTCAATTATGTTATATTATAATTTAGGAAATCCTAATGTAAGAAGGCGAGGACGCGCAGATGAACCAGAGTGCACTGGATGGATTTGTGAAGATCGTAGAGATGGACAGCTTTTCGGCAGCAGCAGAGGCACTGTATCTTTCGCAGTCAGCGCTTTCGCAGCAGATCCGCACGCTGGAGGGGCAGCTGCAGTTTGAACTGTTTCAGCATGTACCGCGCCGGGTGATCCTGACCCCGGCAGGCCGGGACTTTTACCCCAAGGCAAAGCAGTTGACGGCCTTATATCAGGAGGCAGTGCGCCATGCCCGTGCGGTACAGCAGCAGGAAAACCCGCCGGAAAGGCATCTGGTCATTGCATGGAGCCATGAGGCGATGCGGATGTTCGGGTACGACCTGTTTTCTCTGACGAACGAGCTGTGTCTGCAATACACGTCTATTATGATGCAGTGCGCCAGTCGCAGCGAGGTCTGGCGCAGTCTGAAAAAAGGGGACGCGGACCTTTCTTTCCAGCTGGAAAGTGCGGAATTTTACGCGCAGGGGTTCACTTTCATCCGCTGCTTTATGTGCCGGAGCTGTGCATTCCCATCCACCCGCCCGCCGATATGCCGGTGGGCAGGCTGAGTCTGGAGCAGGCGCTGCAATACCGCTGGCTGCCCGTCAAAGAGATGTACCAGACCGTCTACGAGACCAGCCTGCTGCAGGAGGGGCTGGAGCGCGGAGTGAACTTTACGCCGGTGGGCGGCATCCGCAGCGCATCCTATGGGGATCCTGCGCTCAAGATGGTTCCTGCGGTCTATTACCGCAGGCCGGACCTCAGTTTTGTGCGGGTACTGGACTGGGGCAGGGGACACCGGTTCGGCATCGTGCTGGGACAAAAGCGCGGGGACCCGTTGGTGATGGCCTATGTCCGCGCTTTGCAGCAGCTGCTGCCGTCCCTCTCGGAAAAGCTGTTCGGCCTGAAGCTGGAACCGGTGGAAGAATAAAGAAAAAAGAAAACCCTCTCAGGCGCATTCGCGCCAGCTCTCCCGAAGGGAGAGCTCTATTGCAGCTGACCGGTAACTGCTGAAAAGCTCCCCCTCTCGGGGGAGCTGGCATCGCGTAGCGATGACTGAGAGGGTAAAACAAAGAGCACCTATTGCCCTAAAAAGGCGACAGGTGCTCTTTTTGCAATTATATTGTGGTGACAGGTGCTTTACTCCACCACGTCCTCGAACTGGCTGTTGTACAGATCGGCGTAGAAGCCGCCTGCTTCGATCAGCTGGTCGTGGGTGCCCTGCTCCACAATGTCGCCATCTCGCATCACAAGGATGAGGTCGGCATCCCGGATGGTGGAAAGACGGTGTGCGATCACAAAGCTGGTGCGGCCCTCCATCAGGCGGTCCATGGCGGTTTGGATGCGCTGCTCGGTACGGGTGTCCACGCTGCTGGTGGCCTCGTCCAAAATCAGGATGCGGTTATCTGCCAGAATGGTGCGGGCGATGGTGAGCAGCTGCTTCTGGCCCTGACTCACGTTGGAAGCGTCTTCGTTCAGCTCCATCTGGTAGCCGCCGGGCAGGGTGCGGATAAAGTGGTCGGCGTTGGCAGCCTTGGCGGCGGCGATCACTTCTTCGTCGGTAGCATCCAGTCGGCCATAGCGGATGTTCTCCATGATGGTGCCCTTGAACAGCCATGTGTCCTGCAGCACCATGCCGAAGCCCTCGCGCAGAGCGCTGCGGTCAAAGTCACGCACATCGTGGCCATTCAGGGTGATGGAACCGGAATCCACATCATAGAAGCGCATGAGCAGCTTGACCATGGTAGTTTTGCCCGCGCCGGTAGGGCCGACGATAGCCACCTTCTGGCCGGGCTTGACCTCACAGCTGAAATCGCGGATGACGGTCTTGTCCGGGGTGTAGCCGAAGCGGACATGACTGAATGTCACCTGACCGTTGATGCAGCCGGGGTCGGCCCGGCGGGACGGGTCTGCCTGCTGATCCTCTTCCGGCTCGTTCAGAAATTCGAACACCCGCTCAGCGGCAGCGGCCATGCTCTGCAGCATGTTGGACACCTGAGAAAGCTGCTGGATGGGCTGGGTGAAGTTCTTGACGTACTGGATGAAGCCTGAATGTCACCGATGGTAATGGTGCCGTTTGCCGCAAAAATGCTGCCCACGATGGCCACTGCCACATAGCCCAGATTGCCTACAAAGTTCATAATGGGCATCATCAGGCCGGAGAGGAACTGGCTCTTCCATGCGGATTCGTACAGCTTATCGTTGGCGGCGTTGAAGTCGTTCAGCACCACGGCCTCGCGGTTGAAGGCTTTGACCACGTTGTGGCCGGAGTAGACTTCTTCCACCTGACCGTTCACAACGCCCAGGATGGCCTGCTGGGCCTTGAAGTATTTCTGGCTGAACTTGACCACGATGAGCACCAGCACCAGCGAGACGGGCAGGATCAGTAGGGCGATCAGGGTCATCTTCGGGCTGATGGACAGCATCATGACCAGCACGCCGATCATGGTGGTCACACTGGTGATGAGCTGGGTGATGCTCTGGTTCAGGCTCTGGCCCAGCGTGTCCACATCGTTGGTGATGCGGGACAGCACCTCGCCCACGGTGCGCTTTTCAAAGTAGGCAAGGGGCAGGCGGTTGATCTTTTCGCTGATCTGCTTGCGGAAGTCGTAGCAGACTTTCTGGGAAAGGCCGGTCATGAGCCAGCCCTGAATAAAGCTGAAGGCGCTGCTCAGCAGGTACATGCCCAGCAAAAACAGCAGGATGCGGCCGATATACACAAAGTCGATGCTGCCGGTGCCGCGCAGCTTGGCGATCCAGCCGGTGGCAAGAGCGTGGTGGCCTTTGCCAGCACCTTGGGGCCTGCAATATTGAAGATGGTAGAAAGAATGGCAAATACAATGGCGGTAACGAGCGAAAGGCGGTAGCGGCCAAGGTTGCGCACAAGCTGCAGCAGGGTGCCCTTGAAGTCCTTGGCGCGTTCGGTCGTCATGCGTCCGGGTCTTGGCATATCACTCACCCTCCTTTTCGGTATTCAGAGATTTGAGGTCCAGCTCCTTCTGGCTCAGCTGGCTGCGGGCGATCTCCTGATACTCCGGGCAGGAAGCCATCAGCTGGGCATGGGTGCCCTTGCCCACCAGGCGGCCTTCGTCCAGCACCAGGATCTGGTTTGCGTGCAGCACAGTGGAGATGCGCTGTGCCACAATGATAACGGTAGCGTTATCGGTCTGGGCTTTCAGTGCACGGCGCAGGGCAACATCGGTCTTAAAGTCGAGGGCAGAAAAGCTGTCGTCGAACAGATAAATTTTGGGGTCCTTGGCAATGGCGCGTGCAATGGAAAGGCGCTGCTTCTGGCCGCCGGACACATTGGAGCCGCCCTGTGCAATGGGGCTTTGGTAGCCCTCGGGCTTTGCGTCGATGAACTCGGTGGCCTGCGCAATGGCAGCAGCCTTTTTCACATCGGCATCGGTGATGTGCTCCCCGCCGAACTTCAGGTTCGAGTCGATGGTGCCGCTGAACAGCACGCCCTTCTGGGGCACATAGCCCAGCAGGTCGTGCAGCTGTGCCTGCGGCATATTGCGCACATCGATGCCATCCACGGTCACGCTGCCGCCGGTGACATCATAAAAGCGGGGGATGAGGTTGAGCAGGCTAGATTTGCCGCAGCCGGTGGAGCCGATGATGGCGGTGGTCTCGCCGGGCTTTGCGGTAAAGCTGATGTGCTCCAGCGCATCGCTGTCCGCACCCGGGAAGCGGAAGCTCACATCGTGGAACTCTACCTCACCCTGCCAGTTTTCGTGCTCCTGCGCGGGCTTTGCAGCAGCTTCGTCCGGGTCGTTGATGGTGGCTTTGGTGCGGATCACCTCGTCGATGCGCTCCGCAGCCACACCGGCGCGGGGCAGCATGACGGCCACCATGGCCAGCATCAGGAAGGACATGACGATCTGCATGGTGTAGGTGATGAATGCAATCATCTCGCCCACCTGCATGGTGCCGTTGTCCATGGCCTTGCCGCCGAACCAGACGATCAGCAGGCTGGTGCCGTTCATGATGAGGGTCATAAAGGGCATCATGGCAACCATGGCATGGTTGGTGAACAGCTGGGTGCTCATCAGGTCTTTGTTGGCCTTGTCGAAGCGCTCCTCCTCAAACTTTTCACGGCTGAAGGCACGCACCGGCATGATGCCGGTCAGAATCTCGCGGCTGACGAGGTTCAACCGGTCCACCAGCTTCTGCATGATCTTGAACTTGGGCATGGCCACACTCATCAGGAAGAGGATGAGCAGCAGCAGAACGGCCACATCCAGCACGATGATCCAGGAAAGGCCGGTGCTGCTGTTCAGCACATGCAGCACGCCGCCAATGCCCAGAATGGGCGCATAGGCCACCATGCGCAGCAGCATGACGCAGACGAACTGCACCTGCTGGATGTCGTTGGTGGTGCGGGTGATGAGAGATGCGGTGGAAAAATTCTCGATCTCTGCATTGGAGAACCCGATGACGCTGGCAAAGGTCTCACGGCGCAGGTCGCGGCCAATGGCGGCGGACACACGGGAGGCGAGGAAGCCACCGCAATGGACACAGCCACCATCAGCAAAGTCAGGCCCAGCATCTGGCCGCCTACGCGGTAAAGGTAGCGCATCTGCACATCGTGGGCAATGCCCTGTGCCTCGTATTCCAGCTGCACCAGCAGCATGGACTGGCTTTTGAGGTTCTCCATCAGGGTATCATCCAGACTGGCAAAAGCACCGGCCAGCTGCTGTTGGACAGCTTCGCGGGTGAAGCCGGGCATCTGGCTCATAGCGGCAAACTGCGCATACGGTGTCCAGATCTTCGGCAGTGGGGGTGACGGTCTCGCTATCCGTGGTGGTGCTCTCAGAGGATGCCGCCTGCATGTCAGCAAGGCCGGTCATGCCCATGGTGTCCTGCCCGGCGGGGGCGCTCGCTGCCTGCGCGGCGGCCATATACAGCACGATGTCCGGCGTGGTGACGGCATCCTCCAGCGCGGTGCGCTCGTCATCGGTCAGGTCGGTGCGCAGCTTCAGCACGCCGTTGTCCTGAAGATAATACCCGTAGGCGTTCTGGAGCGCATCGGCGTCCTCTTCGCTCATCAAAAGCGTGAGGGCGTCCAGCGTGCTCTGGCGTATCGTTTCCGGCAGGGGGCTTTCAATGCCGCCCTGCTGGATGCCGGTGTCCACGATCCTGCTGGTGTAGTCCGGCAGCGAAAGATCGCAGTACGCCTGCACGAACAGCAGCGCGAACACCACAAGACAGACGGCCCAGTGCCGGGCCAGCTGCTTGAAAATTTTCGTCATAGTTCGGTTCTCCCTTCGTTGTTTTTTGCTTCACGGGAAGCGTTTTCCGCAAGAATGGCATCCATCAGTGCGCCGCGCAAAGTATTCATCTGCTGCACCTGCTCCGGTGTCAGCCGGGCCATCACGCAGGCAAAATAATCGCTGAGGGCATCCTCACACCGGCACAGGCGGCGTAGCTCCGGCGTGATGCGCACCAGCGTTTTGCGCCGGTCAGCCGGGTCTGCTTCGCGCAGAACAAGGCCGTCCTGTTCCAGCTGGCGCAGGCTGCGGCTGATAGCCGGCAGCGGCTGGTGTGCCTCCCGGGCAAAATCGGAAACATACACCGCTCCGTTCTGCCCGCGGGTACTGATCGTGTGAGCCAGACCCTCCAGCATGGGAAAGTGGCACTTGGGACAGCCCCGCAGAGCCGCCTTCATGCCGGCCCGGGACGCCTTGCTCAGCCGTCCAAAAAAATGGCACAGACCGTGAAAGCTCGCGGCGGCTTCGGTCTCGTTCAACATTCTATCCCTCCTCATTGCAAAATGCTTAACAGCTGTTAACTATTAACGCCTGACAATAATATTCCTTCGGCACCCAGAATGCAAGGGCAGTTTAGGATAATTTTAAAAAAGTTCACAAAAAGGGGAGGGCGGCAGAAAGCCTGAACCGCCCGGCAGCTGCATAAATAGAATAAGAAACGTTTCTGCGGGAGGGGCGGCGGCAGTGGAACAGAACCTGACAAGAATTTTTACACTTTTTGGCGGCTTGGCACTGTTTTTATACGGCATGGATGCGCTCAGCCACAGTCTGGAAACAGCGGCAGGCAGCCGCCTGAAAAGCCTGCTGGCCGCTGTGACCGGCAGCCCGGTGCGGGGCGTGCTGGCGGGGGCTGCGGTCACGGCGGTACTGCAAAGCAGCTCGGCAGTCACGGTGATGGTGCTGGGCTTTGTAAGTGCGGGTCTGCTGACCCTGCGGCAGGCGGTCCCGGTGATCTTTGGCTGCAACATCGGAACCACCATTACCGCACAGCTGCTGGCCTTCCGGCTGGAAGATGTGCGCGGCCTTGTGCTGCTGGCCGGGCTGCTGCTCTGCTTTGCCTGTGCGGGGCGGAAGGGCCGGGCTATTGGCCGGGCGGTGTTCGCCTTTGGCCTGCTGTTCGAGGGCATTGCCGATATGGGCACTGCTATGGAACCGCTGGCGCAAAGCCCGGTGTTCGTGCACTGGCTGGGTCGGGTGCGGCAGCACCCATGGCTGGGGCTGCTGGCGGGGCTTGGCATGACCCTGACAGTGCAGAGCAGCTCGGCTACCATTGCCCTGCTGCAGAACTTTGCAGCCCGCCCCGGGCTGGACGGCAGCAGTCTGTTGGGTCTTGCGGGTGCGCTGCCGGTGCTGCTGGGCGATAACATCGGCACCACCATCACAGCAGTGCTGGCATCCTTGAGCGCAAACCGGGACGCAAAGCGGGTGGCTGCGGCCCATGCAGTGTTCAATCTGACCGGCGCGGCGGTATTCTGCGCCGGTCTGCCGTTGTATGTGCGGCTGACGCTGCACTTCGCCCAAAGGGCCGGAGCTTGCCGTGATCGCCCGGCAGATCGCGAATGCGCACACCTTGTTCAATGTGATGTGCACGCTGGTGTGGCTGCCGCTGACCCCGCTGATGGTGCGGTTTGTGTGCCGCCTTGTGCCGGACCGGGCAGTGCGGTAAGTTTTTACTGGACAAACATACCAATTGCGCATATACTGAAAGGGATGAAACCTACCGCGGAACAAAAAGGAAACATTGCTATGCGACAGAAAATCGGAAGATTGTGTATGGTGCTGGGCGCGCTGCTGATCCTTGCGGCAGCAGCCCTGCTGGCCTATAACAAGTGGGATGCATCCCGTGCAGACAAGGCCTCGCAGGAGGTGCTGGGCGAGCTGGAGCAGACCCTGAACGCTGCCATTGAGGAAAAGGCAAAATCGGATACCGTGGCGCTGCAGCCGGAGCTGGACCCCACGCAGGTAATGACCGTGACCGAACTGAACGGCTGGGATTACATCGGCTATCTGTCCATTCCGTCCATCGGGCTGGAACTGCCGGTGATGAGCCAGTGGAGCTATGCGGGCCTGAAAATCGCACCGGGCCGTTACTCCGGTTCCACCTATGCGGATAACATGGTGGTCTGCGCCCACAACTATGCAAAGCATTTCAGCCCCATCAAGTGGCTGACCGAGGGCGCGCAGGTCTATTTTACGGATATGGACGGTATGCGCTGGACCTACGAGGTTTCCTATGTGGAAAACCTGCAGCCCACGCAAATTGAAGAAATGACCGAAAAGACGGAGGAGTCCGATGAATGGGATCTGACCCTCTTTACCTGCACCACCGGCGGCAGCGCCCGGTGCGCTGTGCGGTGCGTGCGGACGAGTTACCCGGCGCTCACAACGGAGACCGCAGAATAAGATGCAAAAAATCCCCTGTGCACTGGCACAGGGGATTTTTCATATCCGGTATTCAGTGGGCGGTGCCCACCTTCACAGGGGATTACTTGCTCTGAATGTACTCGTCAATGGCCTTTGCAGCAGCCTTGCCTGCGCCCATGGCCTTGATGACGGTGCTGCGCCGGTCACGGCATCGCCGCCGGCGTACACACCATCGCGGCTGGTCTTGCCGTCGTCGCCGTCGGTGACGATGCAGCCGTGCTTGTTGGTTTCCAGACCCGGGGTGGTGGAGCGGATCAGCGGGTTGGGGCTGGTGCCCAGACTCATAATGACCGTGTCCACATCCAGCTCGAACTCGCTGCCCTTCTTTTCGATGGGGCGGCGGCGGCGGAAGCATCCGGCTCGCCCAGCTCCATCTCAATGCAGGTGATGGACTTGACAAAGCCCTCGTCGTTGGCGTGGATCTCCACAGGGTTGCACAGGGTCTTGAAGATGATGCCCTCTTCCTCGGCGTGCTCCACCTCTTCCTTACGGGCGGCAGCTCAGCCATGCCGCGGCGGTAGACGATGTACACGGTCTCGGCACCCAGACGCAGGGCGCTGCGGGCAGCGTCCATAGCCACGTTGCCGCCGCCCACAACGGCGACCTTCTTGCCGGTGCGGATGGGGGTCTTGCTGGTGGGCAGGTAAGCCTTCATCAGGTTGGAGCGGGTCAGGAACTCGTTGGCGGAGTACACGCCCTTCAGGCTCTCGCCGGGGATGCCCATGAAGCGGGGCAGACCGGCACCGGAGCCTACGAACACGGCCTCGTAGCCGTACTCGTCCATCAGCTCGTCGATGGTGAGCACCTTGCCAATGACCATATTGCACTCAAAATCAACGCCCATCTTCTTCAGGCCGTCGATCTCCTGCTGCACGATGGCTTGGGCAGACGGAACTCAGGGATGCCGTACATCAGCACGCCGCCGGCCACATGCAGGGCCTCGTAAACGGTGACCTTGTAGCCAAGCTTTGCCAGATCGCCTGCGGCGGTCAGGCCGGCAGGGCCTGCACCGATGATGGCCACCTTGTGGCCGTTCCATTCGGGCACGATGGGGGCGGTGTGCACATTCTCACGGTGCCAGTCGGCAACAAAGCGCTCCAGGCGGCCGATGCCCACCGGCTCGTTCTTGATGCCGCGGGTGCACTTGCCCTCGCACTGGCTCTCCTGCGGGCATACACGGCCGCAGACAGCGGGCAGGGAAGAGGAGCGGTTGATCACCTGATAAGCGGCTTCAAAGTCGCCCTCGGCCACATGGCCGATGAACTCGGGGATATCGATGCCCACAGGGCAGCCGGTCTGGCAGGGTTTGTTCTTGCAGTGCACGCAGCGCTTTGCTTCGTTCACGGCCATTTCTTCGGTGTAGCCAAGTGCAACTTCCTTAAAGTTCTTGTTGCGCACATTGGGGTCCTGCGTGGGCATGGGGCACTTCTTCGGGTCCATATTGAAAGCCATCTTATTTTACCTCCTGATTGAGCAGATTGCATGCCGCTTCACGGGCGTGTGCCTCAAACGGGCGGTACATGGTGCCGCGGGCCATTGCCTCATCAAAATCCACCAGATCGCCGTCAAAGTCGGGGCCGTCCACGCAGGCGAACTTGGTCTCGCCGCCAACGGTCAGGCGGCAGCCGCCGCACATGCCGGTGCCGTCGATCATGATGGGGTTCATGGAAACGATGCTCTTCAGGCCATGCTTCTGGCAGGTCTTGACCACGAACTTCATCATGATCAGCGGGCCGATGGTGATGACCAGATCGTACTGGTTGCCGGCGGCCACCAGCTCGTCCAGTGCAGCGGTAACAACACCCTTGGTGCCATAGCTGCCGTCGTCGGTCATAATGCGCAGCTCGTCGCTGCAGGCTTTGAACTCGTCCTCAAGGATCAGCAGGTCCTTATTGCGGAAGCCCACCACGCTGTGCACCACACAGCCCTGCTCGTGCAGCTCACGGGCAATGGGCAGAGCGATGGCGCAGCCTACGCCGCCGCCCACGACACATACCTTCTTCAGCCTTCCACCTCGTGGCGCGGCCAGCGGCCGCTACAAAGTCGTGGACACTCTGGCCCACCTGCAGGCTGTTCAGCTCCATCGTGGTACCGCCCACGATCTGAAAAATGATATCCACAGTGCCCTA
>ENA-OUNI01000388-OUNI01000388.1-human-gut-metagenome-genome-assembly--contig:-NODE-388-length-20353-cov-4.871551_pt1 | contig 20353 bp, 19 predicted proteins | sample MGYA00242499_ERZ504580 | MGnify/ENA primary metagenome ERZ504580 (study PRJEB26092, sample SAMD00036315) | human gut metagenome | host: Homo sapiens | study: EMG produced TPA metagenomics assembly of... | reverse complement strand
TTACTTTCGTTTCTTGAAGGCTCAATGAGTTTTTCCTTTTCATAAAAACGAACATTAGAACGGGATAAACCTGTTCGTTCTTCTACGTCTTTTATTTCATGTTATGCACTCCTTTCAAGCAACTCTATTTTATCTTAAGAATAAGCTATAAACAAGGTTTACAGTCAAGCATTTATCCAAAATCTCTTCTTTTTTAGTTATAAATCAATTCAGCATTCACAACCGCTCTTGCTCTACTCCAAATATTATTCATTTCTCCTACCCAAGCCACCTGATCAGTTGCTTTAAGTTGTTCGGTAATACCTTCACTCTCTGCCATCTGCTCTACAATCCTTTCAAAGCGTTCCTGTGCCTGTTCTTCTATATCAGCCAAATAATCATTCAACCTTCCACTTGTAAGCAGATTCAGATATACACCTCTACGATATTCTTTGTGACCGTAAAGATTCGGTCTTTCTTCTTCAATCCGTAAAGCATCTGCAAATATTCCTGCAGTTCTTCACAGAGGAACTTCGGCATTTTGATCATACGATTACTTTTCTTTGTTTTCGGTGTGGTAATCACATCTTCGCCGTGTAATCTCTGATAGGACTACGCTGGTTTACTAAGTATTTTTGTTTATTCAAACTAAACTACAATTATTGTAATACCCGAAACACCCGAAAATCACTTCAAAAAAACAAAGGTGCTATTGCTGACGTCCTTTTCCGTCAGGCAATAGCACCTTTGTCATATTTTATCTTATTTTACAGATAGGAATATCCCATCAGTGATTCATCTACCGCTTTTGCAGCTTCCCTACCCTCGCGGATTGCCCATACTACCAGGGACTGGCCTCTATGCATGTCTCCTGCTGTGAAGACTTTGTCTACGGAGGTCTGATACTGCTCTGGTTTTGTATCTACGTTGGTTCTTCCGTTAATAGCTACCTTAAATGCGTCTGTTACATATTTCTCACTGCCAAGGAATCCGGCTGCAATAAGAACTACGTCTACAGGAATGACTTCCTCGGTTCCTTCTACAGGTACCATCATCATACGTCCTGTCTTTGCATCTTTTTCACTCTTTAATTTCGTGAGTTTGGCCTGGCAGACATTTCCGTTTTTATCTTTGATAAATTCTGTAACAGTAGTCTGGTATACTCGTGGATCATGTCCGAATACAGCGATTGCTTCTTCCTGGCCATAGTCTGTTTTGAGGACTCTCGGCACTGTGGCCATGGGTTGGATGGTGTTCTTTCCACTGGCGGCTTCGGCATCATCTCTAACTGGATCACAGATTTGGCACCCAGACGGATGGAAGTTCCCACACAGTCATTTCCTGTATCACCACCACCGATGACCAGAACATTTTTACCTTTTGCAAGTTCATATGGAACTTTGGCAAAGTCAGAATCCAACAGCGCTTTTGTTACCTGTCCCAGGAAATCTACTGCGAAATAGATTCCTTTTGCATCCCGTCCCGGAACTTTAATGTCTCGTGGATTGGATGCTCCGCAGGCAAGGATAACGCGGTCGAACTGTTTCAGAAGTTCTTCTGCTTTGATGTCCTTTCCTACGTTTACATTTGTAACGAATTTAACTCCCTCTTCTTCCATAAGATGGATTCTTCTGTCAACAACAGCTTTGTCCAGCTTCATGTTAGGAATACCGTAACGGAGAAGTCCGCCTACACGGTCTTTTCTTTCAAATACAGTTACGCTGTGGCCTCGTCTGTTTAACTGCTGAGCTGCTGCCAGTCCAGACGGACCGCTTCCGATGACTGCGATGGATTTGCCCGTACGCACTTCCGGGATCTGCGGAGTTACCCATCCGTTCTCGTAGGCTGTCTCGATGATCGCACGTTCATTTTCTTTTGTGGAGACCGGTTCTCCGTTTAAGTTACAGGTGCAGGCTGCTTCACAGAGTGCAGGGCAGACACGGGAAGTAAATTCCGGGAAACTGTGTGTCTTGCTCAGTCTTAAGAATGCCTGTTTCCAGTTGCCTGTATAAACCAGATCATTTGTCTCAGGTACAAGGTTGTGCAGAGGGCAGCCGGATGCCATACCGCCGATCATCATACCTGACTGGCAGAATGGGACACCGCATGCCATGCAGCGTGCGCCCTGAAGTTTCTGTTTTTCTTTATTTAATGGGATCCTGAATTCTTTGAAGTTTGCGATGCGGACCTTTGGCGGCAGAACTTTTGCCGTCTCTCTCTCATATTCTAAAAATCCTGTTGGTTTGCCCATGATTTCCTCCTCTTCGCCACACTTGCTGCGGCAATAATGGTATGGCCCACGCCACCTTTTTATTTATTCTAAAAGATGACGGGGGCAACATTGATAAGTTCACACGATATATTCAATTATTATCAATGTTTAGCGCCAATACTTTCATAGAACGCTTCCATCTGTGCCTGCTGACTGTTGAGTCCTTTTTCTTCCAGTTTCGCACTTAAAGTGATCATCTTCTTGTACTCATTCGGAATGAGTTTCTTGAAGTGTGGCAGATAGTAATCAAAGTCAGCGAGAACTTTCGCACCGAGTTTGGAGCCTGTAGCTTCTACATGGGCTTCGATCAGGTCGCGGAGTTCTTTTTTGTCATATTTGTTTTCCACTTTTTCGATGGAAATCATAGCCTTGTTCAGGTTCTTGTAAAGAACATTATCCACATCCAGTACATATGCGATACCGCCGCTCATACCTGCTGCAAAGTTCTTGCCAGTCTTACCAAGTACGACTACGCGGCCACCTGTCATATATTCACAGCCGTGCTCTCCTACGCCTTCTACAACTGCAGATGCACCGGAGTTACGAACTGCGAAACGCTCACCTGCAACACCATTGATAAATGCAGTACCGCTGGTTGCACCGTAAAGGGCAACATTGCCTACAATAATATTCTCTTCTGCTTTGTATGCAGCTTTCTCCGGAACCTTCAGGATCAGTTTACCACCGGAAAGTCCTTTTCCGAAGTAATCATTGCTGTCACCGGTCAGTTCCAGTGTAAGTCCTTTGGGGATAAATGCACCGAAGCTCTGTCCGCCGGCACCGTTGCAGTGTACAGTGATGGTGTCATCTGCAAGTCCGTTTTTATTCTTTCTGGTAATCTCTGCACCAAGGATGGTTCCGAATGTACGGTCAATGTTTGTCAGGTTTACAGAAAGCTCTGTTTTCTGACCTTTATTGATTGCATTTGCACATTTTTTAACCAGAACCTTTTCATCTATGGTCTTTTCCAGTTCGAAGTTATATACGGCTTTCGGGTCAAAAGTAACTTCTGGTCTTTGCCTGCGAACGGATTGTTCAGGATTGCACTTAAGTCTACTTTGCCTGATGTGGTTCCTGTACGTTGTCTGTCTGAACAAGGAGATCTGTACGGCCTACCATTTCACTGACTGTACGGAATCCGAGCTTGGACATGTATTCTCTTAATTCCTGTGCGATAAAGCGCATGAAATTCTCTACATATTCCGGTTTACCTTTGAATCTCTTACGAAGTTCAGGGTTCTGTGTTGCCACACCAACCGGGCAGGTATCCAGGTTACATACACGCATCATAACGCATCCCATGGTTACAAGCGGAGCTGTTGCAAAACCAAATTCCTCGGCACCCATTAATGCTGCGATTGCAACATCACGACCACTCATAAGCTTACCGTCTGTCTCAATGCGGACACGGTTTCTCAGACCATTCTTGAGCAGTGTCTGATGTGTTTCTGCAAGTCCAAGTTCCCATGGAAGTCCTGCATTGTGGATAGAACTTCTCGGAGCTGCACCTGTACCTCCGTCATAACCAGAGATCAGAATAGTTTGTGCACCGGCTTTTGCAACACCTGCTGCAACTGTACCGACACCTGCTTCAGATACCAGTTTGACAGAAATATCTGCATATTTATTTGCATTCTTAAGATCATAGATTAACTGTGCCAGGTCCTCGATAGAATAGATATCGTGGTGCGGTGGCGGGGAGATCAGGCTGACACCTGGTGTGGAATGACGTGTCTTGGCAATCCATGGATATACCTTCTTTGCAGGAAGATGTCCACCTTCACCAGGTTTTGCACCCTGTGCCATCTTGATCTGGATTTCTCTTGCAGATACAAGATAACGGCTGGTTACACCGAAACGTCCGCTGGCAACCTGTTTGATCGCGGAGCATCTGTCATCGCTGCTTCCTGCAGAATCCAGTCTTTCATCACTTTCACCGCCCTCACCTGTATTGGATTTTCCATGGAGGTGATTCATGGCGATTGCCAGTGTCTCATGTGCTTCCTGTGAAATGGAACCATAGGACATGGCACCTGTCTTAAATCGTTTTACGATATCATCTACACTCTCTACTTCTTCAAGCGGAACCGGTGTCTCGGCAAACTTAAAGTCCAGAAGACCTCTTAAGTTTCCGTGATTTTCTTTATCTACCAGATCTGTGTACTGTTTGAACAGATCGTAGCTTCCTGTCCATGTGGACTGTTGCAGAAGATGGATAGTCTGAGGATTGTAACGATGTTCCTCTCCCTGGCTTCTCATCTTGTGTGCGCCTACGCTGTCCAGAGTCAGGTCTGTAGGAAGTCCTAATGGGTCAAATGCTTCTGAGTGAAGCTTCTCTACATTCTCTTCGATGTCTTCCAGTGTGATTCCGCCCACACGGCTGACTGTACCAGTAAAGTATTTCTCGATCACATCTGAGGAAATACCGATTGCCTCGAAGATCTGAGATCCCTGATAAGACTGGATGGTGGAAATACCCATCTTGGAAGCAATCTTTACAATACCGCTGATGACTGCATGATTGTAGTCATCTACTGCTGCATAATAGTCTTTCTCCAGCATATGGCTGTCGATCAGTTCATGAATGGTCTCAAGGGCAAGGTACGGGTTGATGGCACTTGCACCGTAACCAAGTAAGGTTGCAAAGTGATGTACTTCTCTTGGCTCACCGGATTCCAGGATAATTGCAAGGGAGGTACTCTTTTTCGTCTTTACCAGGTGCTGATGAACTGCGGATACTGCCAGAAGTGACGGGATCGGCATATGGTTTTCATCTACTCCTCTGTCTGAAAGAACAAGGATGTTTGCACCCTCGCGGAATGCTTTATCTACTTCTACGAAAAGACGATCAATAGCTCTCTCAAGCTTGGTGCTCTTATAATATAAGGTAGAAACAACTGCTGTCTTGAAGCCCTCATGCTTGAAGCTCTTGATTTTCATCATATCTGTATTTGTCAGGATCGGGTTATTAATCTTTAATACCTGACAGTTTTCCGGTTTCTGCTCCAGCAGGTTTCCGTCCTTGCCTACATAAACACTTGTGCTGGTAACGATTTCCTCACGGATCGCATCGATCGGAGGGTTGGTAACCTGTGCAAAGAGCTGTTTAAAGTAGTCAAATAATGGTCTGTTCTGTTTAGAAAATACTGCAAGCGGGGTATCCACACCCATAGCTCCGATGCTCTCTGCTCCGTTTAACGCCATGTTTCTGATGGAAGTACGGTACTGCTCATAAGTATAGCCGAATGCTTTCTGCAGACGTGCTCTCTGCTCAGGTGTATATTCTTCTGGTCTTTCGTTAGGAATCTTGATGTCTTTTAACTGTACCAGATGACTATCCAGCCATTCACCGTATGGCTGCATTTTTGCATATCCCTCTTTCAGTTCATTGTCATCAATTACTTTTCCCTTTACAGTATCTACAAGAAGCATTTTTCCAGGATGGAGACGCTCTTTTAATACGATTTTCTCTTCCGGGATTGGCAGAACACCCACCTCTGAGGAAAGGATCATATACCATCGGAGGTAATATAATATCTGGATGGACGGAGACCGTTTCTGTCCAGAACAGCTCCCATCACATCACCGTCTGAGAAGAGGATAGATGCAGGTCCGTCCCATGGCTCCATCATAGTTGCATAGTACTGGTAGAAATCACGCTTTGCCTGTGAAATAGTATCATTGTTTGCCCATGGTTCAGGGATTGTGATCATCACTGCAAGAGGCAGCTCCATGCCACTCATCACCAGGAATTCCAATGTATTATCAAGCATTGCAGAGTCGGAACCATTTCTGTTTACAACAGGGAGCACTTTATGAAGCTGTCCCTCCAGATATGGTGATTCCATATTTTCTTCTCTTGCAAGCATCTTATCTGCGTTGCCGCGGATGGTGTTGATTTCACCGTTGTGTACCATAAAGCGGTTGGGATGTGCTCTTTCCCAGCTTGGGTTTGTGTTGGTACTGAAACGGGAATGTACCATGGCGATTGCAGATTCATAATCCGGGTTCTGAAGATCTTCGAAGAAAGTACGAAGCTGTCCAACCAGGAACATACCTTTGTAAACGATGGTACGGCTGCTCATGGAAACTACATAAGTATTATCATTACTCTGTTCAAACTCACGTCTTGCAATGTAGAGCATACGGTCAAATGGAAGACCTTTTTCCACATCTTCCGGCTTTTTAATAAATGCTGCATAATACATGGCATACATTCTCTTGCCTTGTGTCCAAGCACTTCCGGGAATACCGGGACCTGACGCCATCCAAGAAGTTCCAGGCCTTCTTTCTCAAGAATGATCTCAAACATCTTCTTTGCCTGTGCACGTTTAATCTCATGCTGTGGGAAGAAAAACTGTGCAATGCCGTATTCTCTCTCATCACCAATCTCAAATCCCTCTTTCTTACAGGCTTTCTTGAAAAATTTATGGGAAATCTGGAGAAGAATACCTACACCGTCACCGGTTTTGCCTTCTGCATCCTTACCTGCGCGGTGTTCCAGATGTTCTACGATCTTTAATGCATTTGCAACAGTATCGTGGGTTTTCTTGCCTTTGATATTGACAACTGCTCCGATACCACAGTTGTCATGCTCAAATTCAGACCGGTACAGACCTTGCTGTTGCTGCTGTTCTCTCACTTCTTTCATAATCTCCTCATCCTTTCTATTTTTTCTGCTGTTCTTCACTTATTAGTATCAAGTACGCTCCAGCGTACTTGCTGCGAGCTGCGCGTCATGCTTTGTATGACATTTATCTCTGCGCAGTTCTGCAATCCGCCGGAGGCTTTCAAAAGTAATTAATTACTTTTGAAATCTACAGCCGCCTGAATAAATCCTCTGAATAAAGGATGTGCATGATTCGGGCGGGATTTGAATTCCGGATGGGCCTGAGTTCCTACATAGAACGGGTGCCCTGCGATCTCGATCATCTCTACGATATGATTATCAGGAGAAGTTCCTACGATATTCATTCCCTTCTCCTGAAGTTCTTTACGGAATGCATTGTTTACTTCATAACGATGTCTGTGGCGCTCATGGATTTCTTTTTTGCCAAAGAGTTCATAGGATCTGGAACCTTCTGCAAGATACATGGATAACTTCCAAGTCTTAAGGTTCCACCGATATCTTCGATATCTTCCTGATCCGGCATTAATGCAATTACCGGATGCTTTGTCTCCGGATTCAGTTCAATACTGTTTGCATCTTCGTATCCAAGTACATGGCGGGCGAATTCTACAATTGCCATCTGCATTCCCAGACAGATTCCAAGATATGGAATCTTATGTACTCTTGCATACTGTGCTGCCAGGATCATTCCTTCTGTACCTCTGTTTCCGAAACCACCCGGAACCAGGATACCATCTACATTGTGAAGCTGCTGATCCAGATTCTTCTCTGTCAGTTCTTCAGAATCGATCCAGTCAAGCTCTACCTTGGCTCTGCAGGAAATTCCGCCATGTTTCAGTGCCTCTACTACACTGAGATATGCATCATGAAGCTGTGTATATTTTCCTACAATTGCGATCTTTACTGTTTTATTCGGATTTCTCAGACTTTCTACCATTTCCTCCCAGTCACTTAAATCCGGTTTTCTGTTTTCCAGACGGAGACTTGAAAGAACTACATCTGCAAGCTTCTCTCTTTCCATTGCAAGAGGAGCTTCATATAAATATTCCACATCCAGGTTCTGAAGTACATGTGATACAGGTACGTTGCAGAATAAAGCGATTTTTTCTTTAATGTCCTCTGTCAGCTCATGTTCACTTCTGCACACCAGTACATCCGGCTGGATTCCCATTCCCTGAAGTTCCTTTACGCTTGCCTGTGTAGGTTTTGTTTTCAGTTCTTCAGATGCCTTTAAATAAGGAATTAATGTTACGTGGATCAGGATTGCATTGTCATGTCCCACATTGAGCTGGAACTGACGAATTGCTTCCAGGAACGGTTGGCTTTCAATATCACCGACTGTTCCTCCCACCTCGATAATGGCAATCTTGTTTTCCTCCGGTGATTTGGCGCGGTAGAAACGACTCTTAATCTCATTTGTAATATGAGGAATTACCTGTACGGTACCCCCGCCGAAATCCCCGTGACGTTCTTTCTGAAGAACAGACCAGTAAACCTTACCGGTTGTCACATTGGAATTTTTATCAAGACTCTCATCAATGAATCTCTCATAATGTCCCAGATCCAGGTCTGTCTCTGTACCATCGTCTGTTACAAAAACTTCTCCGTGCTGAATCGGGTTCATGGTTCCGGGGTCGATATTGATATAAGGATCAAACTTCTGCATGGTTACCTGGTATCCTCTCGCTTTCAGAAGACGCCCCAGAGATGCAGCTGTGATTCCCTTTCCAAGACCGGAAACAACTCCTCCTGTAACAAATACGTATTTCACTGCCATTTTGATTTCCTCCTCCATCATCCTTTGTTAATAAAAAAGCGTCAGATGCAGCTATCAGAGGGCACTTGACCCATCTGGTATTCTGCATCTGACGCCTTTGTCAGATCATCATATCTTCTATAATAATATGTTCAATTGGCTTTCTTTAAAAATATGCTATACTATAAAACATTTTTTTTCGTTTGTCAATAATGAATTTCCCGTTTTTAAGCAAAAGTAAATCAAATGTTACTGTTCACACACCACTATCCCGCGAGGTGTTTTGGCATGGATATGCCAAAATCCCGAGACATACGAGCCAAAATTCCATTGCCGCAGGCAATCTGGAATGAATTTTGGCTACGTTACTGTGAACGGAGTGAACAGTAACAATCAAATAAGTTCCTTCTGATAAACTATGAAGCAGTTATATTTTATGGAATTACTCTGAACGCAGTCATAATACAGAAAAAACGAATCTGTAGAAGTTCATCTTCCAGACCCGTCTTCTCTGCAATAATTATTTGGTTATAAAAATATAAAATTTATGCAACTGCAAATTTCTTCAATGTACGATCAAATTCCCGGCTCTCCCCGTGGCAGTCTACTGTCAGTTCTCTGGTCAGATCCAGACTAAGTACACCAAGGATTGATTTGGCATCAATTAAAAATCTGTTGTAATAAACATCAATATCAAAATCACATCTGCTTGCAGCATTCACAAATTCCTGCACCTCTTCAGTTGCATTTAACTTGATTTTACTCTGTGACATCGTGATCACCCTTTCTGAAAACATTCTTTGTTTTTTCCTATCAGACGCCCATATTATGTTCCACATTTCAGAATTTGTCAAGTTTTTAAATTTGTCCAACTTTCATAAAGCACAGGAGTTTTATTGTATAATTTGTTTGTTTTATATATTTTTTACGGCATTGTTTTATGCACTATATATAGTTCCGCCCTATATTGGTTTTACCATTATGTGAGATTGATTCCATATATCATCGACAGGTTTCTGCATTTTTTATGAATTTTTGCGGCTTAACACTTCACAATATCTGCAAACTCCGCATTTGTATAATCTGGAATCTCCATCGGATAATTTCCATCAAAGCATGCCTTACATAATGGCAGACCGCCCGCCATTCCTTCCAGATAATCTGTCTGCATATATCCGAGAGAATCTGCTCCGATCATTTTACAGATTTCCTCTGTGCTGTGGCTGGCTGCAATGAGCTGGTCATTTGACGGCACATCAGTTCCGAAATAGCATGGATGTAAAAATGGCGGTGACTGATACGTACGTGCACTTCCTTTGCTCCCGCTTCTTTTAACATGTGGATCAGGTTCGCAATGGTTGTTCCACGAACAATGGAATCATCCACCAGAACAATCCTCTTATCTTTTACAACAGATTCCAGCACACTCAGTTTCAGATGAACACTGGACTCACGCTCTTCCTGAGTCGGTTTGATAAATGTTCTTCCAATATAGCTATTTTTATAGAACGCAAATGCAAACGGGATTCCTGATGCTTCGGAATATCCCTTTGCAGCAGGGAGTCCGGACTCCGGTACACCTGTTACAAGATCTGCCTCTACAGGATAAGATTTGGCAAGAGATTTACCGCCGCGGATTCTGGCATCATAGACCTTCACCCCATCAATGGTACTGTCAAGTCTTGCAAAATATATATACTCAAACACACAATGCGCACGTTTTGCAGCAGCAGACGCAAGCTCTTTATTGGACTTCAGTCCGTCTTTTGTGATCGTAAGAATCTCACCCGGCTCAATGTCACGGATAAATTCCGCACTTACAGATGTCAGTGCACAGCTCTCAGAAGCAACAACATAAGCATTTCCTCTTTTGCCGAGACATAATGGTTTCAGTCCATATGGATCGCGGACTGCGATCAGCTTTCTCGGGCTCATAACTACCAGACCATAAGCACCTTTGATCTTCTTTGCAGTCTTTAGCACTGCCTCTTCTACTGTTTTAGAATGTACACGTTCTCTTGCGATATGGAACGCAATAACCTCTGAATCTGTAGTTGTATGGAAAATCGCTCCATTCTGGATCAGTTCCCATTTCAGTTCCGGTGTATTAACCAGATTTCCGTTATGTGCAAGGGCAAGAGTTCCCTTTACATAAGACAAAACAAGGGGCTGTGCATTCTCTGCAACAGAAGCTCCTGTTGTGGAATATCTTACATGACCAATACCAATATCTCCCTCATATTTACGGACAACATCCTGTCTGAGAACTTCACTTACAAGTCCCAGATCCTTATGAAACTTCACATTTCCACGCTCTCCCTTAGTATCAGAAACTGCAAGTCCGCAGGATTCCTGTCCTCTGTGCTGCAGGGAAGTCAGTCCATAATATATGGACGGAACTACATTGCCGCCATCCAGATCATAAATTCCAAAGACGCCGCACTCTTCTTTTATTCCAGCCATCTGATTTCCTCCGATCGTATTCTCTTGTCTGACTTTAACTTTACTTTCAAAACCCGCTGACATTGTTTTCTTATGTTTGGTGGGTTCCAAAATCAAATTATAATAATAGAAACAAATTTGTCAACCTATCCTTTTTTTGCCATATCTCAAAAATTTTTTCTGAATTTTTTCAAAAAAAGTGCTTGACATCTGTTTTCATTTCGTTTATAGTACAGCACATAAAGCAAAGGCGCTTTGGAAAGATCTACAGAGATCTCATCCAGGGCGCCTTTTTCGTTTTATAAAACTTTCGTTTCATAGAAAATGTTCGATGAGGAATTTTCTATGAGACGAAAACCGCAGGCAGTCACAATGGTGATCTGTAGCGGCACTACACATATTCAGAAAATATTGCAAACCGAAAGGAGAGTACCTATATGGCACAGAATATCCCTGAACTGTACGGCAGCCTGGTCTTCAACGACAAAGTAATGAGAAGTAAACTGCCAAAAGACATGTACAAAGCATTAAAGAAAACAATCGAGAGCGGTACACACCTTGAACTTGATGTTGCCAACTCCGTTGCTGTTGCAATGAAAGAATGGGCTACCGAGAACGGCGCCACTCATTATACTCACTGGTTCCAGCCAATGACAAACGTAACTGCAGAGAAACATGACAGTTTCATTTCTCCTACAGGAGATGGTCAGGTGATCATGGATTTCTCAGGTAAAGAACTTGTAAAAGGTGAGCCGGATGCTTCCAGTTTCCCGTCAGGCGGTCTTCGTGCCACATTCGAGGCAAGAGGATATACAGCATGGGATCCGACATCACCGGCATTCATCAAAGACGGAACCCTTTACATTCCTACAGCATTCTGCTCCTACAGCGGAGAAGCTCTTGATAAAAAGACTCCTCTCCTTCGTTCCATGCAGACACTTGATAAAGAAGCTACAAACCTTCTCCATATAATAGGTAATAAAGATGTCAAACACGTAAATACAACTGTAGGTCCTGAACAGGAATACTTCCTGGTAGACAAGGAATTATACAAGCAGAGAAAAGACCTTGTATTCTGCGGACGTACATTGATCGGTGCTCCTGCTCCTAAGGGTCAGGAAATGGAAGATCATTACTTCGGTGCTCTGAAACCTCGTGTCGCAGCTTATATGCATGACCTGGATGTAGAGCTCTGGAAACTTGGTATTCCTGCCAAAACAAAACATAACGAAGTTGCTCCTGCACAGCACGAGCTGGCTCCTGTATTCGATACAACAAACGTTGCGGTTGACCACAACCAGTTAACAATGGAAGTAATGAAGAAAGTTGCCGACAAGCACGGACTTGTATGCCTTCTTCACGAGAAACCATTTGAGGGAATCAACGGAAGTGGTAAACACAACAACTGGTCTATGATTACAGATACCGGTGTAAATATCCTTGATCCGGGAAAAACACCTGCTGAAAATACACAATTCCTGATTTTCCTGACAGCTGTTATCAAAGCAGTTGATGAATACGCAGATGTACTTCGTATTTCTGTAGCAAGTGCAGGAAATGATCACCGTCTTGGTGCAAACGAGGCTCCGCCTGCTGTTGTATCCGTATTCCTCGGTGATGAACTGACAGAAGTATTAAAATCTATCGAAAATGACGAATATTTTGCAGGAAGCCGCGCAGTCCAGATGGATATCGGTGCAAAAGTACTTCCACATTTCGTAAAAGACAATACAGACAGAAACCGTACTTCACCATTCGCATTTACAGGTAACAAATTCGAATTCCGTATGCTTGGTTCCGAAGCTTCTGTTGCAAACCCGAACATTATCTTAAACACTGCTGTTGCTGAGTGTGTTCACCAGTTTGCAGAACAGTTAAAGGATGTACCGGAAGATAAGATGGAGGATGCAATCCACGAACTGATCAAGAAGACAATTATTGATCATAAACGTGTTATCTTTAACGGAAACGGTTATACAGACGAATGGATCGAAGAAGCTACGAAACGTGGTCTCTTTAACCTGAAATCCACACCGGATGCTCTTCCTCAGTGGATCGCAGACAAGAATATTGAACTCTTTACCAAATATCATATCTTCACAAAAGAAGAAATTGAATCCCGTTATGAGATCTGGTTGGAATCCTATTCCAAGATCCTTAACATTGAGTCCAATACTATGGTTGAAATGGTACAGAAGGATTTCCTTCCATCTGTATTCGCATACATCGACAAAGTTGCAGCTACTGCTGTTGCTAAAAAATCAGTTGTTTCAGATGTCAGCACAGCTTCTGAAGGAAAACTGATCAAAGAGCTGTCACAGCTTGCTGATGAGATTTCCACAGGTCTTGAGACCTTAAAAGCAGACACTGCCAAAGCGCTTGCTACAGAAGATCCTCTGGCTAATGCAAAAGCATACCAGACAGTTGTTCTTTCTGACATGGATGAACTCAGAAAGTCTGTAGACGCAGCAGAAACTCTGATTCCGGATGCACTGCTTCCATATCCTACATATGACAAGCTTCTGTTTTCCGTTTAATTAACAGGTAATAACAGGGGAATATCTTTATGAACTCTACTTCATAATTCATTATCGATTTCCTCATCCATTAATCACACGATATTTTGATGTTCCCCTGTTTTACATATAATTTTGATTTTAAACTGCATTGCATACAGTCATACGAAATGTCTTTTCTATTACATCAGTTATGCAATACACTATAAATATGGATTTTATATTCGCAAAAGCGCGATGAACTGGCTACATTTCCAGGCATTGCGCTTTTTGCATTTTATAAAATATGAGGAAATTTTTATGAGGGAGGAATATTATTATGGAATTTTCCGCAGTAAACACAATATGGGTGCTGGTCGGCGCCGCGCTGGTCTTCTTTATGCAGGCCGGATTCGCAATGGTAGAAACAGGCTTCACACGAGCCAAAAACGCAGGTAACATTATTATGAAAAACCTGATGGACTTCTGTATCGGAACCCCGGTCTTCTGGCTGGTCGGCTTCGGTCTGATGTTCGGTGCAGGTAATGGATTTATCGGAAAGATCGGTGGTATTGCAACAGAAGCACACTATGGTTCAGGAATGCTTCCTGACGGAGTTCCTTTCTGGGCATTCTTAATCTTCCAGACAGTATTCTGTGCAACATCCGCAACAATTGTTTCCGGTGCAATGGCAGAACGTACCAAGTTCCTTTCCTATTGCATCTACAGCCTTATGATCAGTCTTGTTGTATATCCAGTATCCGGACACTGGATCTGGGGCGGTGGATTTATCAGCCAGATGGGATTTCATGATTTCGCAGGTTCCTGTGCAGTACATATGGTAGGTGGTGTGGCAGCTCTGATTGGTGCCATCATCCTTGGACCTCGTATCGGTAAATATACAAAGGGCGGCAAATCAAAGGCTATCCCAGGGCACAACCTTACAGTTGGTGCTTTAGGTGTATTTATCCTCTGGTTCTGCTGGTTCGGATTTAACGGCGCTTCCACAGTCAGCATGGAAGGCGATGCAATTGTAAGTGCAGGTAAAATCTTCGTTACTACTAACCTTGCAGCAGCTGTTGCAACTGTAACTGTTATGATCATCACATGGGTACGTTACAAAAAACCGGATGTTTCCATGTCTCTGAACGGTTCTCTTGCAGGACTTGTAGCAATTACAGCAGGATGCGACACAGTTTCTCCTACATCCGCAGCAATCATCGGTATTGCTTCCGGTTTTATCGTAGTATTTGGTATTGAATTTATTGACAAGGTTCTGAAAATTGATGACCCTGTTGGTGCTGTCGGTGTTCATGGTTTAAACGGTGCTTTCGGTACCCTTGCAGTTGGTCTTTTCTCAGACGGATCAGGCACAGACTGGAAAGGACTCCTTACAGGCGGCGGCTTCCACGGATTTGGTGTTCAGTTCACTGGTATGATCATCACAATCGCATGGGTTGTTGTTACTATGACAATTATCTTCCAGGTAATCAAACATACAATCGGACTTCGTGTTTCAGCTGAAGAAGAGATCGCAGGTCTTGACTCCAAAGAACATGGTCTTGCAAGTGCTTATGACGGTTTCGCAATGGCTGGTGTTCCGACTCCTATGGGAACTTCCATAAAAGCTCCTGTTGTCACAGCCAGACCTTCTGCTCCTGCTGAATCAGTTCCTGAACTTCCGAAAGAAGGCGTTCATAAGCTTACAAAAGTTGTTATCATCACCCGTCAGAATAAGCTTGATGAATTTATGCAGGCAATGAATGAGATCGGTGTTACAGGTATCACTATTACGAACGTTCTCGGATGCGGTGTACAGAAAGGTGCTCCATCCTACTATCGTGGTGTTGAGATGGAAATGAATCTTCTTCCTAAGGTCAAAATTGAGATTGTTGTAAGTCTCGTACCTGTACAGAAAGTTATCGAAACTGCCAAGGCAGTCCTCCATACCGGTCAGATTGGTGATGGTAAAGTATTTGTATATGACATTGAAAATGTCGTTAAGATCCGTACAGGCGAAGAAGGTTATCTCGCACTGCAGGATACAAAGTAAATTATTTATCAACAATCAGGTAATATTAATAAGAGACATCAGCGTATTGATTGCTGGTGTCTCTTATTTTAATCTTTCTTTCTAACAATTCCAATGGCGTTAAAAAACAGGCAGTATATTTCATGTAAATATCATAGCCACGATATCGGAAGCCTATTGTATTATATCTGGTAGGAAGTGTGTCAAGTGCAAGAACCGCTTTTTAATCTTTTGGGAAAAATCCTCTGCATACTCCCGGTATTTAAATTGCTGAAGGATATATTTCTTTTTTCCTTCACATCCAGCTTGCCGCTCTGGGCAATTACAACTTTGTATTTTCTTTTTTCCATCCGTACCCCTTATATTGCATCAATTTCTGCCCATGCTTCTTCCACTATCTGCACTCTGTCACTTTCCATATCATCAATGGCTTCATCCAGCCTTGACAAAAGAACATCCATTGCATCATTGATTGTATAAGTTGGTTCATGGGATTTTGTTGCCTGTGCCAATGCCATAACCATCACCCTTTCTTGAAATAGCACTTTTGTTTCTATTTTTATCATACCACGAACCACCGGAAATATCTATATATTTTAAATTTGTCTTTATAACCCAAACACAGAATACTGTTTTTGGGACGTTTTTTAGAATTTGTCCATTTGTAGTTTCAATTAAAAAAGTAAATAAAAGTGCTGCCGCACCAAACTTTTCAGTGCGGCAGCCCATACAGCTATTTACCTATGCCTCGTTTATATTAAATGTTTTTCCTTAAAGCTCCCGAAGGTAATCGGCACTAACATAACGGTAAATGCCGCCAAGAGAAATTTTGGCCCACCCATTACTGATAGAATATACATATACTTTTGTGCCATAATTCAATGTGCCTACTATTGTATATTGTGTTCCAGGGCCTGATCTGATATTTACATCCGACCCTGTGCACTTGTAATATCCCGGTACGCTTCTCGTGACAGAGCTTGTTTCAATTCCTGTATTTTCCGCAGCAAGCACCGGCATTGCAAATGAACTTGTCAAAAGAATTGCACTTATGACCAAACACACTACAAATGAGTTTTTTCTCATATACTTCATAATCTTTTCCTCCCATAATTTTTTTACACCATATCATCATCCTTGAGAACCTGGACGTGCTTTACTATAAGGTTCCTGCGTAGTTCCAACCACGACCCCATCTTTATTCAGTATATTACCTGTTTTGGGATCTATATGAGAACCGGCTGGTGGCGTCCATTTTCCCGACTCATTCACTGTACCAAGCGCATCTTCCAATTCCTTTTTCGTTCGGGGCGTTTTCAGTTCTGGCGTTGGTGCCGAGCTGCCGTCTGCATTGTCTGTATTGTCAGTACTCTCAATAGTTTCTTCTTGAACAAATGATTCTCCTGAAGTCCTGTTATTTTTAGACGTATCTCCATTATCTTTATCACTGCAGCCTGTACATAACACCATTATTACAAACAACAAGCTAAAAACAACTTCTTTCTTATGTGTCATTTTAATCTTTTACCTCCATTATGCCCGTTTAACTACTCCGAACCGAACTACTCAATTTAAAGTGATAGAATTCTATCATTGTCCCATTGGAATCCACTCCCTTTCAATGAACAAACTGAATTAACTGTAAATAAAGAACTTTGATCAAATCAATGACAAACTTTATTATCTTTATTTTTGCCATGATTTCAACCCCTTTTGCACCAAACGACATTTACAGTCTGTTTTTGGTCGATTTACACATTTTCTTTACGATACAAGGTACTTGTAAGCCTGCTGTTAGTAATATCCCAACAGATGTACTTTCCCAGCAAAAATAAAGCTATATCTAACAGCCCAAACAGTATCACGAAGAACACTGTTGTTTTTTTATATGTCCTTTTCTCGTTAGTATCAAGTCTTCTGTTTTCACTGTCTATTGGACTAAATGTAATCAGGCTCACAGACGCAATAACTGTAGCTATTGCCAACTTCAAATCACATTGCACATGCATTGATAACATTATGCACAGAAACAATAGAAAACCAGATCCAAGAATACAAGTGTGCAAATTTTTTGCATGATAACCACCACTAAATTTTCTCAGAACCACAAACGGAAAAATAAGAGCAACTCCGTGTTTTACGCTTCCCAAGCCAAAGCCAATAACTCCTGCAAGGATAAGTGGTGATACCAATAGAAAAAAACTATATAATGCATACTTGTAAAGTTCCTTATCCGCCTCGTTTATCGCATTACACCGGATCATCCAATTTACTACTGTATCTGTACATTTTTCCATTACTTGTTTCTCCTGTAGTTCATTAATTCTTTCGGTGCCTTAGGCTGATACATGATAAGACAAGAAGCTGTGTTAGCTTCTGTCCGTAACACAACATCTAATGCTGCTTTCATTCCTTTTGCAACCGATTTAGTTACCTCTTTCTTCATAATGACCTCTCTCCTTTCCACTAAAATTTGTCATTGATTTTCACATAAGCAATCATATACCACTTTAATCAAATAAACGACCCCTTTGGAATGAACGGAATGATTCTTTACAATATTGGATAATTTCCCTCTTTTCTACGAAAAAATAATATGTGATACAGAATTATTTATATATAAATATCAGTTTGTTTAATATATTGCAGGATAGTTCTTTGTTACATTCTTCTTTTTATTTAGTTCTATTGGTAAAATTCTACTGAAAGAAGGTGGGATAAATAGAATTTCAATATGAAGGTATGGGAAACCGCATCAAAATACGCAGAAAAGAATTACGAATAAAACAGGCAGAACTTGCCGAAAAATTAAATATATCCAATAACCATATGTCATCAATCGAAAACGGAAGGCAAAAACCAAGTCTGGATATTTTCATCCGGATTTGTAATCTACTCAATGTTACACCAGACTACCTTCTGCTCGGCAGCATGCATGCTTATAATATTCCACAGGATATTATTGATAAACTACGGTTATGTAATCAATCCGACATAGAGCTTGCCGGAGACTTTATCGAACTGCTTGTAAAACGAAATAACAAAACACATAATGAACCAAAATTGTAATTAAAATGTCTTTTCATACGCATTTTTTGCATTTGGAAATTCTATGTGATAAGATGTACACATACATCTATTTAGAAAGTCAGGTGAAAAAATGCGTATTTTAATTTGTGATGATGACACTCTGATCATTGAACAATTGAAGAAGTATATCGAATCCTACTTTGAGTCCAACCATTTAAAATGTCCTGAATTAGTTTCTTTTACCAGTGGTGAAGCTTTGTTAACTGACAAAGGTGAAAAGGATATTGTTTTTCTGGATATCGAAATGCCTGGCATGAATGGAATCTATGTTGGGAATGAATTAAAAAAAGCAAATAGAAATGTGATCGTTTTTGTTGTCACCTCTTATTCTGAATATTTGGATGAAGCAATGCGTTTTCATGTATTCCGTTACCTTTCCAAACCTCTAGATAAGCAGCGTTTTTTCCGAAATCTGAAGGATGCCTTAGCTTATTACAATTCCATTACACTCAAAATTCCTGTGGAAACAAAACAGGCGGTATATTCGTTTCCTGCTTCGCAGATTATTGCCATAGAAGCTCAGGGGCGAAAAGTAATTGTACATACTGCCCGTCAGGACTTTGACTCTATTCATAATATGAATTACTGGTTGGAAAAGCTTCCCCAAAACAGTTTTTTTCAGACACACCGGAGCTTTATTGTTAACTTCGAACATATTGTGGACTTTGATCACTCCACCGTACATTTATCAAATCCTCAGATTACCGCTTACCTGACACGCAGGAAATACAGTTCCTTCAGAAATGCATATCTACTATATCTGGAAAGCATGAGGTGAAAATAAATGGAATATATTATTTTACTTATTTTTAGTTTTTTTACAGAAGCGGTTATCTTATGGCAGTACGCCGCCAGCCTTTTTTCCCCTTCTCATAGCGGTAAAAAGAGACTGACTCTATTAAGTGTTCTTTATGTACTGTTGTTTTTTCTTTCCCTGCTTGGGCAAACATGCTGAATATTATCAGTTTTTTGTGATAAACACTGTTTTCCTCTATATAATGTTTAACCTCAAGTATTATTGGCACTCTTCCATTCCGCTATACTTACAGCGATTATGGGAATATCTGAACTTGCAGTTTTCGGAATTATGTCAAGATTCTTCCACATTTCTCTTAGAAGCAGATGCCGGAATTATTTTTTATACGGTTTTTAGCAAGATTTTATTTTTTGCTGTCATCTATTTATTAATTCATCTGTTCAAAGGAAAAAATATAAATCATGAACAGTACGATCGCTCGGGACTTCTTTTAATGCTAATTCCGGTTTCGTCTATTTTTATTATGTTTACTTTTCTTGCTATTGGTGAAACATCAGCCTTTGCCCCACCTGTTGATTTTATGGTAACAATCTGTGCTGTTTTTCTGCTGATGGTCAATCTGCTTGTATTCGGCATCTACCAATATAATCAGAAAAAATCACAGGAATATACCGATATGCAGTTGTTGCTCCAGAAAGAATCGGATTTTGCCCAATACTATGAAATGATACTTTCGCAAAGTGAAAATCAAAGTATTCTGATCCATGATATAAAAAAACATCTTCAATCTATCAAATTACTCAATGAAAAAAATGATTCTGATAAAATAAATGCTTATATACAACAGCTTTTGGAATCTTCTGACTTAAAAGAAACCTCAAAAATCTGCGATAATGAAAT
>ENA-OUNI01000387-OUNI01000387.1-human-gut-metagenome-genome-assembly--contig:-NODE-387-length-20360-cov-6.074680_pt1 | contig 20360 bp, 19 predicted proteins | sample MGYA00242499_ERZ504580 | MGnify/ENA primary metagenome ERZ504580 (study PRJEB26092, sample SAMD00036315) | human gut metagenome | host: Homo sapiens | study: EMG produced TPA metagenomics assembly of... | reverse complement strand
TAACTCTTAGGTGGGGGAAATCCGCGTTATGAAGAAAAATAGCAGCCTGTCTGAGCGGAGTCTGCGACGGAGCGAGTTTTGCATTTTTCTTCATGCTTTTAGCGGATTCCCCCCACCTTAGAGTTACTTAGCCCCCGGAACTGAACCTGCAGAGAGATGCTGCTTCGCGCGTCCCCTCTTGCGCTGTGTACGCCCCACGCCAACAAACTTCCCCCAAATACTTACAAAAACCTCTTGACTTTCAAAACAAACAGCGTTAAAATTGCTTTAGCTTTTTAAACAGCTAAACCTATAACGCATAAATTCAACGAAGGGAACCAGTAAAAACAGTCCCCCCTGTCCTCAGAGAACTGCAGTCCGGTGAAATGCAGTGACAGACCTGTTTCGAATATCATCCCCGAGAAGGAAAGCCGAACCCTTGAATACAGCCATCACAGATATTGCCGTATTCACAGTAAGCTTCCCCGGCCGCCCCCCGTTACAGGAGCCGCGTATATCGGTACGTTGCAGAATCGTACTTGTTTCAAAGGTGAAACAGGGTGGTTACGGAATATCATATGTCCGTCCCTGCGTGGGGCGGACTTTTTTATGTTATAGGAAATTACTCCATAATATTCCCATAACATAAAAGCCCTGACACACGAGACATACTTTCTTTTCCAGGCTGTCGATCTGAAACCGAAACACTACTTCTGTTTTTCGCAGACAACAGAATTCACCACAGATGAAAAATGTAACTAATTACATATTATAACCATTACATTCCATCTGCCTTGAATCTGCTCCAAATTCCGAAAAACAGCAGCAAATTTTTTGAGAGGAGTAGAGAGCATGAAAATCTACAAAAAAATCATGAACGCACTGGCTGCAGTAGAAAAGATCGTCCTTGTGATCTCCACACTGCTGATCCTGGTGCTGACTGTGGGAAACGTATTTTCCCGTAAAGTCATCCACCGTTCCTGGTCCTTCACAGAAGAACTTGTAGTAGCGGTATTCGTACTCATCACCCTGCTGGCAGCCGCACTGGCCTGCCGCGAAGGAGAACTGGTCAGCCTGACACTGGTCACAGACCGTCTTCCAAAGAAACTGAAGAAACCATCCGTGATCCTGATCACAGTCCTGAGCATCATCTTCAGCGTCATCCTTTTCAAATACGGAATGGACAAGGTAATCACTCAGCTTCAGAATGGAAAAAGAACCTTCGTATTAAACTGGCCTGAATGGATCTTCTGGTCCTTCGTACCCATCGGTGCAGGATGCATGATCCTTCACTTCATTGAATTCTGTCTGGACTTCTGCTGCAAAACCGACAGCGCCAAAAATACCGACAACAGCACAAAAAGTAACATGAATACAATCACAACAGACAAAAAGGAGGGCAAATAAATGATCAGTGCAATCTTATTTATCTCCTTCTTCATATTCCTGATCCTGGGTGTACCCATCGGAATCTGCCTCGGACTTTCCTCCGTATGCGCAATCCTCTACTCCGGTACATCTCTGACGATCGTAGCAACAAATATGTACTCAGGAATCAGTAAATTCCTGCTCCTGGCAATCCCATTCTTCGTACTGTCAGGAAACATCATGGCAAAAGCCGGTATCTCCAAACGACTGATCAAATTCGTTGATACCTGCGTAGGCCACAAAAAAGGCGGTATCGCATCGTATGTGTTATCGTAGCCTGCTTCTTCGGCGCCATCTCCGGTTCCGGCCCTGCAACTGTTGCAGCTCTTGGCGCCGTACTGATCCCTGCAATGGTAGAACAGGGCGGTTTCTCCGCACCATTCTCCACAGCTGATGGCAACCTCAAGCTCCATCGCCATTGTCATCCCGCCAAGTATCGCCTTCGTTGTATATGCCTCCATCACAGGCACATCCATCGCAGATATGTTCATGGCAGGTATCGTACCAGGTCTTCTAATGGGCGTGGCACTGATAATCGTAGTAATGCTGGAAGCAAAGAAACACAATATCAAACCATCCAGGGAAAAAGCCTCCGGCAAAGAACGCTGGGACGCTTTCAAAGATGCTTTCTGGGGATTCCTGATGCCGGTCATCATTCTGGGCGGTATCTACGGCGGTATCTTCACACCAACAGAAGCAGCAGCCGTATCCGTTGTATACGGTCTCTTCGTAGGTATGGTCATCTACCGCGAAGTTTCCATCCGCGATATGTTTGACATTCTGGTAGACTCAGCAAAGACAACCGGCGGTATTATGCTCATCGTAGCAAGTGCCTCTCTGTTCTCCTTTGTATGTACCAAATTCGGTATTGCAGATGCAGCCTCCAATTTACTTGGAAGCATCGCACACAATCAGTTTACCTTCCTGCTGATCGTAAATATCATCTTCCTGATCGCAGGATGCTTCATCGATGCAAACTCTGCTATGTACATCTTCATTCCGATCATGCTTCCTGTATGTAAGGCTCTTGGATACGATATAGTAGCATTCGGTGTTATGGCAACTGTAAACCTTGCAATCGGACAGGTAACTCCTCCTGTAGGCGTAAACCTCTTCGTAGCAATCAGCATCAAGATCAAAAAAGGTCTGGAAGTTACTCTGCAGGAGATCTCAAGGGCAGTTGTGCCAATGATCGCAGCCTGCGTTGCAGTTCTTCTGATCGTTACATACATCCCGATCACCTCCACTTTCCTTCCGAAAGCTCTTGCAAAAGAAGGCTCCTACACAGGTGATCAGTCCTCCGCTTCCTCTGACACAGCTTCCAAGGAGGCAGGAGACGGCAATAACTCCTTTGACACAATCGCAGATTACAGCGACCTTGACTGGCCGGAAATGACCTGGAACTTCGCATGCTCCACTACTGAGACAAGTACATGGGCTGATGGCGGACGTAAGTTCGGTGAACTGATGGAAAAAGCCACAGGCGGCAAAGTCAAAGTCAACATTTACGCTGCTGACCAGCTTACAAACGGCAACCAGTCCGAAGGTATTCAGGCTCTGATGAATGGGGACCCGGTTCAGATCTCCATGCACTCCAACCTGATCTACTCTGCATTTGATCCACGTTTCAACGTTGTTTCTCTTCCATTCGTCTATGATTCTTACGACGATGCAGATGCGAAATTCGATGGCGAAGCTGGTGAAAAACTGAAAGAAATCCTTGGCGAATACGGACTCCACTGCATGGGTATCGCAGAAAACGGTTTCCGCGAGATCACAAATAGCAAACATGAAATCAAATCTGTAGATGATATGAAGAACCTGAAGGTTCGTGTAGCAGGTTCCAACCTTCTGATGGAATGCTACAAGAGATGGGGTGCTGATGCCACCAACATGAACTGGTCAGAGACTTACACAGCACTTCAGCAGAACACGGTTGAAGGTGAGGAAAATCCACTTCCTGCTATCGACGCAGCAAGCGTTCAGGAGGTTCAGCCTTACTGCTCCATGTGGGATGCAATTTATGACTGTCTGTTCTTCTGCATCAATCAGGATATCTATGACGGCCTCACACCACAACAGCAGGCAGTTGTTGATGAATGCGGTCAGAAGGCAGTTGAATACGAACGTTACATCAACCGTTCCAGCGACAATGAGATTAAAGAACGCTGGGAATCCAAAAACGGCGTAACCTTCACAGAGAAAGCTGATATGGATATCGATTCCTTCAAAAAAGCTGTAGACGGCGTAGACGACTGGTTCGTAAATGAGCTGAAGAGCCAGGGCTACGAAGACGGCCAGGATCTGGTTGATCTGTTTACCAAATAATCCTTACGGTTATAAAACTCCATAAAAATAAAAAGGAAGTAAGCATCCCCCGTCCAAAGTGAGATGCTTACTTTCTTTTTAACATTATAATTAATCACAGAGGACAACCGGAACACGCTTCCAATCATCTTCTAAGTAGATTATACAATGGGGCACCTATTTCTTCAAGTTCCCTTTTTATAATTCAGATTTTATACAGAACAATAAGTACTTGAGTCATTTCTTTCATCATGTTATACTGAACAAGTATAATTGAACAGACCCGGATGCGAAGTTTCGACCCCTGCCCTCCAGTTTCACGAAAGGAGGGTGATGCCAGATGAATACAATGGAAGTTCTTACTTTACTGTTAGTAATCTTTACGGCATTGACTTACATAGATCAACATAAAAAGAAATAAGCATCCCACCGCCCAAAGTTGGATGCTTAATTTCTTTACTCATTAATTATACCGAGGGCAACCGGAACACGCTTCCGGTCATCTTCTAAGTAGATTATACAATGGGGCACCTGATTTTTCAAGTGCCCTTTTTTATAAAGTAAAATGGACATTCGCAATCCGCTTCGCTACTTGCTCATGAACGCGGTCACTTCGCGACCTGCGTTCAAATCTCAGATCTTCAGGTAAGACTTGATTTTCTCCTCCTGCAGTTCTTCCCCGATCACGATCAGAACCTCCTGCCTACATGAAGCGGACGGATTGTAATTTCATTCTTCGTAGCATTTAATTCAATCCACTGCCATCTATCGCACTCTGCCCATGCAGATAGTCCAGAACCGTCTTCGCTGTCACTGTCTACTCTCATAAATCCCTTCATTCGGAACACACGCCCGCATTCAGAATCAGACAGAATCTTCTCAGCTGCTTCCCGCAGCTCCTTCTCAGTCATCTTCACATTCATAAAGTACAGAGAAGTAAAGGCATCCTCTGCCTCAAACTCTGGTTTCCTGCAGCTTGCCATCACATATCCACAGGATGCGATTCTGTCAAAGTCCTCTTTCGACATCTCATCCCAATTCTTGTGAATAACATTAGCAGTATCCACACCATTCATTTCACAATGAAATCTCCTGCTGCAATGAACCTTCTCCAACGCCTGATTCACATGCTTAATCGTACCCTGGATTTCCTCGGGTGATGCGTCCTGGCTCTTGCTCATCACAATGCATCCGGCATCTGCCACCTCAGAAGCCAGAATGAAATCCGCCTCCTCTGACAGATCACGCTCCAGCTTAGAATCCACAATTGCAATCACATTCCCAATCTGATACCAACGATTTAACGGCTCCTCATGAAGAATATCAAAGAACTCATCCACATCAAAAATCCCAGACGGCTCCACGATCACACGGTCATAACCGCACATACCCATAGCAATCAGTTTCGTCTTAAATCTCCTCCTGTGGCAGTCCTTATCACACCCTCCTGAGATCATCTCCAGCTCACAGTTCTCTCCCATCAGATCCTGAAGCAACATCATATCCACATTCACAGCCCCGTAATCATTCTCCAGAATTCCAATATTATTACCAGCATCCATCAGATACTGCGCATACTTCCTGATAAACGTCGTCTTCCCTGAACCAAGAAAACCAGTGATCAGATCTATCTTTACCATCGTATATCTCTCCCTTGCTGCTGCATAATTTTTCTTTTTTATCCGTAAACCGGAACTTCATCATCTGTGATCCACATACCTGTACGATCATAGCATTATAACGCAGAAAACGCAACGCCCGCAAAGAAAGACCACAATTATTCATGTTCTGAAATAATTGCAGTCTTTCTGATAGTTCCTTATGACAATTCCAGCTTACCGGTATAAAGCTGATAATAAGTTCCTTTTAACTTAATGAGGTCTTCATGGTCGCCTCTTTCAATGATCTTTCCATGATCCAGTACGATGATGGCATCGCTGTTTCTGATGGTTGAAAGTCGATGGGCGATCACAAATACAGTACGGCCTTTCATCAGGTTATCCATACCTTTTTGTACAATACTCTCTGTACGGGTATCAATACTTGAGGTTGCTTCATCCAGGATCAGTACAGGCGGATTGGCTACTGCTGCTCTTGCAATGGAGAGAAGCTGGCGCTGTCCCTGGGACAGTTCCTCACCGTCTCCGCTTAACATGGTATCATATCCTTTTGGAAGCATTTTGATAAACTGGTCTGCATGAGCCAGTCTTGCTGCCTCGTATACTTCCTCATCTGTAGCATCCAGTTTACCGTAGCGGATGTTTTCTTTAATAGTTCCTGTAAACAGGTGAGTATCCTGAAGTACGATTCCCAGAGAACGTCTCAGGTCATCCTTCTTAATCTTGGTAATGTTGATTCCATCGTAACGGATTTTACCTTCCTGAATATCATAGAAACGGTTGATCAGATTTGTGATCGTTGTCTTTCCTGCACCTGTGGAACCTACGAAAGCAAGTTTCTGTCCCGGCTTGGCGAAGAGGCTGATGTCTTTCAGAATAACTTTGTCCGGGTTATATCCGAATGTAACATCTTCGAATCGGACATCTCCTGTCAGTTCTGTATAAGTAACGGAACCATCTGCAGAATGTGGATGTTTCCATGCCCACATGCCTGTTCTCTCTTTGCATTCTGTGATATTGCCGTTGGCATCCTTTCTTGCATTAACAAGTTCTACGTAACCTTCATCCTCTTCCGGCTTCTCGTCAATGAGCCTGAAGATACGTTCTGCACCTGCAAGTGCCATAACAATGGCATTAAACTGCTGTGCCACCTGCATGAATGGCTGGGTAAAGCTCTTGGTGAACTGTAAATAGGAAGCCATAACACCGAGGGTGATGCCGCCCACACCTGTTACAGAGAGAAGTCCCCCAAGTACTGCTGTCAGTACGAACTGCAGGTTACCGATGTTACCGATCACAGGTCCCATCATGTTTCCGTATTTATTGGCGTTTGCAGAACTCTCGAAGAGTGCTTCGTTGAGTTTGTCGAATTCTTCTTTTGATTTATCTTCGTGGTTGAAAACTTTTACCACACGCTGACCATTCATTCGTTCTTCCACGAAACCGGTCACATCTGCCAGAGATACCTGCTGACGGATGAAATATTTGCCACTGTTGGAACCAATCTTACTGGTAACCTTCAGCATAATAAAAATAATCACAACTGCCAGAATTGTAAGCAGCGGACTTAACAATAACATGGAAATAAAGGTAACCACGATCGTAAACAGCGCCATCAGCGCCTGCGGGATCGCCTGGCTGATCATCTGTCGCAGGGTATCTGTATCGTTGGTATAGAGGCTCATGACAGATCCGTTTGTATTCTGGTCGAAATAGCGGATCGGAAGAGTCTGCATATGCTCGAACATATCATCACGGACACTTTTAAGCACACCCTGACCGATATAAACCATCATTCGGGTATAAATAAATGTGGCAATCACACCAAGTGCAAAAATACAGCCAAGGACTGCAAGTGCCTTATAGAGTTCTGCAAAGTTCGGATCTGTCTGTCCGATCAGCGGGATGATAAAGTCATCCAGCAGAAATTTCAGGGACAGGGATACTGCAATACTTGCTGCGGAACTGATAAAGATGCAGATAAATACGATGATAAACTGTATCTTATGGGTTCCTGTCATATATTTCAGAAGTCTTTTGGCAGTTTGGATGGTGTTCTGATCTAATTTTTTCTTCTTATTCATCGTCTCCGCCTCCTTTGACCTGTGATTCATATACTTCTCTGTAAATATCATTTGTCTTCAGCAGTTCTTCTGAAGTACCCACACCTGCGATCTTACCGTCATCCAGTACGATGATCTGATCTGCATCTTCAATAGAAGAAACTCGCTGTGCGATAATAATCTTTGTTGTGTTCGGGATCTCCTCGCGGAAAGCCTTACGTATCAGGGCATCTGTTCTTGTATCTACTGCACTGGTAGAGTCATCCAGGATCAGGATCTTCGGTTTCTTGAGAAGAGCCCTTGCAATACACAGACGCTGCTTCTGACCGCCGGATACGTTGTTACCGCCCTGAACGATCATTGTATCGTAACCATCCGGGAACTCACTGACGAATCCATCTGCCTGGGCCAGCTTACAGACCCTCCGAACTTCTTCCTCACTGGCATGTTCATCACCCCAGCGAATATTGTCATAGATGCTTCCTGAGAACAGCACATTTTTTTGAAGTACCATGGAAACCTGGTCACGAAGTACTTCCAGATTGTAGTTGCGTACATCCACGCCTCCCACCTGGACATTACCCTTTGTGACATCATAGAGTCTGGGGATCAGCTGCACCAGGGTAGACTTTGCACTTCCGGTTCCGCCGATGATACCTACTGTCTGACCGGATTTAATATGAAGATTTACATCCTTCAGGGAAAGATTTCCTCCCTCTCCTGCATAGCTGAAATCTACATGATTAAAGTCAATGGAACCATCTGCCACATTCTTTACTGCATCAGCTTTATCCTGCATCTCAGGAACTTCATCCAGAACCTCTACAATACGGTCTGTGGATGCTTCTGCTATCATGATCATAACAAACACGAAAGTTACCATGTTCAGGGACATGAGAATCTGAAGTGCGTAGACAATGATACTTGTCAGCTCACCGGTTTCCATGCCACCGAGAACAATACCTCTTCCGCCAATTGCAACAATGATAATGATTACAGTATACATGACAAACATCATAACCGGTGAGTTCCATGCAACGATTTTCTCTGCTTTAGTAAACAGATTATAAACATATCTGGAAATTCCATGGAATTTCTCAATCTCATAGTCCTCTCTTACGAAAGCCTTAACTACACGTGAGGCATTTACATTCTCCTGAACGGAATTGTTCAGGTTGTCATATTCATCAAAGACCTTGATGAAATGCGGATGTGCCTTTTTCGCAATAAAGATTAGTGTACCGCCAAGGACAGGAACAACTATCAGGAAAAGCACTGCGATCGGTTTGTTGATCGTCAGTGTCATAATCCATGACAGGATGATCATAAACGGTGCCCTGGCAAGAAGGCGAATACTCATCATGTATGCCTGCTGTACATTTGTGATATCAGTGGTCAGTCGTGTGACCAGACCTGATGTTGAAAAGTGGTCGATATTTTTAAAGGAAAAATCCTGCACCTTATAAAAAATATCGTGTCGTAAATTCTTCGCATATCCTGCTGCTGCAACTGCCGCCATATTTCCGGCCTGTACGCCGAAGAACAGGGAAAGCATTGCCATTGCAACAAGGATGACTCCACGCTGGATGATATAGCTCATATCTCCGTTTGCAATACCTACGTCGATAATCTTCGCCATCTCCAGAGGAATCAGAACTTCCATCAGTACTTCCAGGATTACAAGGACCGGAGCCAGTACAGACTGCTTCTTGTATTCCCGGACTGAACGTAAAAGTTTCTTATTCATCTTCGTCAATGTCCTCCTTATGTCTCGTTATTTCTGTTAAAAATCATTCCTGCTATCGCAGGATTTTTTCCGGTTTTCATACATCTGCCAGAGAACCTGTTTGCACAGTTCCACATCCTCCTTCGGAATTCCCCGGAGCATTTTGCTTCGCCTTCTTCAATACTCTTTAAGATTGCAGGACGGATCTTCTCTGCTTTCTCTGTGGGAATGATCTGTTTCAGGCGTGCATCCTGTTTCGCACTCTCTCTGTAAATGTAACCGTTCTTCTCCATCAGCTTCAGGATCCCTGTCACTGTAGGTTTCCTGATCTGGAATTCCTCTTCAATATCTTTCTGATAGAGATCTCTGTGCATGGTTTCCAGAAGGATAAATTTCAGCACATGCTTCTGCATGGTCGTCAGATCATCATTCTCCATCACCTCTGCCGGATTATGCCGTTTCATTGTATGGGATAAAATATGTATCAGCCTGCCTACATGCATCTCATTCAGCTTCTGTTTCATTTCCTCGTCTATCTCGCCGCACCTCCTAAAATCAGTACCCATACTATTGCAAAGCCATATAATAGTTAGGTTGCTATCCATTAGTTGCCTACTATTATATGGCTTTAGTTTTTTTATGTCAATACTCGTTTTTATTTCTCCTTTTGAACTACTCAAAAATTGTTACTGTTCACTCCGTTCTCAGTAACACGCTTCGCAAACTTAATTTATGCTAATCGCATAAATTCGCGTGGTATATCTCGGGTTTTCTGTGACCTTCGCTCACAAAAAACACCTCGCGGGATATTACCAGTGAACCAATGTCATTAACTTAGCAATTTGCCAATACTGCATTGATGAAAATATCAGCAGAAGGATTTGATTATGATAAAAAATGGGATATTGATGGATCAAGATACAACGTCTTACTAAAATTTAGGTATAACAAAAAGACAAAATCAATATTTAACATTGAAATTTGTCTAAAGATGAAATATAGTAATATATGAGTTAATGCTAATGTCTATAACAAAAACTCATCGGAAGTTTAAACCTATGCTGGCGGGCAAAGGTTCTTCCAGGTCTGATCGGCTCAATATTTTGAGCGATCAGACTTTCTACATTTATCTTTGTTATCCCATCGTGAATCCTTAAGAAATCCCTGCATGTTTTAAGTGCGGATGAATAATTCGCCTGATATTCATAAGCACGATCTTCCCGATCAATAGTTACATTTATGATTATGCTGGAACTGAAATTATATAGAATAACTCTTGCCCATACTTCCTGCACAATATAATCATATTTTTTTGAGTGAAACGCTTTCAGACACAGGGAATATTTTAAATCCCGGAAAGAGTTTTCCTCCTGCCATCTCAGATGATAAAGAGCTTTGAAATCTTCAGCTTTAAACTCTTCTTCTGGAAGATTCGTAGCAATGTTTTCATAAGAGCCATCATCAAGCTGTACGCGTAACAAACGTAAAGTAAGGTCATATTCTGTTCTTTGATCATTGAGATAATCCATCGGAGCATTCTGATAAATGTACCGGTATGAAAAGAATAGTTCAGGCCTGGAATATTTGCTTACAGCTTTAGACCTTGTCAGTATAAGAGAGATATCTTCATCAAAAGCTGGCAGGGTATCAACCGGGTATCCCATCATTCCGGAAGCCCTTTTATCGTTACATCGGATAAGGAAGTACTGCCCCTTTTCAATCACATGGGCAAAGTTGTTGTAAGAAGTATAACCTCTGTCCCCAAAGAAAATGACTTTGGAGTGTTCAGGGATATCTGCAGAATCAACCATGGAACAAAAAGCAGAATACTCATTCCGCTTTCGGGCAGGCTGGACTAAAATATCAGTAAAACGCTTATCAAGTAAAGAAAACATAGCATTGATATGGATCTGGTTAAATCCTCTGGTAGATTTACCATTTGGTTCAAAATAGGTATCCTTATCTTCAGGGTTAAGAAAAATATCACAGGAAGAACCATCACAGGCCCAGAATTCATATTTACCGTTATATAGTTTTTTAGGAAGTTTCCTGTTAAAAGCAAGAAGAAGATTCCGAAAAGCATCCTCCCTGATCTTTTTACGCTGTCTGTAAAAACCGCTTTGGAAGGTGCATCGATAGTACGTCCGAAAAAACGGTACAGTTCTTCCCTGATACAGTCAGCTTCCATAGTCAGAAACATCAGCATATAATCTTTAAAACCGAGTTTTCTGTTTCTGATAAAATCAACTCCGGGTTTGACAGCATATTTTTCTGGTGTTTTGGAAAGATCATTGATAGCAGCAAGTAAAATAGCTTTGATAGAATCTGAATAATTCATAAATAAATACTCCTTTGATTAAGTAATTAAAAATAACAGTGCCTAATCAAAGGGCGTATTACTGATTGATCAGTAATAACGCCGCATATTGAGGAGTATTTGTCAAGTAATATTTTAGAAAATATCAAGTAGGTATCAGAGAGATCATTGCCCGTTTAACAAGCAACAATCTCTTAAGTTAATGACATTGCCAGTGAACAGTAACCAAAAATTAAATTTGCAAGGACTCTCAGAATATGTTAGAATGATTTCACTAAATAAAGCATTAAAGGATTTTCAAAAATAAAGAGGTTTTACACAAAGGAGGATTTCTATTATGTATATTACATGTCTTGACGTAGAGGGCGTACTGGTACCTGAAATCTGGATCGCATTTGCAGAAGCAAGCGGAATTCCGGAGCTGAAGAAAACCACACGTGATGAGCCGGACTATGATAAGCTGATGAACTGGAGACTTGGTATTCTGAAAGAGCATGGTCTCGGACTGAAAGAGATCCAGGATGTGATCGCAAAAATTGATCCGCTTCCGGGCGCAAAGGAATTCCTGGATGAACTTCGTTCTTTCTCTCAGGTAATTCTGATCAGCGATACTTTCACACAGTTTGCAGCACCGCTCATGGAGAAGCTTGGCAGACCTACCTTATTCTGCAACACTCTTGAAGTTGCAGACAACGGTGAGATCACAGGCTTTAAGATGAGAGTGGAACAATCCAAGTTAACTACTGTAAAAGCTTTACAGTCTATCGGATTCGATACCATTGCAAGCGGTGATTCCTACAATGACCTGGGTATGATCCAGGCAAGCAAGGCAGGATTTCTCTTCCGCAGTACAGACAAGATCAAGGCAGATTATCCGGAGATCCCGGCATACGAAGAATATGACGAACTGCTGGCCGCGATTAAGAATGCAATGAAATAACCTCAAACAGATAAAAAATCTGCAGATAAGATACCTGATTGTATCTCCTGCAGATTTTTCTAATTATTAGATATTACTTATTTTAATTTCATTGTCGCTGTTTTTCCAAAGATATTCTGACTTTTAATGCAATTGACTTAATGTAATCATAGTGGTATTTTTTTGAGGATTAAACATTTCCACTAAATTACAATACATCTGATAAAGTTCCACATATTTTTCTACCATTGTGGGATTCGGTTTGTAAACAATATCTTTCAAATGGCTCATGTTTGCAACTGCTTCCTGAATCGTCTCATATCCACCTAGATCTTTACCCGCAGCAACAGATGCATATATGGCAGCTCCAAGTGCAGCCGTTTGTTCTGTGCCTGATATGTGGATTTCGCAATTCAAAACGTCTGCATAAATCTGCATTAAAAGGGAATTTTTCTCTGCAATTCCACCGCTGGCTATTATAGTATGAATTTTGACTCCTGATTCTGCAAATAACTGCATAATCTTTTTTGTACCAAATGCAGTAGATTCAATGAGAGCACGATAAATTTCTTCTGGTTTGGTAAGTAAGGTACAACCCACAAGCACCCCCGACAATCGTCCATCTACGTATGGAGTTTTGTTTCCATTCCACCAGTCTAATGCAAGCAGTCCATGTCCACCTGGTGAAAGTTTTTCGGCTTTTCTGGTTAACCATGAATGTAAATCCATACCTTGTTGATCTGCCATTTGTTTATATTCCCAGGATACACAATTATCAACAAACCATCCCAACATATCTCCAACAGCCGCAAGTCCTGATTCTAATGCATATTGTTTCGGTAAAATTGCGCCTTTTATTCCACTTACAACACCATTTTTACTATATCCATTCTCAGATAAAGCCAGCATTACACTGGAAGTACCAAGCACCATCATCATCTGATCAGATTTGCTTACACCACTGCCAGGCATTCCTGCATGAGAATCAATTACTGCTGTTGCTATTGGTATACCTGCACAAAGTCCCAACTCTTTTGCCCAGTCTTCTGTCAGATATCCCACTGGCTGTCCTGCCAGTGTAATATCATCTCCCAATTTATCTTCTGTCAGATTTTCCAGTTTGGGTGACAACTGCAACAAGAAATCTTTTGAAGGATATCCTGTTTCCGGCGTCCACATTGCCTTATACCCTGCCAAATTTCCAGATCTCTTACGACCATTCGTTAAAATCTGTGTAAGCCAGTCCCCAACTTCAAGAAAACTTGCTGCCTCATCATAAAGTTCAGGATCCTCTTCTACAATCTGTAAAATTTTAGGAAGAAGAAGTTCAGAGGATATTTTTCCTCCAAATTGAATGTTGTCAATTTCGCCTCTCTTTTTTAACAATTCATTTATTTCATCTGCCTGTTTCTGAGCTCCATGATGTTTCCATAATTTTACCCATGCATGGGTCTTGAAACGTTTTTTACTAATAAACATAATGGAACATTATTTTCATCTACCGGTAGCATAGTACAGGAAGTAAAATCCAATCCTATTCCTATAATATCTTTTGAAGAAACTCCCGATTGTGCTACTGCCTCTGGAATAATATATTTTAAAACATCTATATAATCCTTTGGATTCTGTAAAGCCCATCCTGTACCTGTAAGTTCTGTTCCATCCGGAAGATATTCACTCATGACTCCATGATCATATCCCTTTACTGCAGAAGCCAGAACTGTACCATCTTTGCAGTCAGCTATAATAGCCCGTCCTGATAATGTTCCATAATCTAATCCGATTACGTATTTTCTTTCCATCTGCAAGTTTCCTTATTATCCAATCTTAATTACTGATTTAACAATGTTCGCTTTATCTTTCACACTCTGAATCATTGCATTTTCAATGTCATCAAAATCCCAGACATTTGATACAATCCCCTTTACATTTATGCTTCCAGCTGCAACTGCTTCAATTGCAACAGGATAAATATGACGATAACGGAAAACAGTTTTAAATGTCAGTTCTTTATCCAACGCAAGACTCATAGGTAAAGTTTCTTCTCCTGACGCAGAATAACCAACAAGTACAATTGTAGAACCAGGTTTTGCGAAATTAATTGCCTGTCTTGTAGTAATTTCTGTTCCTGCTGTTTCTATTGTTAAATCAGCTCCTGCTCCTCCTGTCAAACGGAAAATTTCTTTCACCGTATCTTTTTCTTTTCCATTTATAACGTCCGTTGCACCAAGTTCAAGTGCCTTCTGAAGTCGCTTTTCCTGAACATCTACAGCAATAATTCTTGTTACTCCCATAGCTTTTAATGACATAATGGAAACAAGTCCAATACATCCTGCACCTGTAACAACTGCTGTCTGTCCCAGATGTGCATTACCCTGTCTTGCTGCATGCATACCAACAGCCAATGGTTCAATAAGAGCCGCTTCCATTGTATCCATGTTATCAGGAATCTTAAAGCAAAGTGCTGCTTCATGTGCTACATATTCCTGAAATACACCATCTATTGGCGGAGTTGCAAAGAATATAACATCCGGACAAAGGTTATATCTTCCTGTTTTACAGAACTCACAATGTCCACATGTCTTTCCTGGTTCCAAAGCAACCTTATCACCAACTTTTAAATGAGTCACGTTTTTTCCAACTTCTACAACAGTACCACCAGCCTCATGTCCAAGAACAAATGGTGGATGAACAATGTTTCTTCCAATTCCACCTGCTTCAAAATAATGAAGATCTGAACCACACACACCTACATGTTCAATTTTAACTAAAACCTCGTCATCCTTTGGCTGAGGAATTGGTCTTTCTGTAAAATCCATTTTCATTACGTCTGTCATAATTGCTACTTTCATGTTTCCTTCCATTTGTCTTTTCCTCCTCTTAACTTGAATATTTAGTATAAATTTATGCAATTGCTTTTGTCTTCTGAAGATTCATCTGCTGAATGCAGTCAGCACCTACTGCCAGAAGAAGAATAATTCCTTTGATTACCATCTGCATATATGAGCTGATGTTCATAAGAACCATACCATTGCTTAATACACCAATAATCAGAACACCAGCAATGACATTTGACATTTTTCCCGATCCACCGTTTACGCTGACACCTCCAAGCACTACACATGTAATAACATCAAATTCATATCCAACACCGGCATTTGGCTGCGCAGTATTAGCACGTGCAAGCATTACCAAACCTGCAATACCTGCAAAAAGTCCTGATAGGGAATATACCAGACATTTTACAACTTTTATTTTAATACCAGAAAGAAGTGCTGCCTCTTCATTTCCGCCAAGTGCGTAGAAATAACGTCCAAAATATGTTTTATTCAGAATAAATGTACCAATTGCAAAAATAACAACCATAACAATTACCGGAACCGGAATAGGTCCTACATATCCCTGACCAAGTTTCAGAAAAGACTCTGGCATACGTGAAATTGGAACACCTCCACAGATAATGTATGCATATCCGGCAAAAATAGTCTGAGACGCAAAAGTTACAATTAATGCTGGCATACGAAGCTCTGCAATAATAATACCATTGAGAAATCCTATAAAAGTACTGATTATTAATGAGAGCAATACAGCCAAAACAACGTTCATTCCCATATTTACCATAAAATATGCACAAACAATGTTAACAAAAGAAATAATCGATCCGGTTGCAAGGTCAATTCCACCAAGCAGGATAACATATGTCATGCCTACTGATGCAATGCCAAAGATGGACACCTGTTTTGCAACATTCAGCAAGTTTTTCACTGTAAGAAAGTTTGGATTAATAATTGTAAAGAAAATGACCATAAGTACAAGAAAGGCATAAATAGCTCTACCTTTAATTTTATCTATAACAGATTTCATCTTTTATTCCCCCTTTTCTATAGAAGCAAGTTGCATAATACGCTCCTGATCGAATTCACTTTTATTTAGTTCACCTGTCATATTTCCTTCAGCCAGAATAAGAATCCTGTCAGACATACCCATCAATCTTCCATTTCTGAAGAAATCATAAGCACTGTCTTTCCCTGTTCTACCAAATGATTAATTAATGTATAAATTTCCTGTTTTGCACCTATATCAATACCACGAGTCGGTTCATCAAAAATCAACAATTCTGAATCTGCAGCCAACCACTTTGCCAATATAACTTTTTGCTGATTGCCACCACTGAGATTCTTTACCAACTGATCCAGTGTCGGTGTTTTTATGGAAATCTCTTTTCGATATGTCTGTGCAATTTCTTCTTCTTTCTTCTCATTGATTACAGTACCTTTGGAAATTCTCTGATAAATCGGCATATTAATATTACATCGGATACTCATTCCAAGAAGAGCACCTTCTTTCTTACGATCTTCTGGGACCAGACCAATTCCAAGTTCGATAGCATCCTTTGGAGTTTTAGGTGAAATTTCCTTTCCTTTAAAAATAAATTTTCCAGCTGTTTTTTGTCTCATTCCAAACATTAATTCTGCAAATTCTGTTCGTCCGGCACCTACCAATCCACCAAGTCCCAGCACTTCACCTCTATGTATTTTAAAAGAAATATTTTTATCCCCATTTCCTGATACATTTACTGCCTCAAATATAACTTCGTCCTTTACACATATCTCATCACGTTTCGGATATACTTCCGTCAACTGACGGCCTACCATATATTTTACCAATTCATCTTTATTCGTTTCGTCTGTATTAAGAGTTGTCACATACTGTCCATCACGAAGAATGGTAATTCTATCTGCCAAACGGAAAATCTCATCAAGACGATGTGAAATATAAATGATACTTACTCCACCAGCTTTTAACTTATCGACAATAGCAAACATTGCCTCCACTTCCGCGCTTGTCAATGGTGCGGATGGCTCATCCATAATCAGAAGTTTTGCATTCTGAGAAACAGCTTTCGCAATTTCTACCATCTGCTGATATCCGACACTCAGAGTTTTTACCAATGTTTTAGGATTAATCTTAATATTAAGAGAATCCAATATTTTTTTTTGATTCTTTCTCCATTGCTTTCAAATCTATAACCATTCCTTTACGGATCGCTCTTCCAAGGAAAATATTCTCTGCCACTGAAAGATCTCCAACAAGATTAAATTCCTGATAAATAACTCCTATTCCGTTTTGTTCTGATGTCTGCGGTGTCATTCCTGTAAATGATTTTCCGTTAATCACAATTTCTCCCTGTGTAGGAGTAATTGCCCCACTACATGTTTTTATCAGAGTAGACTTTCCAGCTCCGTTTTCACCAACCAGAGCAAGAATTTCGCCTCTTCTCACCTCAAGGGAAACATCATTTAAAGCAACTACACCTGGATAAAGTTTTGTAATATGTTTTAATTCCAAAATATTATCAGACATATTCTTCCCCCCTTTTTATAATCGTTTTAGTCCACCGTATTTTTGAGAATAAAAGTGCGGCAGATGTCGACTGTTACTTATCTACACATCTAGCCGCACCAACAATAGCAACTTTTCTGTTTCGTAAAAATTATTTAGTAATCATTTCTTCAAGATTCTCTGGAGTAACCGGAATAAGATCTCTGTATACTTCATGATCCAGTTTTTCTCCTGCTGCATAGCGCATAGAGAGATCATAAATAACATCACCACAAACAAATGCGTTACCTGTAATAGCTACTACACAACGATCAAATTCACCATTCTGCATAGATGCAATTGCCTCATCAGTAAGGTCTGTTGAAAAGATTCCGATATCATCTGGAACTTCACTTCCATAAGTGCCTTTTAACGCTTCGTTTGCTCCGGTAGCACCACCACCACCAATACAACATACTACTTTAACATCCGGATGTGCCTGCAGGATAGTTCCATTGCATTTAAACCTTCGGTGGTATCAATTGCAGGCTGATTTGCAACAACTTCTGCGTTAGGTGCTTTTTCTTTTAATGCGTCCAGAATTCCGTTTTCTCTTTCCAACAGGATTGGTGTCTGTGGATATCCAAGTACAACTACTTCGCAGCCTTTATCTCCAAACTTTTCATTAATAAAATCTGCTGCCTGAGTTCCAATTTCAACACCCAGATCATAATTCTCAATTACCCAGTTGAAACTTGAATTTTCCATTTTTTCATCCCAGCATACTACTTCGATATCTGAATCAAGAGCTTCTTTACAAACCTCCTCAATTGCATCCGGATCTACGGGTTGAACAATAATAACATCCATTCCTGATGTGATAAAGTTCTCAATCTGGTCAATCTGTGTGTTTGCATTTTCCTTACATTCAACTACAGTAACTTCATTTCCATCTTCCTTCGCATCTTTTGTGATTTCTTCCATCTGCTGAGCCCAAACCTGATTACTCATGGTCTGAACTGCACATCCGATTTTAAGTCCTGATGGATGTTCAACTGTTGTTTCCTCTTCTGCTGCGCATACAGAAAATGGTGCTCCTAATGCCATAACTGCTGCTAACCCTAATACTACTAATTTTTCATGTTTAAAAACCTCCCTTTTTATCTTTATAGCCGTAGCTAAAAGTTACATTGTAATATTTGTTCCTTTTCCTTCTTCTCCATTTGGAAGAATAACATATTTACCTTTTGCTCTGAGTTCTCGGGACGCAAGAATTTCCGGTAATTTTTCCAGTGGTTCAAATCCTGCCAGCATAGTAGTTACATCAATGGCATGCGCATTGATCAACTCTGCCGCTCTTCCCATATCATACGGACTGCAGAAAGAACCTTTTATTGTAATTTCTCTCTGAAAGAGATTATACGTCTTCAACGAAATTGTTGCATCAAGAGCAGTTACTGCAAATAATACAACCGTTCCCTGCCTGTCAACAATTTCCATTGCTTCCTCAGATGTACTCTTAAGCCCACAGGTTTCAATAACTACCTGAATATGCTCTAACTTATGTTCTTTTAATACATCTGCTACTTTGTTTTCCATCGGATTGATCGTAAGTGTTGCCCCAAGTTTTTCCGCCATTTTTCTTTTTTCTTCTGACGGTTCTATAACAATAACCCTTGCAGCTCCTCGCATTCTTGCCAACTGCATTAACAGTATTCCAATTGCACCAGCGCCGTATACAACAACATTGTCCCCAACTTTGATATCACTTCGATCTGCTCCATTAATACAACATGCAAGTGGTTCTGCCATTGCTCCCTCTACAAAAGTAACATCTTCACCCAGCAAATGAATCAATCTGGATGGTACAACACAATATTGCGAAAATCCACCATCACGATTTGTGCCAATAGCCCCCATATTCTCACAATGACTCATCATGCCATTTGCACAATAATAACAGTCATTACAGTTATCTGCCGGATCTGCACAAACTTTATCTCCAACTTTACATTCTACGACATCCTTTCCGATTTTAACCACCACACCGGAAAATTCATGTCCCTGTATAAGTGGTGGAATTGAAGATGTTGAACCTTGATCTCCAAAGAAAATGTGAACATCTGATCCGCAAACTCCACAGGCCATTATCTTAATCAAAACTTCATCTGCTGCAGGTTCTGGAATTTCTCTTTCATCAATAGTCATATTACATTTCCCATTAAATACTGCACACTTCATATTCCCCTCCTTTAGTTAATTGTTTTAACTATAATTGTTAATTCTTTTAACTTTATCTCTCTGCTTATGTCTGTATAATACATTTTTCAGCGTAAAAAGTCAATGTTTTATATGTACAAAAGTTCACTGATTAAACTATGCATTTTTCACAATATATACTTTTTCACATATTTTGTACAACATATAATCACGACCACCGGCTTAGCCGGTGGTTTGCTTTGACCCTATAAGGTCTATTACCGGCACTGGAGTCTAAAGACTCATCGAAATAGGTTCGCCAAGCGCAACATCATTTACCTACAAAGCCCTTTCGGCTTATCTTTATTTGTTACGTTTTACTGGCTCACCCGTAAACGGGTCAATATACTCTTTCAGTGTCATTTGATCATATTCCAGATCATCCTGTAACTGATTTGCTATATATTCCTGTATTTTCTTT